>Ga0082212_10010379_pt1 | contig 11916 bp, 8 predicted proteins | sample TergutNt197P3_FD_71548 | JGI IMG/M metagenome (GOLD analysis project Ga0082212, IMG submission 71548) | Neocapritermes taracua P3 segment gut microbial communities from Petit-Saut dam, French Guiana - Nt197 P3 | ecosystem: Host-associated > Arthropoda: Insects > Digestive system > Gut ... | reverse complement strand
CCTTGCCCTTGACCTTGCCCTTGACCTTGCCCTTGACCTTGCCCTTGACCTTGCCCTTGACCTTGCCCTTGACCTTGCCCTTGCCCTTGACCTTGCCCTTGACCTTGCCCTTGACCTTGAACTTGCCCTTGACCTACAACTATCAATTCTCCATTATCAATTATCAATTGTCCTAAGTGAATCCAATCCGGTTCTGTTTCCGCTATACGGTCTCGTTTTTGCAGAAAGATAATATCAGAAGTGACTTCGGTTCCGGCATTTGCGAGAAACGCGTTGTTTGGTAAGCGTACAGCGCCGAGCAGTTCAGCTCGCTGTGCGATATATTTTCGCACAGCGGGGTTCTGTTTATCCATTGTCCCCTTAGAGGTAACAAAGGCTACGATGCCGCCCGGTCTGACCTTATCCAGGGTCTTTGTGAAAAAATAGTCGTGGATATTGAAGTTGTATTTGTCATACCGCTTATCGGATATCCCGTAGTTACCGAAAGGTACGTTGCCTATGGCGAGGTCAAAGAAACTGTCGGGAAGTTCCGTGGTCTCGAATCCGCCGATAGATATGCTGTTCTTTTGGTATAGCTGTCTTGCGATACGCCCGGTCAGGTCATCCAGTTCCACCCCGAACAATTTGCTTTCGCTCATGCTCCGCGGTAACAGACCGAAGAAGTTACCTATACCGCAGGACGGTTCCAATATGTTACCCGTTCTAAACCCCATATTTTCCACCGCCTTGTATATCGCCTTGATAACCACAGGCGAGGTGTAATAGGCGTTCAGGGTGGTTTCTCTTGCGGATACATATTCTTCTTCGGACAGTAAGGAACGCAGTTCCCGATACTCGTTTATCCATGAAGCGTTGTTTTCGTCGAAGACTTGAGAGATACCGCCCCAGCCGACATACCTCGCCAATACTTCCTGTTCTTCCGGCGCGGCAAACCTTTTTTCGCTTTCGATGATTTTTAATACCTTTACAGCCTCAATGTTATATCTATACTTTGTCTTAGCGCCGCCGTGACCGAGATTATCATCGGATATATGGTAGTTATGCCGTTCGGACAATGGAATCTCCGGGTAAAGGTTAAATGACTGCGTTCGGGTACGCGGTTTTGCTTTCTCCCACATAGGGACCAATTGAGAATTGACAATTGACGATTGAGAATTATTTTCTTCCGTGCTTTTATCTGCCGTTTCGCTGAGTACTGTGTTACGGACATTGTCAATTGCCCTTATGAAGTCTATTGTTTCACTACGGAATATTGGGAAACCCGTAGCTTCCTCAAAGGTCACATCCTGTAAACTTACTCTGTTTGTCTGTGAATTTATGCTGTCAATAACAAAAACACGCCCATCAATCTCATATCTGTTTCCGACTTTCGGAATTGTCTTTTCGTCTTGTTCCGCGTCCGGCGCATTGTCAATTATCAATTCTCCATTGTCAATTGTCAGATATTCATGTTCTATATATTCCGCAATATCCGCTGCGCCGCCCGTGCCGTCATAGTTATCCAATGCGTCCCGGATAAACTCATCTGATAAGATATACCCGCGCCAATCCAAAGCGTCGCGGATTTCTTCTGTCAGCGCTGTGTTCTTGCCGGGTTCGGACAAAGGGGTGTAATCAGTTAAGCTGAAAACTCTCCATGTCCCGTCCTTGTTGTCCCCGACGATGACAACGCGGCGTCCGGTTTCCCGGAGTTTCTCGATGTAATCCTCCAATCTGAACGCGGGAATCCCGCAAATATCCTCCTGCCCGCGCTTTGTGATGGCGAGATTGAGGACATCAGCGGCAGTCACAGCGTCTTCATCTAAAGCTTCAAAGAAGTCTCCCACTTCTATCAATACGACACTGTTGGGATACTCTCTCTTAGTTGCTGCATACGCCTGTTTTACGTCATTGTTTGATATTAGGATAGACTGTTCATTTGTTTGTTCCTGAATGTCCTTTGAATTGTCAATTGTCAATTGTGCATTGTCAATTACCCTTAGATGGTCATTCAGGCGGGTTTCTCTCAGTTTACGTTCAAACTCCCCGCGGGGCATATCCTCGGTGAATAAAGGGGCGTTTACGTCGCGAAGTGTAACTGTTTCGGAGTCGAAAGCGCAGAACTCATACTCATCCGACCCTATATATATCACCGTTCCTAGTGAAATGTTGTAATCAACTGGTAATTGAGAATTGACAATGGATAATGGTTCCAAGTCAATAGTGACTCTTTCATCTTTTGAATTGTCAATTATCAATTCTTCATTCTCAATTTTCGCTTTTGTAAAAAGCGAAAACGCGCCTTCGCTGTACGCTGTCAAATCAGCAAAGGTTTTTTGCATACTGTCGTAATGGCGGTCAATGTCCGTGGTATTGTCGAGTATCTCCTGCATCTGCGAGAGTATCTCGCTTACTCGTTCCGGGCTGTCAAGCTGCGTCTTTATGATTTTTACAGCGTCGGTATAGTATGCTTCATTCGGATAAGACCGTACGACGTCTGGGGATTGGTTACGGTAAAAACTATATATTCCCTGAGACAACACATCCTTTTCATATTCCGGGATATATTCCAGTTCTTTTGCCGACATATATTTCCCGCCGGCAATGAGCTCGTCTATGCGTTTCGCCGCCTTAGGCCAGGTCAGCAGAACCTTGTCATAGGGCATATGGTTGATTTCACGGCTGTACTCTATACCCTTGCTGTCGTGCGATTCGGTGAATCCGGTTCTGCTGTGACCTCCCGTTCCATATTCTGTTTTAAGAAAGTCCGCCTTTTCTTTGGCGGTATGCTGCTTAAGGAAATATGAATAGATACGGTACTTACCGTGATGAATGTTCCCGCCGCCGCAGAGCACCCGGTCGAGTTCGTCCTTTGTGATAAATCCGGGACGCCGAGCTTTTATTGATTCGTCCGCTGTGAAATGTACGGGTTCGCGCTGTAATCCTTCGAGGGAGGCGAGTGCGTTATACAAATATCTGACAGCGTTGCGAAACCGGAATATATCTTTGTTATGTTCGTATTCAGATTCCAATGCCTGTAATGTTTCGATGATTACCTGTTGGTTACGAGGTTCTGATATATATGCGGCTATTCGCTTGGTAGCTTCGGGATGTCCTCCCTTAAATAGTTCTGTATCTAAAAAAGAATCCTGTATATCATCCGAAAGATCATGTCGAAGATACCAAAGGTTATTTGATATATCCTCTAGTTCATAGTCGTCAACCTTATCCAGTTCGCTCTTCGGCATATATCGTCCAAGATCGAGCAGTTCGCGTATACGCTTTGCGGCTTGTTCCCATGTGACTAACCCGGAGTCGGCGGTTTCAAGCGCGGTATCTCCTACCGCTATACGGATACCCTGTTCGTCAAACCATACCGCCGCGCGGTTGGTATTGAACAGGAAACCTTTTCCGCCCGTACCGTATTCTTCTTTCAGAAATGCGGCGTTCTCGGCAAGGGGATAATCCTTCTTGAAGTATGCGGCGATGCGGTGGACGCTTCTTTGTTCATTTCCTCCGCTTGTCAGTATTTCATCTATTATCTGCTGTGATATATCAAAAAGCGGAGGTTCCGGGTCTGGTCCCCTTTGTTCCGCTTGTCCGAAGAAGTTTGCTATTTGCTGTTCGGCAGGTAGTGGTTTTATATGCGCTAAAGTACTCCTTCCGTCCTGCCAATCACGTGTTGGCTCTGCTTCGTGTTCTTGGGGCGTCAGTTGCACTAAAGCACTCCTTCCGTCTTGCCAATCACGTATCGGTTCCGCCTCACGTTCTTGGGACGTCAGTTGCACTAAAGCACTCCTTCCGTCTTGCCAATCACGTATCGGCTCCGCCTCACGTTCTTGGGACGTCAGTTGAATATCAGGTCGTTCAGCACTATCTCCTCCGCCGTCTGGCGGATATTGTTCATCAGTCCTACCCACTTCATCTGGTCTGTCGCTTTCAGCTGTTCGGTCACGCCCTGTTCCGTAGCCATCTGTGATGTCAGCGATTCCATCAGTTCTGATGCCGTCTGTTCCGTCTCGGTCAGGTGTGCGTTCAATTTGCAGGTCGTCAGCAGATTCAGGTAAAGAATCCTGCGGTGCTGTTTCAGATACTGCTTGCGAAGCAGCGCGTATCTGCCAAGCGTCACCGGCTGTTCCTCCGGCAGCGTCAGATTCGGTATTTGATAATCTCCCTCGTTCCGGTAGGTCAATTGCTCCATCTCCGATACTCCTTTCATGATCTTCGACTTCATTATCTTTCCACTGAATATATTCCGCAACTGTGCGATTTTCTTTTTGCTGTTCTTTTTGCAGATTCAATACTACAGAGGATATCTCCCGCAGACAGGATTCGGATATATCGCTGACCGCCGTACCGAACGAGTTCATTGTTTGCGTTGTATTGAAATCGACGATATGCATGAAATCCATGCTCTCGAAATACGGTTCGGGATCTATACCGCAGCGCAGAATGAGCATATATGCCACGCTGCTTTGGAGTGTTTTCCGGAACTCCTCTTCGACGTTCAGTTCATCGAGTTCTTCGAGAAAACTGTTTTCGCGGCAATCCAGGAGTTCGGATAAATAGTCCGGCAGATTATCTTCCGCGGCATTATTCGCAACTGAAATTAAGGCGTCGGAGAGCGTTGAAGTATCGCCCAAGTCACCGAAAGCGTTTTCGAGATGTTCTATGACTTCCGCTTCATACTGCGATTCTATAATCCATATAGGAACAGGACGTGAGAAACGGCTTTCGTGTGTATCCGCGATATCGAAGTAGTGTTTCAGGCGGGTATTACTGCGATGGTCGTCGTCGAATACCGCGATTCCTTTAGCGCCTTTATTGACCCAGCGTCCGAACAGCTTGTTCCACTTCTCTATTTCCAACACCGCCGAAGCGTCGGGTCGCTGGGCATATATCAGGACTTGTTCGTCGAAGCCGCATTTGTAGTTCCTGCAGGCGGATTGCAAAAACCCCGTCCATTCGGAAGGGGTCTTTGATATCCGCTTTATTGTCTTTTCATAAAGGTCGGTAATGGATTGGTATTTGGTCACCATTGGCAGTCCTCCTTTCACCGTTCATAGTCTTTTGGCGGTTTTGCTTTCGGAGGGTATTTATCCATGAACTCTTTCATGCTTCTGCAATCCCCAGTGGAATAGACTAAATCGTCTGACTCAATATCCAGATATCCGTCTGACGGCAGCTTTATCTCGTCTCTTGTTATGAGCGTCCCCCAATGATTTACGAGAATTCCTTTAGCTATTTGAACCGCATCGCCCTTGCACTCGTCGTCATGACGCACTTCGTAGAGATGATACCCGTTCGGTAAGGTATTACGGTCTATGCGTATTGGAGTGAACAGCGCGGGCTTGCCGAGAATGGTGACTTCGCAGAACTTCTCTTTCTTAGCGTCGAATATCATGGAGTTATCCCTTTCTTAAAATGTCTTATCTATAGAAATTATCACCTTGCCTATCTCACATCCCTGCCATTCGGGTTTAGGCTCTTTCCGGAACATAATATTTCTCGTTCATTATCGGCTCGTATTTGCAAATCAAGCTTAGCTTTTTCACGGGAAGAGAAGTAATGACCGAGATCATAACCGCCGCGTCCCTCTCGCTTCTGCCAGGTGACAAAAGGACTTACAGCGTCAGGGTTCTCTCCGAGCACGAACAGCATTTTGCCTACCCGTATCTGTTCGGTCAATAAATATCCCGCGACCTTTTCATAGGGAGTTTTCTTTGATGATTCTTTTTCGGTTTGTATTACCGAGAGACGTTGTTTCGCCCATTCCGGCAGTTGCTTGACCACGCCTAAAATGTCGCGACGTTCAAAACGAATATGTGTTCCGGTATTCAGGAAAATACAAAACACGGCGCTGCCGCGTGCGTTGGCTTTGGAACCGTTTCCTCCGGTTACAAGGACTAGTTGGTTATCTCCTCTTCTGTGTTCGGGGGATAACGACCCGGCTTTGACGGCGATGACCATATCCTCTATTGATTTACCGTAATCATGCTGAAGACAGTCGTCTGCTGTGAACAGTTCAGTGGGAAGATTTAAGGAGTCGCGTTCTGTCTGTATTTTTACTGTTTCCTCATTTACTCTGCCTGCAAATTCCCGCAGTATCTCAAGATAATCATCACTCGCTGTACAATTGGAATACTCTCCCACAATACCGTTATCCTTGTACACATATATCCGGTAGAACATGCTGTCCTCAGATTTCATATTCTCTGCAAGTATAATTTCAATACCGTTTATCGGAAAGGAATGAATCACTTCAAACCCCGAACCGCCTATCATACGTTTTTGAGATTGGTTACTCATCTAAATCCTGACCTTTCTTTCAACAACTCCCGTTGAACAGCCTTATTAAGCTTTTCTTCAATCACAGCCATATTCTCGCTTCTCAACTTAAAAAGCCTGCCCGGATTATCCTGAAACGCCTCGTCCGCGCGTTGTCTTTCTTTTTTAGCAAGATCCATAAGCCAGATACACTCCTGTTTTGTTAAGGGGATATGCATAATCCTTTTCCATTTCAATTGATAATATATTTATTCGCCGCCCTGCCGCCATCGCTGTGGAAGGTCGGTGTGATGGAGATAGCTCCAGCTCTTTCCAGGCGGCGGAGATTTCTGCTGACCGTGCCTTTGCAGATACCGAGCGCGGAACCTACATGTCTTTGCCTGATGGTAAGGCAGCCATCCGCGTCTGAGGTATCGAGCAGCAAAAGGTAGAGTAGTTTGCCGGAGATGGTCGTATCCAGTTCTCCCGCGAGACGATATTTTGTGTGGTTATTCATCTTTTTTGTCCTCTTTAATATATGATTTTTGCAAGTGTGGTATAATCATGGTATAATCGTGGTATGATATTACCATCGGAAAGGAAGTGGGATATATGCCGCAGATCATACCAATTAAGGAGCTGAAGAATACTGGAGCAATTTCACAGCTTTGCCGCGAAGCTACAGAACCCATATATATCACCAAAAACGGGTACGGTGATATGGTAATCATGAGCGTCCGGATGTATGAAGAAAAGCTATTGATGATGGATGTCTACTCAAAGCTTGAAGCTGCTGAAGCGCAGCTCGCTGAAGGAAAAGTAATTGACGCTGATGAATCGCTTGAGCGTATTCGGAAAGAGTTCGATGTATAGACGGGTTGTATCAGAACTAGCACATGAGGATTTGCGGAAAATCATTACATATATCAAGGACACTCTCCGTGCGCCGGAAGCAGCAGCGCGATTTGCCGATGAAGTACAGAAATGCTATAGCCGATTATCCGCCACTCCGCTTATGTATGCATATTGCAATGATGAGCGGTTGGCAAAAGAAGGATATCGTAAAGCATTGATAAAGAACTATGTCTTGGTGTTTAAAGTCAACGAATCGAAAAAGATTGTGAATATATATCGTTTCTTTTATGGGGCAGAAGATTATCCTGATAAAATATAATGCTCCTGTGGTATAATTCGCTGTTGCTTGTGCCTTGTGTTTTCGCCATTTTGAAAGCATAGGGCATTATTTCTGTACGATATAACTATATCGTGTTCAGTTTTACCGCGACTACCAGCAGCCTACCGTTGCGACCATATTTCTCTTTATCGCAGGTAGATAATGTCAAAATGTGATTATCCGGCGCTATGGTAATATCGCTTTTATGGATTGAAAGCGCCCGCGCTTCTTCTATCCAATTCATAAAATCGTCTGTACTTTGAAACTGTATCTGCTGATACAGGAAGCTGTCATTTTGGGTATCGTATTCGATGATAGCAAACACCTTCCACCAGCCGTGAAGCCGGTATATGGCGTCAAACTGGATGTATCTGTGCGATGAATAGAAATCATAGTCTTTGTAATCCGTGAGCGAACCGAACATATCGGTTCTTCCTATACCCATGTTGTGACCGTAGATAATGGTATTCATATCAAGGACTTGAAGATCATTGTCTGCATCAACGAACGGAGTACCTGTGTTCGAGTATTTCCCGCTAAAGTCGATATCGAGATATTTTGAGTTATTGTCAGTCTGAACCACAGGATAGGATATGACGGTACCGGGAACGGCTAACCAGCCGACTGTCTCCGGATTGACTTGCAGTAACGCTCCGAAGTCAGCTTCAATGTATGGAAGTAGGTCCGTCTCTTTAGGATAGTAACCTTCCGTATCTTCATCTATGCAGGGATATATCACCGAGGTATACCCCTTGCGGATATATGAATACCCGGATATTTCCTCTTTTGCTTTAAAAACCTCATGGATAAAGAAAAAGGAACATACCGCCGTTACAGCGAGAAACATGAATGATATCACCCGAATGGTTTTAGTTTTAATAATCTTCACCTCCCGAAAAGAAAAAGGGAGAGGTTGGTTGCCTCTCCCGATAAATGAAACATCCTGATTATTTGAGATACCTATCTTTATTCATCGATATATACGGATATATAGGGCCATCTTCGTTAAGCTTGCCGATATCCGGATTATCTTCCATATATTATCAATTGCTCTTGACCTTAAATTGTCAATTCTAAATTGTCCATTGCCTCTGTTAATCGTCCTTTTCTATCTGCCCGTCCTTTTTGCAGGCGCGGATCAATAGTAACACATAGACCACAAGCGATGCTATGGCGATGAATAACAGGAAGAACGGTAACCCGTATCTGCCGGTGTACGGACTGCTTGTTTTCGCAAAAGGAGACTCCGGCTTTGGCATAACCGGGATTGACGGAGCAGGAGGATTCGGTTTGTTCTTCTGAACCGTGACCGTCTGCGCCTCGTCCTCGATATCCTCATGCGAAGCGATTACATCCCCGTCTGTTTCAAGACACTCGAACACCACAAGGGTTTTTCCCTCTAATGCATTGGAATCGAAGGTAAAGACGACCTCGGCGGATCCGGATGCTTCCTCAGCTTCAAAGACAGTTTCGGCTGTGATCTCTTTCCCGTTTACTAATACCGCATACCCGGTCGTCTGATCCATCAGTATACCTTTGAGGATATATGTCTCTCCGGGTATCAGATGATAATAGGTCACGGTATCTGTTATTATCGCCTTCTTATCCAGCGGTATTACCTTGTTGTTGTCTTTTCCTGCCGCCGAAGTCTTTATCTTTGGTTCAATAAACGATATGGTCTGACCTTCGTCCCGGATATCCGCATGTGCCGCAATCTCTTCTCCCTGGTATTCAAGAGATTCAAATACGACTACGGACTTACCTTTGAGCGCGAGAGAGTTAAAGCTGAATTCCATAGTGACGGTACCGGATTCTGACAAAGCAGTGAAAGCCTTCTCCGACGTTACCTGTTCGCCGTCTATCAGCAAAGGTTCTCCTGTGGCTTTATCCATTAAAATACCTTTGAGGATATATTCCTCGCCATATATCAAACCGCTGTAGTATACCGTATCTATGATGACGGTTTCTTCTGAAACGTTAGCGTCGTTTGTCATGGTCGCGCTGTCGATAGCGGTGGTGAATATCTGCGGGATATCATCCTCGCCTCCGCTTTCGTTTGTCAGCGTACCTAAATTGACGACGGTATTATGGCGGTAGATGAAAACCTCGAATGAAAGCAGTTCCATACCTTTATTCGCTTCACACCTCAGTTCCTCTACGAGATATCTGTCATACAGCAGCGCTCCGAGTTCATCATTGAGCGTACCTGTCTCTCCGAACCATATCCCGTCATACTCTGTCAGTCCTCTGTTTGTGTTGTTGCTGTGCGGAGTCCAGACCGATGAGGTATTGAACTCTCCGTTGACGTCGGTGACAATTTCATGGTTTTCCCCTGTGGTTTTAGAAGTGATCCTGAAGGGTATACCGGCTAATCTGTCATGATTGCCGCCGGATATCTTAACGCCTCTCAGGTCTCCGCGTATGGGATTATTCCTTATCGCGGTTTCAGATGTATTCAATTCTACTATTACGACGTCTTCTATGATGCTAAAGGTTCTACTTAAGACTCCAGTAGCGAGATATCCTTTATCGGGAGGAGAGACTTCTCTCACTTCATAGGTCCCGTAGGGCAATAGATCGTTTGATGTTACCGCTGTTCCGGTTTCGTCGGTAGTTATTGAGTACACCGCTTCACCGGGAGAATAGACTCTGCCGTTTACCACTACATAGTTCATACTCCTGTTTATTATCTCAAAGACCGCTCCTTCAAATGAAGCTCCTCCCTGAGGTTTATGTTTTACCGTTTCATTGTCCCACTTTTCAATGAGTACGCCTCCGCGTATCACATTCTCTTTTACGATAGGTTCATTGTAGGTGAATACCGACTCGGCCGTACCTTCCGAAGTTATCTGTCTGATATATATCTCGTTGTTTATGAGATACCCTTCCGGTGCTTTGGTTTCCTGTATGGTGACAGTACCTAGAGGCAACGTAGGATCGTTGTTGCCGGAATAGTAGAACGGATCTCCGGATACAAGGTAATCGGGATGCAGATACGCCGTTCCGTTTATACCCGTCCTTAATATCCATGTCCTTGCGGGGTCAAGTCCGGATAACTCGCCTTCATTTGAGTACAGACCTTTGTAGTACTTCACGGTAAACTCAGCGCCTTCGAGATAGGCGTCTCCCTGAGGCAGGGGAGTGGAGGTATCCGAATCGAGTTTTCTCAACAGGATACCTACCGGGTCGTTCTGAGGTCTGTCGGTAACCCTGACAGTGGTGGTCTGTCCGGCAGATATCTCGAATGATATTTTAGAGGTATTAAGAGCATAACCTTTGGGAGGACTAACCTCGACGATATACAGTCCCGACTGTCCCGCCTCAATACCGTCCAATCTTCCTCTGCCGCTGGCGTTGGTAGTGATACGTCCTATTCTCTGATTAGACCCGTTGTATACGTCAAACACAGCTCCTTCAAGAGAATAGCAGCTGTTGTTATCTGTCATATCGGTATTGCCGGATACCTTCCTTATCTCAAGACTCCCGGTAGGTATATAGTCCCATCCCATGAAGGATTGAGTGGAGGAACTGTCTTCATTGTAGATGTACACGTCGAATCCGAGAGGAGGCATGGGCTGCGAACTCACTATTGATATGACGTTCAGCAGATGGCTTACGGTCGCGCCGTCCAGTCCGGTAAACGCGGACGATTGATTGCCGGTATATACATATGATACCGCTGCGTGGCACAGCCCGTAGGAAACCATGCTGCCGGGATCGCTGAACAGGCTGTTCTTTATTGAGTCATATCCCGGTCCTCCCCACAGGTAGTAGGCACACTTTATCAACAGGTCGTCTCCGGTCCCTCTTTGAAGGTAACGGCTTATGGGATATACCCCTGTCGGGATATTCGGGATTCCTACTTCAAGACAAAAGGCTGTATTGCCGTTGGCGGTGAAGTACGACGCGTAGTATCCGTAGTAGAACTCTTCGTCTCCTCTAACATGCACTACATGGGTGTTCTCCGCATTTGCCGTCTTGGGGACAAGCAACAGCAGCAGACACAGGACGGTTGTAAGGATGATGGTTTTAATTCGTCTGATTCCTTTGTTTCGTTTGATCGGTTTGTTTACGGGGTTAGATTCTTTCACTTTTTCCTCCTGTTTCTTTACATACAAAAAGCCCCATATATCCTTAAGGGATACACAGGGCGTCGGTTCAGCCTTTATCAAAAGGCTCCTATTCTAATACAAGCAAAATGGCATTAAACATAATATCTTTACGGCATATTTCCCATATGTCTTTATGGTCTGGTTCCGTGATCCTTCTAACGCTTTTGCTTGTGATTAGTTTTGAATGTCGGTGATTGTCACTCTACTCTGTAGCTGAAGTTCTCTCCTCTTAGAAGATGATAGTCTCCGTGCGAGGGGACGTTGCCTGTGATGTCCGCCCCGCAGGTATTACAGATGGTTCTGCTTTGATGCGGTTCGGGTTGTGTTGCAGGCGGTAGTTGCGGTGCGGGTGCGGGTTCCGGTTCGGATGTGGGTGGAGCTGGA
>Ga0082212_10010378_pt1 | contig 11917 bp, 6 predicted proteins | sample TergutNt197P3_FD_71548 | JGI IMG/M metagenome (GOLD analysis project Ga0082212, IMG submission 71548) | Neocapritermes taracua P3 segment gut microbial communities from Petit-Saut dam, French Guiana - Nt197 P3 | ecosystem: Host-associated > Arthropoda: Insects > Digestive system > Gut ... | reverse complement strand
CCTTAATGGGAGAACCAACCATGGGCGCTCCTGTCGGGGAATCGGCAAATATGGCAGTAGACTCCATACGCCGCCGAATCGGAATACTTAAAGTGCCGGCACGGCTTAAAGAATATAATCTTTCTTTGGATCGTCTGGTGCCAACAGCAGAAGCGGCAAGAAACCTGGAATTCGTTGCGTTTTCCCCCTGGACAGTCTCTGCCGATGATGCTTATGATTTATTAAAGCAGGCGTTTTAGAATTTCAAAAAAAGTTAAACGTTGACCTCCCATAATCCCCATAGTATACTACCAATACAAATTATAGGGGAAAGAGATGAGTCAAAAAAATCAAAAAATCCGTGTCCTGTTTCCCATAGGCGCAAAGCTTGTTATTATTATTTCCATTTTAGTACTGGTATCGCTTGGGGCAGTTACATTTCTGGTGTCTTATCTTAGCAGTCAGGACGTTCAACGCACCGCAGAAGATAATAATTATACCGTAAACCAGCGGGCCGGCTCCCAGGCAGAAGGCTCCTTTAAGGCAGTACAGACAGCCGTGCTTCTTTATCTGGAAGTAGTAGATAGGAGTGTTTCGGTTGATGCCCGGGATCCGGAAATGGAATGGTTCTTTTTTAACCGGAATCAAAACCTGGCTGCTATTCAAATAGAGAATACCGGGACAAACAGCCTGCATTTTATACCAAATGAACACTTTTTACAAACCAACAATATAAATATTGAAAATGCAGAAAAATATTTAACGATGAGTTTCAACGCCGTAGAAGACAGAATCAGGCTTTTTAATGCAGGACCAAATTTTCAGCTTTCCCTGCTAACAGCGGTGTTTTCCCGCCAGGGCAAAGAGGGAAATGAAACGGTACGGGTGCTTTTTACACCCGACGATCTTGCAGACTCTTTCGGCACCGGGGTCAATTCCAGTTTTATTATTACTGCTTCCGGGGATGTCCTGATTCACCCGGACAGCGACCTGGTTTTAGGGGGTGCCAATTTTTCATCACTCCCCATTGTAGATACAATGCAGAAAGACGGAGATTTATCCAGCAGACAGATTTCTTTTACCGGCGATTCTGGTATTAAGTATTTTGGCGCTTATTACCGCATTGGAGGAACAGATGCAACGGCAATTACTACCATACCCCACGACATTGTATTTGAAGCGATTCAAAGCATTACAATCCTGAATTGGTGCATAACAGGCGTGGTTTTGGCACTTGCAATACTCTTTATCTGGTTTTTTTCCAAAACAATCTCAAAGCCCGTACAAACGCTGGCAGATGCAGCCCTGCGTATTGAGGGGGGCGATTTCGACGTAAAGCTAACGCCAAAAGGCCATGATGAACTGGGGCTCTTAACGGAAAGTTTCGGCAAAATGTCCAGCGCTCTAAGTATCTTTGGGCGCTTTACCAATAAAGATATTGCCGTCAAGGCCATGCGGGGAGAGATAAAACCCGGCGGCCTTTCCAAGCATGCAACAATTTTCTTTTCCGACATCAGAGGCTTTACGGAGATATCGGAAAATTTTACAAAGAACTACGGCGAAGAAGCATCCAACCGCATCGTTTTATGGCTTAACGAATACCTTACCCGCATGGTTGACTGCGTAGAAAAAACCGGCGGTGTTGTTGATAAATTTATCGGCGATGCCGTTATGGCCCATTGGGGTACGGCTTTAACAGCCGGAAGCCCTGCGGAAGATGCGTTTAACGGCGTAAAGGCTTCGCTGATGATGCGGGCTGCCCTTTGGGAACTTAACGCAGCGCGCAGAAAAAATGATCAGGGAAGTCCCGAAATACACATTGGCTGCGGTTTAAATACCGGCATTGTTACTGCCGGGCAAATTGGATCCGAACAGCGCATGGAATACACAGCAATTGGCGATCCTGTTAACCTTGCCAGCAGAACCGAAGCGCTTAACAAACCTTTTGGTACTGATATTTTAATTACTGAAGACACCTGGGATCTTGTCGGGGATAAATTTATTACGGAAGAAATGCCCCCTGTTACCGTAAAGGGCAAAGAAAAACCGGTGCGGATATTTGCTGTTATAAACATGAAAAATGTTGCAGGCCCCAAAACACTGGCGGAGGTAAGAAAACTTCTTGGAATTCCCACTCCCAAGCTAAACAAGGTAAAGACAGATGAAGAAACGAAATTCAAAATTCAGGGCAATTGATTTACTCATTATCCTGCTTTGCCTTGGAGGTGCCGCTGCTTCGGGGACAGCTTTTTGGCTGGAATATAACCGTACACTCCAAAAGCTGAATGAAGATCCGATAGGCGTTATTGTTTTTAAAAAACGTGTTGCCCAGCGCAAGTTTCTCGACCGCCTTGTTTGGGACAGGCTAAAACAGGCTTCCCCCATTTATAACGGGGATACAATCCGCACAATAGAACAATCCGAAGCGTATATTACATTCCGGGACGAAATTACATACCTTAATCTGGATGCCAACACGCTTATACAAATTTTTTGGGATGATATCGAAGGCGCCAGAATAGATTTAACCAGCGGGCACCTGGATATTCTTTCCAGTTCTAAAGGCGTATTAATAACAAGCGACGGAACACAAATCAGAATTAATGGACATGCCAACCTTAATAAAAGCCCGCAAGGATTTGCCCTTTCTGTCATAGAAGGGCAGGCCAGTTACGATGGAAAGGAAATACCATCGGGCGGCATATTTGCGCTTAATTCCCGCGGTGAACCAAGTACAGACCCAATGATAGCCATGACTTCTTTCGGCAATACGGCCCGTGTACTTGGCGTAGAAGGGGAACCTTCCCCTGTAACCTTTTCCTGGAATATATCCAATTTTACACCGGACACCTATGTAATTGTCGAAGTTGCCAGGGACAGAAATTTCAGAAACCTGGTAACAAGCAGCGATGTAAGCGGCGCACATTCTGTTACCATTCCCCTGGAAAGCGGCAATTACTATTGGCGTGCGTATCCTGCAAACAGCGGAAGCCGGGAGCCAATAACTCAAATGTATCCTTCCGGTACATTGGAACTGATCCCTGCCGCTGCAATAACGTTAATATCACCAACCCCCCAGACAGAAATTATCTCCCCGGAAGCTGCTGCTGTTGGCTTTTCCTGGACTTCTGCAGAAAGCGCATTCGGATATCTTTTGGAAATATCTTCCAACCCAAACATGACCAGCCCTGAGGTAACGCGCAGGATCGAAAGTACTGCCGTTACACAACCAGGTATTAATGCAGGCCGGTGGTACTGGCGCATTACCCCGGTTTTTCCGGCATGGATAAAAGGCAATGCCCACCCATCTATTGTAAGTGAATTCTCCGTTGTCCAGGGTAATCCTGTACTTGCTGCTCCGGTTTTAAACTTTCCTGTACAAAATGGGGCAATTTATACCGAGTCGGGAGGCCGCCGGCTGTTGTGGTCCCACGATCCTGATGCGTCTTCCTGGCTTGTAGAAGTAGCCGACAATTCCGGTATAACAAACCCAACGGTACATCAGTCTATAAACCACAATTACTATGCTTTGCCCGATAATATGGTAGAGCCCGGCAAAATCTGGTATTGGCGGGTCAGCGCAGTGGGCGGAGCCGCTGCGGCTGTTTCCACAACAAGAAATTTTGACATCCGCGCAGGCAGGCAGCCTCCTTCAGGTCCAATTATTGCTTCGGCGCCGCCCCCTTCATCCTCTTCGACACCAGCGCCGCAGCCGGTACCGCAACCAGAACCGCAGCCGGTAACTCAACCACAGCCAACTCCACAACCGACACCGCAACCGACACCGCAACCAACGCCACAGCCGACACCACAGCCTACTCCTCAACCAACACCGCAGCCGACACCTCAACCAACACCGCAGCCGACGCCGCAGCCAACACCACAGCCTACTCCTCAACCTCCCCCTCAAGCTCTCACCGGCGATTGGCTTAAGATTGCAGCATCAAACACACTTAGCGGTTACTTCCCGCCGGACGGGTATACCATTACAACAGGGCAGCTGGAAAATACATCCCAGGTATTGTTCAGCTGGGAAGGAAGGGCTCCAGAATACCGCTATGCCCTGTTCCGCGCCAATGGAGATGTGGTAATTCCTCCTACATCAGTAAGAAATGGTTTTTTTACACTGACAAACCCCGGACTTTTAACGGAGGGCAGTTATGTGTGGCAGGTATTCGAAATGGACAGCAGGGGCAATTATAACCTGCCAAGTGTTTCTAACCGTTTAACCGTAGTAAGGGGACAGGCAGTAATCAGAAACCTTCCGGTAAGAGATCCAGGAGCATTGTATGGTAACCAATAAACGAATGCGTAAACCCTGGCTCATTCCCTTAATACTTTTGCTCGGATTCTCCGCCTTTGCCCAGGATGCCGAATCAGAAGAAACCACCGGCCTTGCCGAATCCTTGTGGGACATACCGGCAGATTCGAACGAAGAAAGTACCAGTTATATTATCAAAACAGCAGATGGGCTGATCATAAACCAGATCATTGTTTTTCCCCTTGTCCCCAATACCATTCGTTACGAAATAGAAATTGAACAGGAAACAATAACGGGATTCGAGCAGGTCCAAAGACTGGAAACTACAGAAAACAAGTTTGAAGTATCTCTGAAAGCCGGCAGCTATCGTTACAGGATTAATTCCTGGAACAGAATGAACCTGCCGGAAGGCCAGTCTGACTGGCAGAATTTTCAGGTGCTTCCTGCCATACAGCCAATTCTGGAAACATATCAGCCGTATTACGGACTGTACTACGAAATGGAGAACACGTCGGGAACCATTACCATTACCGGAGAGGATTTTTATTCTGAGTCCGAGTTTGCCCTTGTTCACCATACAAAAAATCCCGACTGGACCGGAATAACCCTGGAAGGCCAAAAAAAAGTTTTTATTCCCGACATGGTTGTGGTAAGCGGCAATAAGGCAATCCTTCATTTTAAGCCGGGAAATTTAAAAACCGGAAGTTACGACCTCCTTGTCCGAAACCCCGGAGGGCTTTGGGCTACGTTGGGACAAATACAGGTAGGGCAAAAAAACTGGTTCGACATAACTGTTTCTTTTGGATGGTCACCTACCTTTGCACTCTTTGATCTAGAGAACGCCTGGTATTACAAACATGATGGTACCCACCACCAGCAACTGGATCGTTTTGAACCCCGCGGGTATTATATCCGGCTTGGTATTATCCCCCTAAAAACCAGGTTCGGTAATTTTGGCATAGAAGCGCAGTTTGATTCTATTGTAGACAATAAACTGCAAAGTGAATGGGACGAACAAAAAGGCGGCTTTGGCCGGTTTTTTGAAGCCTTGCGTTTTGGAACCATTAACCTGCTCTATCAAAACGTTATTAACGAACGCTGGCAGCACAATATCAGGCTGGGAGCCGCAAGCGGCGAAATGTATCATAGAGTCTCAAACACCGATGACATTACGTTTATTTTTTTTGACGCAGGTTATTCTATCCAGTATTTCCTCTGGAAAAACCTTTATGCAGAGGCTGGAATAGACCTTATTTTTTCTTACAGCACCAAGTTAAGCCATGGCCATTTTATGATTCGCCCCGGTATTGGGCTTGGCTGGCAGATTAACAGATGGGCAGAGAGGGCAGAAGTTGCAGAAGGGGCAAGGAAGGGCGAAGACTATTCCGTCCCGGTAACGGATAAACCACATCCGGAGTGGCTGGTTTCGCTGGGTTGGTCGCCCATGATCCCCCTAACAGGGTACGACAGTAACGGGTGGATGGTTCCTTCTTTCGGTACCCCCTCTACCCCCGGCGGCTATACCGACGACAAGATGCTGGGGACGTTTAACCCCCTTGGGTTTAACCTCCGGGCCGCCTATATCCCGCTTCACTGGGGCAATAACAAGCTTGGCATTGAACTGGAATTGTCCATGCTTAACTTCCCGGGCAGGGAAAAAATGCAAGAACAAGACAAGTGGTGGCCGTTAGTCAGTGAATTTGTACTAGGTGTACGGTATCAACGGGTTCTGAGCGAAGACTGGCAGGTAAACTTTAGAGCCGCCGTTGGCATAATCCCGCTTTATACATTCCAAACACACGATGGTAGAAAATATTTTTCGGATGATGGAGATAAAGAATTTGGCTTTAAATTCGGCGCTTCCGCCCAGTACTTTTTCTGGAAAAACTTATATGTCGAAGGCAGCATTGACATGGTGCTGACAAAAACCGAACGGAACGATCGTCTTGGCATAAGCAGCGATCCGCGGCTCTACCTGCGGCCCAGCATTGCCATTGGCTGGCAATTTAACCGGAATACGGAAACAGGCATCCGCCTTTCCGGATTGGGTCTCCCGCAAATAGGAAAAACAAAAGAGCCTGCAGGACAGGCACAAGCGTCAGAACAAGAACCTATGGTCCAAACACCGGTAACAGAACAAGCATCTGTTGAACAAACAGAAATGGCGGAACAGGAATTTTTTGAATTATATGATTAATCCTGCCAAAAATTATCGCTTGTTAATATGTAAAAAACCGTGTTATACTATGTAAAAATATTGTTCTTAATATCTGGAAAAATAGCTAAAAAGTAGGTGGGCTATATGGCACAGGGAAAGAAGTCTTCGTTTGCTTTAAAATTTACGCTTGTTGTTTTATCAATTATCTTTGTTATTGTTTTTACACTTTCGGCGTTATTTTTTACAAGCCTCCGTTCAGAAACCCACAAAGAAGTGGAAACCAATGTTGGCGAAAGTATTGCCCACTTACGGGACAATATAATTTCTGTTCTGGATAAACAGTCAGAGCTTTTATACAACACATCCTACAGCATATCCGCCCTCTTTCAGCAGGGGGATATTCCACCAGCTGACATGGCAGCTTTTTTCAGGGCGGTAATTGAGCGGACCCCCGAAGTGGAAATGCTTTACTATACCAACAACAGAAAGTGGGACATTCCCGGCGGTTACGGGGCTTTTTCTGACCCTGGCTTTAACCCTCCTGAAACCTGGAATAATACCCAGCGTCCCTGGTTCCAGGATGCCAAAGCTGCCGGCGGAAAACCGGCATATTCTGAACCCTACCTGGACAGCAATACAGGCGAAAGTGTAATATCGGTGTCCAAAATTGTATACGACAACAACCGAAGCGACATTGGAGTGCTTGCGGCGGATATCCTGGTAACAGACCTTAATACCATGGTTGCCTCCAACAAGGCACTGGAAGAAGAACAAATTTTCCTTTTAAACAAAGAAGGTTTGTTTATTACCCATTCTGACCCCGAAGCAGTTATGGAAAAGAATTTTTTTACCGAGATGGGGCTTGAACAATATCAGGATGATGTTCTGTCTTCCGATGTTTTTTCCAAAATGGACGGAAAAACCTATCTCTACTCATCGCTTATTCCCGGCGCCAACTGGTTTCTGGTTTCAACAATTCCGCAAAAAGCAATTTTTGCAGAAGTTGATGTAATCCTAAGGAACCTATTAATTATCTGCGTTGTTGGTTTGGCAATTGCTGCATTGGTTTCCATTCTTTTTACCTATAATATGCTTACCGTTCCCCTGAAAAAAATAATGAAAGTTGCCGATTCCATTGCAGCCATGGACTTTACCGTTGACATAAAAAAATTCAGAACCGACGAAATAGGCGATATGCAGCATGCGCTGATAAAAATCCGGGACAGCCTGCGCAAGGGCATAAAAGACCTGGAGGATCATGCGTCAAAAGCTGTCGAGACCAGCGAACAGTTAAACAATGTTGTAATGGATTCATTTACAGCCATAGAATCCATCGGCGGCAACATGGATACAATGGACAATAAAACTTCATCGCAGGTAGAGTCGGTAAATATTGCCCACGATGCCGCCATGGAGATTTACCAACACAGCGATTCTTTTGAAAAAACAGTGCTTTCCCAGTCGGAAAGCATTGCCCACTCTTCTACGATTATCGAAAATGTTGTAAAAAGCATTGATACGGTACGGGAAGTAGTGGAAAGCACAACCAAAACAACGGAAACACTCAGCAAGTCATCCGAAACAGGGCATAAAATGCTGTCCAAACTATCGGAAGAACTGGGTCATATAGAAGAAGAATCCCTTACACTGCAAAATGCCAACAAGACAATTGCGGACATTGCCGCCAGGACAAACATCCTTGCCATGAATGCAGCCATCGAAGCGGCGCATGCCGGAGAAGCGGGAAAAGGTTTTGCCGTTGTAGCTGTGGAAATTCGTAAACTGGCCGAACTTTCCAGCCAGGAATCCGCTGCTATTTCCGCAGAAATTAAAAAAATGGAAGACGTTATTCAGCAGATAGCCGCCGTTGCACATCAAACGGTAGATGCAATGAATACCATATTCAACGAAATTAAATCCATGAACGAATCGTTCGAATCGGTTAACCATGTCGTGGAAGATCAAACGGCAGGCGGCTCGCAAATGCTCAGTTCCCTGCGCACCGTACAGGAAATGACACAGCAGGTCCGGGATGGGGCAAAAGTAATTCACCAGAGAAGCAGCTCTATAAATCAGGAGATGGATAAACTTAAAAATATCTCCAAAGAAGTCAGCGATAAAGTTCAGGAGATGCGAAGCGCCAGCGAAGACATCTCAGACTTCCTGTATAATGCAAGAAGCCTTGCCGAAGGAGCTGTCGAAAAAGATTAACCGCCTGACACATAATCGCAAAACTGTTTGAACACCAGACAAAATTGTAAAAGTAGTTTAGCGGTCAGTCCAGACTGTAGTTTTCTCCGTACCTGACAATAACCGATTCAGCCTTGTATTTATCATCCAGATATTTTTTAAAGGCTGTCTGCGCTTTTTTTTCGCCATGGACAATGAGTATTTTCTTTAGCCTGGAAAGATCGAGTTTGTCCAGCCACTGACCGGCTTCTTCATAGTCGGCATGGGCGCTGAACGCATTGATATTTTCTACCTGCGCCTTGCGCTTAATCCACATACCATGAATCTTTACTTCTGTTTCGCGGTTCTGCAGCCGCCGGCCAAGTGTGTTTTCTGCCATAAAGCCAACCAGCAGTATGGTGCAATTGGGGTCGCCGATATTGTTGATAAGGTGATGCTGAACACGCCCTGCTTCGCACATCCCGTCTGCACTGATAATAATGGCCGGCCCTTTAAGATCGTTCAGTGCCTTTGACTCATCGACGCTGGTAACAAAATGAAGACTGTTAAACCCAAAAGGATTTTTATGGTGCTTGATAAACGCTTCGTGAATTTCTTCGTCGTAACATTCAGGATGAACCTGAAAAACCGTTGTGGCGTTGGTAGCCATGGGAGAATCTACAAACATGGGCATTTCCGGTATTTCGCCTTCGTCTACAAGTAAATGAAAGTAATAAACCAGTTCCTGGGTTCGTTCTATGGCAAAAGAAGGTATAATAATTTTACCTTTTGTGTCCGCCGCCTTGTTAACAATTTCGGCAAGCTTTTTCATTGCGTCGTCCGCCTTGTCGTGCAGGCGGTCGCCATAGGTGCTTTCGATTACAAGGTAATCCATTGCAGGGGGATGTTCCGGGTCGCGGATAATAGGCTTGCCTTTCCTGCCAAGATCGCCGGTAAACAAAATCGTTTTTTCCTTACCGTCTTTTTTTATTGTTACGTTTGCCATTGCAGAACCAAGAATATGCCCCGCATCAAAAAACTCGCATTGCATCCCGTCTCCCATAAAGAAGGGGCGGTGGTAGGAAACTCCCATTATCTGGCTTGTTGCCGCAATGGCGTCTTTTTCGTTATACAAAGGCGCCCAGTCAAATTTTTCTCCGTTCTTTTTTGCCTGCTTGCGAAGGTATTCTGCATCCCTTGCCTGTATGTTGGCGGAATCCAGCATTACCAGGCTGGAAATATCTCTGGTTGCAGGGGTGGAATAAATGTTCCCCTTATAGCCTTTTTTTGGAAGCATGGGCAGCATACCGCAGTGATCAAAATGGCCGTGGGTAAGGATAACCCCGTCGATACGATCCGCTTCTATGCCAAAGTCGCGGTTTTTCTTGTCCGCTTCCGCCCGTGAACCCTGAAATGCCCCGCAGTCCACCAGGTAACTCTTGCCGTCCACTTCCAGCACATGCTTGGAACCGGTAACTTCTTCCGCAGCGCCCAGGGAGTAAAATGTCATGTCCACAGAATGCCTCCTTGTACTTTAGTGAGTGTAACACAGAATAAGGGGATATGATATTATTATCCCCTTATTCCTCCCCAAGCAGCCAATCCAATACATAGATTTGTTTTATGCCATTGTGCTGCCTTCGCGGTACATTGTCCAAAGTTAATAAAAATTTGGGGTTATGATCTTTAACTGCATCCAATGCCGAAAGTTCCCTGTCCAGGGTTGTTTTGTCTAATACAGATTCTGACACCTGATAATATGCTGTCCCATTATCGCTTTCTGCAACAAAATCAATTTCCGACACATCAACCTTGCCGATAAATACTTTGCGATTACGCCGCAAAAGCTCCAGATAAACCGCATTTTCCAGCATTCGGCCGGTATCGATCTCCCGATCGCCAAGCAGAAAATAACGTAAACCTACATCAACCAAATAATACTTATTTAAAGTTTTAAGCAATTTTCTACCTTTCACATCATATCTGTCTGCCTTATATATAATGTAGCTGCCAATAAATGCTTCGATATAGTTTTCTATTGTTTGTGAATATGTCTTAATTCCGTCGCTGGTTAATGTGTCGCTTATTTTTTTTATAGATGTCAGATTGCCAATATTATCCGCAATATATTTAATAACCCTTTCCAGCCGTCCTGGCTCCCTTATGTTTTTGTTATCAACAACATCTTTTAAAATTATTGTGCTGTAAATTCCGCCCAAATAATCGCGTATCAAACCGGTATTCCACATTCCGTTTTCGGTTTTCATTGTCATGGTATATGGGTACGAGCTGTTTTCCAGATACCTGCGATACATGGTTTCACGGGTATCGTTAAACGGGTATGCAGAAACATATTCTCTGAATGACAACGGAAAAATATGAATTTCTACATACCGTCCAGCCAGCATAGTAGCCCATTGCCCGGATTGAAAATGCGCATTAGAACCGGTTAAATACAAATCAACATTTTCTTTAATAAAAAGCCCGTCGGCTGCACGCTGAAAATCGCCGACATTTTGTATTTCGTCTATGAATACATAGTTTTGCCTGTCTTGCAGCAACCTGGCATTAATAAAATCGTATAAATTATGCCAATCCAGCAATTCACGGCAGTCCGGGTTTTCCATGTTTAAATTGATAATCTGGTTTTGCTCAACACCATTTTGCAATAAATAGTCCTGATAAAGCAAAAGCATTGTAGATTTCCCGGAACGGCGAACACCGGTTACAATTTTTATTAGCCGCCTGTCTTTCCACGATTTTAACCTGTCAAGATATTCCGGCCGATCTATCATTTTTATCCTCAAATTGGCTATTTTTTAGATTATACCATAAAAAATGTGTAATTTCAAGAGGTTTTTATGATATAAACTAAAAAATAGTATTTAAGGGCAGTTTTTTACTTTATGGCGTTAATAATCTCCCGCACTACACGGTCGGCGTCGGCATAGTCGGCCTGACAGGTGCCTACCTGGATGTGGCCGCCCCCGCCGTACCCCAGGAGTATGCTGCCAACATTAACATGGGCGGTTTGATTAATAATGCTGTAACCCACGGTTATGGCGACATTTTGTTTGTTTTTGCCGTCAATAACCCAGACAGAAATATTCTGCTCCGGGAACATTGTATAGATTAAAAAACGGTTTCCCGAATAGATTGTCTCCACCCCGCGCAGATCCATTACTATGGCATTACCCTCGGTTTTGGCGTATTTGTTGATCATCTCTTTAAAGGCTTCTGTCTGTTCCTGGTATATTTCGATCCGCTCTTTTACGTCGCTCATTGCAAGAATTTCGTCTATGGATTTATCAACACAGGCCTTTGCAAGGATCTTCATTAAATCATAATCA
>Ga0082212_10010377_pt1 | contig 11917 bp, 5 predicted proteins | sample TergutNt197P3_FD_71548 | JGI IMG/M metagenome (GOLD analysis project Ga0082212, IMG submission 71548) | Neocapritermes taracua P3 segment gut microbial communities from Petit-Saut dam, French Guiana - Nt197 P3 | ecosystem: Host-associated > Arthropoda: Insects > Digestive system > Gut ... | reverse complement strand
GGAACTCGGGGTACTGCGGCCAGTATGCCGCCAGCCCTGAATACAACAACCCGATTTTCGGCCGTACTTTTCTCTCCAGTTTTCCCATTCCCGTCTACCTCCATTTGCTTGCGCCCGGCTGTGCCAGGTTTCTGCCTCTATTGTGGCTTTGCGCCGTTTCGCCCGATTATAACACGGCGGGGGGCCGCGTGCCATATGGGCTGCCCTCCTGGCATGGGTCGGCGGGACGCCGATGGCGGCGTCCCCTACGGGGGGCGCGCGTGCCAAATGAACCGATCCCTTGGCATGAGTAACACAAAAAGATCCGTCCCCTTGTCTTTTGTCTTGCAAGACGCAGGAACCGTCCCCTTGTCTTACAAGACGCAGGAACCGTCCCCTTTTGTCTTACAAGACGCAGGAACCGTCCCCTTTTGTCTGTAAGCGGTCAATCGTGGCCGCCTTTTATTGCAGCAAGCAAGATGCGACAATACCTCATGAAGCAAGCATGAGACAGTTTCACTGTTTCAGCCGGCGACATCCCGACGGTATCTACCAGTGGAGCCCGGATTGTGGCAGACGATCCGGGACGCGGGGGTGTGTAGCACCGCATATTTGCACGAAGCCGGCGGCGCAAACCATGTTCTTAGGGCAGCAAGACGCCGTCCCAGTACCGCAAAGAAGCATCGCGATAGCCAATGTACTGATACCGCCCTGCCAGGGTCCCCCCTGGATCGTCGCCAGAGATGGCTGGCCCGCCAGCGGGCCGCGGCAAAAGTGCCAAAAGCATACAGCACTTCTGGTATAAGATACAAAAAAGTACGGATCGGAGGCAAAATTGATTGACATGCGGGGTATAGGCAACAAAATGAAGCTTGTGGAGTGGACGCATTTGGTTGAAGAGCGCGCGGCAAGCGGGAAGTCGGTAACGGCCTGGTGTGAGGAGCAAGGCATCCGCCGGAGGCTATTCTATTACTGGCGCCAGCGTGTGCGCGAGGCGGTAGTGGAGGGCGCCATCATGACCTGCCAGGGCATGGCCCCCCCGCCGGGCGTCGAAGGCTCGCCGCCCTTCCCTGTGATCGAAAGCGCCACGCCCGAGTTTGCAAGGATCAAGGTGGAGGGCATCTGCACCGGCGCCACACCCGGGCCTGCAAGGGCCGGGGCAAAGGGCGCCAGCTGCGTGCCCGCGATGAGCATCCGGATCGGCATGGCCGAATGCGAGGTCTACAATGGCGCTGACACCGATATCGTCGAGCGTGCACTGCTCACGCTCGGGAAGCTATGATCGGCGACATCAGCAAGGCGGATGCCATCTATATCGCGTGTGGGTACACAGACATGCGCAAGAATATCAATGGCCTTGCTGCCTATGTGAGCCAGGTTTTCCGCCTTGACCCCATGTCGAATGCCGTGTTCTTCTTTTGCGGCCATAAACGCGATAGGCTGAAAGCGCTTTTCTGGGAAGGCGACGGGTTTGTCCTTCTGTATAAGCGTCTTGAGGGCGGCGGCCGTTTCCGTTGGCCGGGGACGCCTGAAGAAGCAAAGAGACTTACCTGGCAGCAGCTCAGGTGGCTCCTCGAAGGGCTGTCGATCGAGCAGAAAACAGCGGTCAAAAGCGTCAGCAAACGGTTCGTGGTCTGACCGAAAACCCAGACGCTAAAACGCGAAAAACATTGAAATTTCAAGGTTTTCGCTTGCTTTTCCATGCCTTTCATGCTACAATTTATGTATGCTGAAGACAGAGAAAAAAGAGACGATCCACATTGATTTCACCGCCATGGGCAGGACTGAGCTTGAAGAGTTCGCGATGGAAAAATCAAACCGGGTGGTTGCCCTGGAAGCCGAAAACAACTACTACAGGGAGCTGTTCCGGAAAGGCCAAAACACCAAGTTCGGGAGCCCAAGCGAACGCTTCGTGTTCAAAGGGCAGACCAGTCTTTTCAATGAGGCGGAAAAGGATGCCGACCCTGACATCAAAGAGCCAGAAAAATCCGAAGTGTTGTCGGCGCCGAAACAAAAGAAGCGCAAAGGCCACAAGAAAGAAATCATCCAGCACCTCCCCAAAGAGGTCATCGAATACAAGCTTACGGGAGACGGGCTTGTCTGCCCGAAGTGCGGCGGTGAATTGGAGAGTTTTACTTCAGATGACCGCCCGGAGATCGAAGTCATCCAGACAAAGTACAAAGTCGTCATGAACAAGGCGCTAGTATATTCCTGCAAGGCTTGTGACAAGAATGGCATAGAGGGCACGGTCATCACGGCGCCGTCGCCTAAGGGCATGTTCAGGAACTCCTATGCATCGCCGGGGCTGGTCGCTGACATCATTCACAAGAAATACGTGCTGTCGCTTCCGCTTTACCGGCAGGCGGACGAGCTTTCCCGGCTAGGGGTCAACCTCGGCCGGAACACGCTTGCGAACTGGGTGATAAATGCGTCTTCCAGGTATTTGATGCCGGTGCAGGACCACATGAAGAAGATCCTGCTGGGCGAGGATGTGATCTTTGTTGACGAAACGCCTGTGGAAGTCCTTAATGAGCCGGGAAGGGCCGCCGCTACCAAAAGCTACATGTGGGTATACCGTTCCGGCATGTGCGAAAGGCGGAAAATCATATTGTTCAATTATTCGCCGGGGCGGGGTGCGGAGCACCCTAAGGCATTCCTTGGCGAGCAGTACAAGGGCTATATCCAATGTGATGGTTACGGGGTATACCGTACATTGGCCCGCGAATACGGCACGGGGCCGCCTGGCATCACCATCGTCGCCTGTTGGGTCCATGCCAGGAGGAAGTTCACGGACATAATCAAGAGCCTCCCTAAAAACACGGACATCAAGGGTACGGTAGCAGCGGCTGCCCTTGGCTATATCAATGCGCTGTTCAAGATCGAAGAAGAGGCAAAGGATATGACCCCAGCCGACCGCCAGGAATGCCGGCAGGAAAATGCCAAGCCCATCGTGGACAAGTACTTTACATGGCTTCGTTCTGTCCGGGATGATTGCACGGGGTCTTTGCAGAAGGCTGTAGATTACAGCCTGAACCATGAGGAAGAGCTCCGCGTCTACCTTACGGACGGCAGGCTTGACATTTCGACCAACCTTTGTGAAAACGCGCTCCGCCCATTTTGCGTGGGTCGCAAGAACTGGCTGTTCGCAGCCACCCCGAATGGCGCCAAGGCCAGCGCCACATGCTACGGCATCATCGAGACGGCCAAGGCGAATGGAATCGACCCGTTCGAATACATCAAATACATCTTCACTGTATTCAAGGACTCCGATATAGGCTCACTCGACATGGAAGACTACATGCCATGGTCGCCGTCGTTGCCGGAGGCCTGCAGGCCAAGGGAGACAGCGGAAGCCTGTGCTTCCTGACCGGCACATCTGACCCCATACCCTGAAACCCTGCCTCCAGAGAGGCAGGGCGGGGGCGGTCGCGATTGACCGCTTACAAAAGAACCGTCCCCGTTGTGTCTGGGGAACACAAAAAGAACCGTCCCCGTTGTGTCCAAAAAGAACCGTCCCCGTTGTGTCTTGTGTTTTTTCGGTAGTTTTTGTGAATTTTGAATGGATTATGGCAAATATCACCCTTAGGGTGATATACAAGCCGGTTTTTTTTATATAATATTTTTTACAAAAGGAGAGGTTCCAGGCCAAAGCGGCTGCAGGGGCCGTCCTCTTTTGTCCGAATAACCATGCAGAGGCAACCGGCCTCATCTATTTAAGAAGGATCGTGCATGGGCGGCGGATTGCCGCCCGCATAAGAAACAGAGGTGACGAAAATGAAAATACGCAGCAGGGTATGGTCAGTAATTCTAACGGTAGCGTTGGTGTGCTCGGTGTTTACGTTCATGCCGGCGGGGGCTTTCGCGGCGTCGGGCCCGGAGGGCGCAGGCGTCGACGCGTTTGGCGAAGGCAATGACGAATCGCAGGGCGGCGAAGGCGGCGCCCCTGGCGAAGGCGGCAATGATGGATCGCAGGGCTCCGAGGTCGGCGACCCCTACGGCGCCCCGGAAGGCGACGGCGCGGATGGCAGTCCCGATGAGGGCTTGCCTGACGACAGTGGCAATTCTGGCGGCCCAGGCCTGGCGCCGCTGAGCGATGAACCCCCAGGTAACGATGGCGGCCTCGACAGCGGCCTGCCTGGCGACGATGGCGCACCCCTGACTCCGTTTGCGGGGGTCGTTGTGAAAAACGCGACCGATTTGTTCTTTGAATTGGAAGAAACAACAACCACAGAAATTGACCTTGGGGCAAACATCACCAGTAATTCCAACAAAGGGATCGTGGTTAGCGAGCGAGACCTGAAAATCAACATGAACGGTTACAGCCTGACCATTACGAACACGGACGGGCCGGGGCTCTCCATCTCAAGTGGCAAAAAAATGACTTTCAACAGCAACGGCCTCGTTTCTACCAATGTGAACATCACCGGAAAAGGTGAGGGCATTTACGCAAACAACGGGGAGCTCCTGCTGACTTCGGAAACGGGCAACGACGTTTTGCCAAAAGTCAACGCAACAGTCAGCAGCGCGAAAGACGGCCATGCCCTCGCGGTAAACGCGGCAAACTCGACTGTCGAAATATACTCCGCGAAGGATAAAGGGACAGCGGAAAGCGTCGGCGTTTACTCGCACGAAAGCACATTTACCGTATACGGGCCGGTCACGCTCACGGGGAAGGAAAGCGTCGGCGTATACGCGTGGGATAGTACAGGCACTGTGGATGGCCCGATCACGCTGAGCGGGCAAGGAGGGCTCGGCATAGAGGCATACCCTAGCAGTACGCTTGATATCAACGCCCCGGTCACGCTCACAGGGAAAGGCAGCCGCGGAATAAACGCTTTGGGTTCAACGATCAACATATCCAAGGGCAGCGCCGTAAAGGCTGCTTCCTGCGGGATTCGCTCTGCTGAATACAGCACCGTCAATGCTGCCGGCTGCAGTATCACGGCAACAGGCGCGGACGGGTACGGCGTTTCCGTTTATGATTACAGCAGTGTCTATGTCGGCGACATCACGGCGAACGGGAAAGACAGCTATGGCGTTTACGCTAATGGTGACTCCGAAGTCCAGGCCGGCAATATCAAGGCAGGCGGCGTGGGCGGAACCGGTGTCGGGGCTTTTAACTCCTGCATAGTCACGGCCGGGAATATAGACGCTGTCTTCAAAGGCGCGGTACTGGCGGTAGAGAGTATACTTAAAGCGGGCAGCGTCAGGGTCACAGGGGCAACAGGCATTGGTATAGACGCAAGCCGATGCAATACTTCCGGCGTCACGCTGACCGGCGACGTCCTGGTAAGCGGGAAAAACGGCGTCGGTCTTCGTGCTGATGGCTCGAAAATAAATTTCGGCGGAAAAGTGACGACTACAAACGCGGCGAGCACAGGCGTGATCACATCTGTTTCAAACTCCAAAGGCGGAAAGATCACGATTGACAAGGGGCTTTTCACCCCGTCCGGCGCGAACGCGAAGTATATCGTAATAGAAGGCGCGGAGAAGAAAAAAGATCAAAAGGAAGCCACATCGCTCAAGTCCGGCTATTTTGAGTATACCGATAAACCCGTCATCCCCGGCGACGACCTGGCAAACACCGTCTGGGTGAAGGACCTGGACTACCGGCCGGTGTGCGAGATAAAAGAGACCGGCTGTCAGTATGACAATTTTGCGGAAGCGGTCGCAGCCGCGGCTGCGACTACGGTTTCGGGGGACAGTAATCTTATAACAATGCTCGTGGACCATACGCACTATGGCGGCATAAGCATCAACGCCAGTCGCGTCAGGCTTGATCTGAACGGGAAGACCCTGAATATTGTCAACACAGCGGGTACCGGACTGACAGTAAGCGGCGTAAACGGCAGGCTTGCTTTGATCAAGTCCGCAAACGGCGAACCAAACGGAGAACTGAATGTCAAAGGGACCACCCGCGGCGTGGATGTGACAAGCTATCCCTTAGGCGGAACTGACCAATTCAGTGTCGAAGTAACAAACGTAACCGCAACCGGCGGCGCTGGCAGCTATGCCGTGTATGCAAAAGGGACAGGCGATGGTAATTACTACACCAGTGTTCACGTATTCGGCGACGTAAGGATGACAAACACAGGCACAGGCAGCAGCGGAGTCTGGGTCCAGGATGGCGGCAAAGCCACCGTCGACGGCATGATCCGCACGCCGACCGGCGTGAACGGGATCAATGCCCCTTTCACCGCCACATCCGTGAGCCAGGGGTATTTCCAGTTTACCAATAATGAAAGCGACCCGAAAAGCCAAACCTCAAGCACCGTCTGGGCACGGGACGAATTGAACACCGGCCTTGCCCCGGACTACTATTGTGAGATCACGCATGGCGGCATAACTAAATATTATTCAAGTATTATTTCTTATTCTGGCGTCATCGTCTCAGGCGGCGCTATATTCGACGTGCCGGCTTACTATTCATTGCTCAGTGGAGGCCTTCCTGATTATAATGCTCCTCACCCGGGGAACGAGAGGACGATACGCCTGCTGAAAGACTTTACTTATGTTGGAGGCGAAGTCGTAGTCAACAATAAAAACATCGAGCTCGATCTGAACGGCTATAAGCTGAATGTGGCTGCCACTAGTACAGAGCCCGGCCCTAATTGTTTGTCTGTGTATTACGGCGGAATACTTAAACTCCGTGACCCGTCAAACGGCGAACTCAATATCAGCGGCATAAATGGCAAGAGTCCCGTTCAAGTGGGGGCAAGTTTCAATGATAAAGGCAACAAGGTCGAAGTAACAAATGTAGATATCCCGTTAGACAAAAACATCTCCGGTAGCACAGTAAACGTATCCGGTTCGAGTGAACTCACAGTATACGGCAAGATAACGGGTTGTACAACAAACGATTATCGCGCTTTAAGCGTAGGCGCTGGCGGAAAGGTCACCGTATTTGGCAAAGTAACGTCGTATGCGCGAAATCAAGGAGGGTCGGGGGGCGGCATATACGCCGGCACAAGCGTCGGGGACGGCGACGCAAGTGTTATCGTGTATGGCGATGTGACGCTCTATGGCTATGAAGCGCCCTCCAGCCAAACTTTCAAGGCACTTGAAACTCATCAGCTTGATGAAAAAACCTATACAGCAAGCATTACCGTATACGGCGATGTGAAAGCGATAGGAGCCGCCAACATGCGTGGCGCACAAACAAGTAATGGAACCATTACCGTTCACGGCGATATGAAAGTGACAGGCACAAACAGCAGAGGCGTGGATGCGCGAGGCTATAAAAGCCGGATAATCATTGACGGGGAAATGGATGTATCGGAAGGGACTTATATTGTCACTCAAAACGATTCTTTATATAAGCAAATAGATGAATATGACCGGGATAATATTGGTTCCGGGACGCCGGTGACGACCAGGCCGGGCTACCTGCAGTATTCTGACTCTTGGGGCAACTACGTCTGGGTCTGGGATCCCGCCGCGGGGCCGGCGCCGAAGCCGCCAAGGCCGCAGGACCTGGAGCCGGTGTGCCAGATGGGCTCGGTGCTGTACAATGACCTGGGCGACGCGCTTGCGGCTGTGCCTCCGTACGGCGGCTCGAGCGACGCACGGACGATACGCCTGCTCAGGGATATAGACTACAACAGTAATATCAGTGCCAACAATCAAAGGATCGAGTTCGACCTGAATGGTTTTGTGCTGAATGTGATTGTATCCGGCTATAGCACCGCGCTTTCGGTCAGTGGCGCCAACGGCTGGATAACACTGCTCGACCCGTATAACGGGGAGCTCAATGCTTACATCGAAGCGGGCGCTGCTGTCGCGGCAACAGGCACGGGCAACGTGGTCCAGTTAACAAATGCATACTCAAAGGGTCTCTATCCAGAGGAGGATGAAGATACCGGAGAAGGAGTCCCCGCAACGGGTGTCTTAGCGAATAGCGGTGCGACAGTCACTGTATTTGGCGATGTAAAGGCTTTTGGCTCCGAAACAGGCCATGGCATCTGGGCGGGAGGCCAAGGGACCGTCGTGACTGTCCACGGCGATGTGATAGCGCCGCTAAGCGGAGGATATGGCGTGTATACAGCCAGCGGCATTCCCACTCCCAGCGTAAAAGTCACGGTCGAAGGGCAAATCCTTGCCACGGACGGCGCGAGCTATATCTATACGCCGGTGAAAACTTATAGTAAAGACGAAGGGGTTTCCGACGCGTCGAAGCCGGGCTACCTGAAATACGACGGCAGCGCCAATACCGTCTGGGTGCGCGACACGGCGGCGTTTTGCCCCGTGACGCATATCGCCGGCGTGCCCAAGGAGATAGTGGCGGGCGTGCCGTATACGCTTGCAGGCGAGGTGATTCCGGCTTTCGCGACGAACAAAGCGATACTTTGGAGCATCGAGGACGCCGGTGGGACGGGCGCGGCGCTTGCGGGCAATGTGCTGACAGCGAAGAGCCCGGGCACGATAGAGCTCCTGGCAACGATTGCGAACGGCAAACTCGACTCGGGCAATGTGGTTGCATATGAGCAAACCATTAATATCGATGTCATTGACCCGCCCGTGTCGCTTGTATCCGTCTCGCCGACGCACGCGATCCTTTCAAATGCCGGCGATGAGGCCACGTTCACGGCACAGCTGGCCCCAGGTCATGACAATCCCGATAATTACAACAAAATCGAGTGGAAAGTCATAGACCCCCAGGATCCGAACGCACCCCCCGTGGCAGCTTTCAGCGTATCGGGCGGCGGCAAGAAGGCGTCAGTCTACGCGCTGGACCCGCTTCCGGCCGCGGGGAAGACGGTGCAGGTAATAGCGACATACGACAAGGCCCATATCGCGACGGCGACGGTGGAGCTATTGCCGGATCTTAGCAACCTGAACATAAAGCTGCTTGAAACCAAGGCGACGGTAAACAAGGCGAAAGAGGTCGGCGCCCTTGTACCAGTGCTTATCTCAAAGCAGCCTGATGCCGCCTTTGGTATCAACGCTTTGAGCATCGGCTCGTTCGGGTATTCGGAGCCGGAGGCGGCAGGCTCGATAGTCATTGAAGAAGTCAATCTGTTTACGCAAAACAGCAGGAAAGAATGGGTCCCTGTTGGGGCTGATGTTTTCGAAGCAAGGATGTATGGCTTTGACGACAGGTATATCGTTATCGACGCACTTGCGAAAGCAAAAAGTATGACTGTAAGGGTTACGGTGACAACAAAGGGGGCGCCCGGAACTACGTTCAACGCCGGCACGCTGGCGCTGACTGTAACCGAGAAATACCCGAAGATCACCCTGAAAGCGGGGCAGCTGAACCTTGCGTTCCCTGACCAGGCGGCTGCGCTGACAGCTACGAGCCCTGACGGCGCGTGCTTGATAAAGGGCGTGGGCGTCCCATGGGGCACGGTAAAATACGATCTTGGCAGCAATGAATTCAGGCTGGACGGGCAGAAGAAAACAGGCACGGTAAAGCCGACGGTTGAGGTGGCGGTCGAAGGGTACAAGAAGGCGTACAAGACCGCGCCGAAGGTGAGCGTGAAAGTTGTCAACACCCTGCCAAGCGTGAAGCTTTCGCCCGCGTCGGTGAAGCTGATGAAGGCCCCCGACGCGAACGGCGCCGCGACGGTAAAGCTTATCACGGGCAACAAGAAGGTCCCGTTCGAGAGCGGCTACAAGGTCACGGGCGTCACGTGCGTGCCGAACAGCACAAATAAGTCAAAGGTTGAGGTGAGCTACAGCGCGGGCGTGCTGAGCATAAGGCCGGCTTCTGATTGCGTGAAGGGCAAGGCGCGGCTTGCGGTATGGTTTGAGGGAAGCTCGAAACCCCGCTACCTGATACTTACCGTCAGCAGCGTGGTCGATCCCTGGAAAACAACCACAGCGGTGAAGCCGACTACCAAGGTCACAAAGGCCACGGTAAACACAGGGCATGTGAACGGGGCGAAGATTGTGGATATCCCGATATCACTCGGCGTCGCGAACCATGTGATGGGCGACTGGGAGGTGACGTTCCCGGCTAACAGTTACCAGGCTGATCTGGCTGCGGCGATTGGCGTGACACAGGGGCGGAACTCAGTGAGCCTGTATGTGAAAGACCAGGCGAAGCTGAAAGACCTCTTGACGGCATCAAACGGCAACAAGACCCATACCCTGAAAATCGGCTCGGAGGATTTAGTGACTCCGGTCTCCAGGGCTACGCCGTACACATTCGACTTCAAACTGACGGTGACAGATAAGGCGCCGACAATGACGGTGGCGACGAAGGGCAAGGTGGACATCGCCAATCCCGCTTCGGCTGTGACCGTTACGGTGAGCACGAAGAATGCCGCGCCTGATATAGCGAAGGTCGAGCTGTTTACAACGGCTGCCGCTGCTACGGCCAGCCCGGATTTCCGCGTGGCATCCGTCAGCGGCAAGACTTTCAAGGTCGCGGCGGCGCACAAGCAGCTCGTGCCCGGGGTCTCCAAGTCGGTCTACGCAAAGGTGACGCTGAAGAATGGGCTAACAATCACAAGCAAGATAATCACGGTGAAGCCCTCGCAGACAAAGAGCAAGGCGACGCAGGGCAAAAAGACAGTGTCGCTTTACAAGCTTGACCCGCTGCGCGGCCAGACAACTTCGCTCGGGCTCAAGACGCCGGCCAACGTGAAGCTCGGGGCGGTGCAGCTGAACCAAAAGACGCTGAACGGGTTCAAACTGTACAAAGCCGATTCTCCGGCCGAGAGCAGCAACGGTTTCAGGCTTGAGCAAAGCGGCGGCGGGAACTGGACCATATACTTTGCCGAAGACAAGGCGCCAAAGAAGAAAAACGGCGCGAAGCTCGGTTCGAGCTATACGCTGCAGATCGAGCTCTGGGCGGACGGGACGTACACGCTTGACAAGGACGGCAAGGCCGTCGCGCTCAAGAGCGGGAGCAAAAAGTCCGCGCCTACGACAGTGAAGGTGAAGGTGGCGATCAAGTGATCAGTGGTCAGTGGTCAGTGGTCAGTGATCAGTGATCAGTAAGGGCAGGGAGCAGTGGTCAGTGACTAGTGGTCAGTGAAGACAAAAGGGGATGGTTCCTGCGTCTTACAAAGGGCGTAAGATAGCAAAACCGCCCCTGTTTTGTCACACAGGAACACAAAAAGAACCGTCCCCACTATGTTCCGGAAGACGGTTCCGGGTTGGCGCGGGTCATGCTGGACGACAAATGGGGTTATATCAACCTGGAAGGAGAGGAGGTCACAGAGCTGAAATACGACGAGGCAAAGCCCACGCGCGAAGGGATGGGAGCGGTCTGCCTGGACGGCAAATGGGGCTTTGTAGACTCAGAGGGCAATGAAGCCGTGCCGCTGAAATACAGTGAGGTATATGACTTCACCGAAGGCATGGCGCGAGTCGCCCTCAACGGTAAATGCGGCTTTGTAGACAAAGAAGGAAATGAAGTCGTACCGTTGGAATACGAAGGCTGGGGCTCATTTGCAGGTGGCCTTGCGGGAGTGATGCTTGACGGAAAATGGGGCTTTATCGACAAGACAGGGAATCTCGTCATTGAGCCGATATACAAAGTAGCGAGAGAGTTCATGGAAGGCATGGCGACGTACACGAACGACGGCGAAAAATGGGGCTATATCGACACCTCCGGCAACGAAGTCATCCCGGCGGGGTGAGGAAGGCAGGGCGAAGCGGAATGCATTCGTTCCTGTGAGCGTCGCGCGATAGCCCGTCATCGGAATTTCCAGGAAGGGGGAAGACAGTACCGCAGCCCGGGGCGCTGCCGAGAACACAGCGGGGACGGTTCTTTTTGTGTTCGCGAATACAGCGGAGACGGATTCTTCTGCCTTCAAGACAGTAATGACCTTAAGAACCGTCTACCGTCTCCTTTGTCTGTCGCGGCCCGCGATTAGATTGCACCCCTGTGTTTTGCGTATTTTTTGCGGTTGTGTTTGGTTTTTCTCGGGGTTAGCCTCTGAAACGGGCCGATTTTTCCACAATAAGGAATAAACGCTAACTATAT
>Ga0082212_10010376_pt1 | contig 11918 bp, 9 predicted proteins | sample TergutNt197P3_FD_71548 | JGI IMG/M metagenome (GOLD analysis project Ga0082212, IMG submission 71548) | Neocapritermes taracua P3 segment gut microbial communities from Petit-Saut dam, French Guiana - Nt197 P3 | ecosystem: Host-associated > Arthropoda: Insects > Digestive system > Gut ... | reverse complement strand
AGATGGTAGGATGGACAACGGACAATGGTGAAGGCTATCCTCTCATAAATAAGGGACTTCATGATATGAAGCCATTGTGTCATCGGCTAAATTCTCACATTGTCCATTCTCACATTGTCCATTCTCACATTGTCCATTCTCACATTGTCCATTGTCCATTGTCCATTGTCCATTGTCCGGCTGGGGCCTGATCTGTAACGCTCAATATCTCTCAGAAAAACTTGTCGGCTAAGCCCTACTCAAGACAGATATTTTCTGTTATACTGGTTCTAATTCCTGCCAAGAAGTGACAAAGGGAAGAAAAACAAGATAACAGTTCCGGGAAAGGGGTTTGGCATGGCATCGGATAAAATACGCGAGGGAATGGGATTGACTTTTGACGACGTTTTGCTTGTTCCGGCTAAATCGGATATTTTGCCCAACGAGGTTGATGTTGCTACATACTTGACCCCTCAAATCAGGCTTAATATCCCCCTAGTGAGTGCCGGCATGGACACTGTGACCACGTCGAAAATGGCTATTGCCATGGCGCGGGAAGGCGGCATCGGTATCATACACAAAAACATGACGATTGAGGAACAGGCCCTTGAGGTGGACAAAGTGAAACGGTCCGAGCATGGCGTGATTACGAATCCGATTTATCTGGGACCGGAAGCGACTGTCCGGGAAGCTCAGGATATTATGGCCAGATATCGGATTTCGGGGGTACCGGTCACGGTGGAGGGCAAACTCGTCGGCATTGTGACCAACCGGGATCTGCGTTTTGAAACGGACGGCAGCCGCAAACTGAAGGAAGTTATGACCCAGGAAGGCCTCATCACGGCGGAGGTCGGGACAACGCTGGACAACGCCAAGGATATCTTGATCAAGCACAAAATTGAAAAACTCCCTTTGGTGGACGAAGACATGACCCTGATGGGCCTGATCACCATCAAAGATATACAAAAAGCCCGCCAATATCCCCATTCAGCTAAAGACGAACGGGGGCGGCTTCTCGTAGGCGCCGCGGTGGGGGTGGTTAAAGACACAATTGAGCGTGTGGAGGCGCTGCGGGCGGCTTCCGTTGATGTGGTCGTCGTGGATACGGCCCACGGTCATCAACTCAACGTGCGCCAGATGGTCAGAGAACTGCGCCAAAAATTCCCCGAACTCCAACTTATCGCCGGCAACGTGGCGACGGCTGAAGCCACGAAGGATCTGATTGACGCCGGCGCGGACGCCGTTAAGATCGGCATCGGACCGGGTTCGATTTGTACGACCCGGGTTATTGCCGGGATCGGAGTGCCCCAGATTACCGCCATCATGGATTGCGCCAAAGAGGCTTCCAAACGGGGGATCCCGATCATCGCCGACGGCGGCATCAAGTTTTCCGGCGACATTGTCAAAGCCATAGCTGCAGGCGCTCATGTTGTTATGATTGGATCGCTTTTTGCCGGCACAGAGGAAAGCCCGGGGGAGATCGAGATCTATCAGGGCCGCAGCTTCAAAGTATACCGGGGCATGGGCTCAATCGGCGCCATGAAATCAGGCAGCGGCGACCGCTATTTTCAGCAAAGCGACCAAAAAATGGTTCCCGAAGGCATTGAAGGCCGGGTACCTTACAAAGGCATGTTAGCGGAAACAGTCTATCAGATGATTGGGGGACTGCGTTCCGGTATGGGTTACTGTGGCGCGGCCAGCATTGAGGCGTTACAGCAGGATACCCGGTTTATCAGGATGACAGCCGCCGGTCTAAAAGAGAGCCATCCTCATGATATAATGATTACAAAAGAGGCGCCGAACTATAGCCTTTAAAGGCAATGGACAATGGACAATTGACAATGGACAATGGACAATGGACAATGGGGAAAGATACTTGGGAGTGATAAGTGACTGTTATCCTGGATCTCAGCCACTCGTGATGAATAACTGTTCGTGCCAAAGCGTGAACGGCACAGACGAGTTTGACCCGGTTACGCTGTTTCGCTGCATTCATAATTGTCCATTGGTCCACAGGCTGAAGGATATCAGCCTTGCCCATTGCAATTGTCCATTGTCCATTGTCCATTGTCCATTGTCCATTGTCCATTGAAAAGGGGGGTGTGAGACGAGTTGTCTTATTTCGAAGCAATCATGTTAGGTCTCATCCAGGGGTTGGGTGAGTTTTTGCCGGTTTCCAGCTCGGGCCATCTTGTGATGGTGTCGGAACTGTTTAATTTTAATACGCCTGGGATTACGTTTGAAGTGGCTTTGCATATTGGCACGCTGACAGCTGTGGTGGCTTATTTTTGGCGAGATTGGGTTAAGTTGTTCCGCGGCGCGTGGGTGGGGTTCCAAAAGTTGGTGACAGGGTCGCGCGGCAGGATGACGGGGGAGGATGTTGTTCAAGAAAGATTGTTTTGGTTTCTGGTTGTGGGTTCGGTGCCGGCTGCTTTGGCTGGGTTCTTTTGGGGTGATTTCTTTGACAGTTTGAATACGCCTGTGGTGGCGGTTATGTTGATTGTTTTTGGGGTGCTGCTTTTCTGGGCTGATAAAGCGCCTCAGAGGCGTCCTGCGGAGAGTATTTCTCTTAAGGATACCGTGCTTATAGGGTTGGCGCAGGCGGTGGCGTTGATTCCCGGGGTTTCCCGCTCGGGGGCGACAATGACGATGGGCCGCCTTTTGAAGCTGAACCGCGAAGGAGCGGCTCGGTTTTCTTTCTTGCTTTCTACGCCGGTGATTTTCGGCGCCGGGGTTTTTAAGATGAAGGATGTGGTTGTGGCCGAAATCAACGGACCGTTTGTTGTGGGGGTTGTGGTGGCCGCAGTTGTGGGGCTTTTGTCGATCGCGTTTTTTATGGACTTTTTGAAGCGGTTTACTTTTAGAACGTTTATGATTTATCGTGTGCTTGTGGGTTCGCTGGTGCTTGTTTATTGGTTTTTGCTGAGGGTTTGATCTGTTGATCCTAATTTCTTGAAGATTATCGATTTTTTGGCCTCTTGCGTATTTGTCGGTTTTGCTTTATGCTGGTGTTATCAGGTTGGTGATCAGCTGTGTTCTGTCTCGGTGTTGCCAAAAACTGACTCATTATAGCTTGTTTTGGCTCTTTGGATTGATTTGTTTCGGGGGATAAAAAATAGTTCCGGGATCGCCCGTCGCATTTGAGTCATTCAATTCAACTTAATATCGTTTACAATATTTTCGGATAAGGTTCTTGAATAGGAGCTTTACCATAGGGTAAGACATAGTGGTATACCGGATGATTTTTTTCACGCAAGGAGCAGAACCTGATTGGCTCAATTTCGGCGATTTATGACACTTCATAATGGCGGTGAAGGCAATAATTCGCTTACGATGATCCGCATAATAAGTCTTTCGCATGTCAACTGTGGCACGCTGTAATAGTTTTTATTGTTTTGCAGAGATATTATTGAGTGAGGTGTTAAGTAAGATGGCTCTGGAGATGGATTGGAGAGCACAATGGGAAGCGCATTCCGATCTTTTTATCGTTTCTAACTGGCTGGAACGAACTCAGGATAGGCAGGCTAAATGGCCTTTGCCTGCGGGGTTCCGCTATTTCAGCGGCGGCGATATGAAGTTGCGAGCGGGTATTATCGTGAAAACCCGGGAAGATCAGGAGGAAGAGTTCTTGAAAGCCGGCCTTTTGTGGGGAGCGCAGTTGGCGAACGGCGCGCGTACGGTGATGTATTTTGTGGCGCCGCAGTTTTCTGAGCGGTTTTTGCGGCTGATGGATGTGTTCGGCGGCAAGCTGATGTGTAAGGCGATATATTGGCGTGAACGGATGTCGCCCAGTTTGTTTGTGGCGTCTGGCGGCGTGCCGGATCGGGTGAAGATTGAGTGTCCTGACTGGAAGTTCTGGGAGCGGCAGATTAACCCTGTGGAAGTTTCTTATCTTAAGGTTTTGCGTGATTATTTCGAGGGGTTGACGCCTTTGGGGGCGCGAATTGTTTTTAAGCGTAACAAGATTGTTTTGAGCCGGGGGTTGATTGAGGTTGCCCAAATCAAAAAAACCGGCGGTAAGCTGGAGTTTTGCTCTATGGCCAAATGGCTTGGCCGGGTGGCTGCGGAAGGTTATCAAAAGGCGGGTTGGGTTGATGCTGACAGATGTTTGAACGCGGCGTTCCGGTTGGCGGTGGAGGAGCTCCTGGGGCTGGTTTCTGAGAAGCTGGAGAAGGATGTTTTAGAAGCGAAAGATGTTATGTCGCTGCTGCTCTGGGAAAATCCGGGTCAGGCCGGGGAGATGTGGGGCCGGTGTTTGGATTTGCCTTGTGTTTTTGTGGACAACAAACCGGTGGAGTCTAATAGGATCTATTTTATGGCACATGGGGATGGTGACGCCGGGGGCGCCGGTGTCCGGGATCTGAATGTTGTTTTGCCGATCTTGGATAAGCCGCTTACGCGTGTGGGTGAAGCGTTGTGGTGGCACGGTCTTATGGAGGGGATTGTTGCTCGTTTGCCGCAATATCGTTGGGATGGACGAGTGAACTGTCTTATCGCGCCCGGATGTCAGGAAGAAATGCGCATTGCTTTAGAGTGGATTAAGGATCTTGACGCTTTTCCTTGCTATGTTTTGGAGCGGGGTTGGAAGCAGAATCGGGAGTTGGGATTTGATCAGCTGAAGATTTATTAGTCAGAGACTGCAGCGGGGGAGAGTTATTGTCTGATGATTGAGTTTCGTAAGGCGACCCTTTCGGATGCGGAGGATATTGTCAGGCTTATTGCCGATTATGCCGCCGAGGGGCTGATGTTGCCGCGTTCCCGCAATTCTGTTTATGAGGGGATCTGGGAGTATACGTTGGCCCTGGACGACAGTGCTGTTGTGGGCGTCGGGGGGCTGCATGTTGTTTGGCAGGATCTGGCGGAGGTCCGTTCGCTGGCGGTGGATCGGGGTTATACGGGGCGGGGCGTCGGGTCTCGTCTTGTTGGGTTGTTGGTTGAGGAAGCCCGCCGGCTGCGGTGTCCGCGGGTTTTTACTCTGACATATCAGGTGGGGTTTTTTGAGCGGTTGGGGTTTTGTCTTGCCAATAAGGAGGATATGCCTCATAAGGTTTGGAAGGAATGCTTGAATTGCGTTAAGTTTCCTAATTGTGATGAGACGGCCCTTGAGTTGGAGATCCCCGACGGGTAGCCGGGGCGGGCGGCGAGGGGGGGGCTGGGCCTCCCCCCGAGCCGTTCTTCGGTCTGCTTGCGGCTCTATGCTCCGCCGCGGCAAACGCAAAATAAGGCAGCCTTGCGTTTGCTTTCGCTTTGTTCGCTAAGAGCCGCAGGCAGCCCTTCGCAAAGGCTCGGGGGGAGGCCCAGCCCCCCCTCGCCGCCCGCCCCGGCTACCCGTCGGGGAGGCGGTTGGTGGGAGACGGAGACGAGAGACGAGAGACGAGAGACGGAGACGAGAGACGGGAGACGGGAGACGAGAGACGAGAGACGGGAGACGAGAGACGGGTCGTTCTGTTCGTTTTAGCTGCTCATAGAGGGGGGCGCGATAGCATGCTTCTGGGTCTCCGGTGGCCTGTGGGTGCGCTCCAAGGTCTTGACGTGCACTACGAGTACAATTTTTGGGTGGAAGCGGGTGCGGTTGCTGTTGTTATCTTTGTTACGTGTCTTGCCGCTCTCGGCGCTTGGCGCCTCTTTTTTGGGAAAAAAATACTGTGGCGGGACGCCGGGAATGCTTTCCGGCGTCCCTGGAAGAAAAAGGTGGGGGGCGATGAGACTGGATTCCGCTTTGCTGATGAAAGCGTTTCCGCTGGCAACAAGCTGGTAGAATTGGCCTGGTTTGGGCTGCTCGTTTCGTTCGTTGGGGGAGTGGCTATGATTGCCGGTTCCGCCATTGCCGGTATTTTGGTGTACAGGGTGATCGGAGTAGATGGAGATGTCTTTGGGCTGTTGCTGTATGTCGGCTTGTTTGGCGGTATCGTTCTGCCTTTTGCCCTCTTCCTGGTGGCAGGGATCTTCTTCGGATCCTGGTTTGGCGGTCAGTCGCTGAGCCGCTACGGGTTCCTGGTGTCGATACCTTTCGCGGCTTGGTTCTTTGTCGGTCTGTTTGTGTGTGATGATGTCTTTTGGTTTACTGATTCTGGGGTCGCGGTTGGCCCTGCCATTGCGTCGCTTTTGGGTGATGCGCATGTTGAGGTTTCCCTTGAACCGCTTTTGCCGGGATGGGTGTATTGGGCCGTGATGGCTCTTTTCGTTGGCGGGTGGTTGCTGTTGGGCGGCAGGCGCAGGGTGCTTCCCTGGCAGACCTCGGGTGGTTTGTTGGGGGCGGTTGCGTCTGGGGAGTCTGCGTCTGAGGGGTCTGCGTCTGAGGAGTCTGTGCTTGAGGTTTCTGAGGCTGAGGAATCTGGCTTGGTGGAGTCGTTGCCTAAGGAAGGAGACGGGGGAGTTTTATGAACATATCTGATCAGGCGGAACATAGGGTGAGCATCTATACGGACGGCGCTTGTTCCGGGAATCCGGGGCCTGGGGGATGGGCGGCTGTGCTTTTTTGGCGGGATACGAAGAAAGAGATTAGCGGGTTTGCGGAGGAGACGACCAACCAACGCATGGAGCTGATGGCCGCCATCCGCGGCCTGGCGGCTTTGAAAAAACCGTGTGGGGTCGATCTTTTTAGTGACAGCGCTTATCTGATTAATGCTTTTCAAAAAAAATGGCTGATGGCTTGGCAGCGCAATGGTTGGAAGAACTCGAAAAAGGAGCCGGTCGCCAACCAGGATCTTTGGGAAGAGTTGCTGGAGCTGGCCGGCGTTCACGCTGTCGTCTGGCATAAGGTGCGTGGTCATGCTGATAATGTCCATAATAACCGGTGCGATGAATTGGCTCGGGCAGAGATCAAAGCGGCCCTCTGATATTTGAGTCTGACGGTGCCTGTTTGTCTCGGGGTAGGCGTACCGAGTTGAAGGGGGAAGGATTATGTCACGGATAAGGAATCTGCGCGAGGAAGCTTTGCTTTTTCATCAAGAACATGCAGGGAAAATTGAGGTTCGGGTTAAGTGTCCCGCTCAGGATCGGGACGATCTGACTTTGGCTTATTCTCCCGGAGTGGCTGAGCCTTGCTTGGAGATCAGCAGGGACCCGGGGGCGCTTGATGTTTATACCAATCACGCGAATTTTGTGTGTGTTGTTTCGGACGGCACCGCTGTGCTGGGGTTGGGGGATATTGGGCCCGCTGCCGCGATGCCGGTGATGGAAGGGAAGGCGCTGCTTTTCAAGACGTTTGCGGATGTGGATGCTTTTCCGCTTTGTGTGGACACAAAGGATCCGGACAAAATCGTTGAGCTTATTGAGCTGATGGCACCGACTTTTGGCGGTGTTAACTTGGAGGATATTAAGGCGCCCCAGTGTTTTGAGATTGAAGGGAAGCTGAAGGCCCGGGGGCGGTTCCGGGGACCGATTTTTCATGATGATCAGCATGGTACGGCTGTGGTGACGTTGGCCGGGCTTGTGAACGCTCTGAAAGTTGTGGATAAAAAAATGGCGGATATTAAGGTCGTCGCCAACGGTGCGGGGGCCGCCGGGATTGCCATTATTAGGCTTCTCATGGCTTGCGGCTTGCGCGACGTGATTATGTGCGACAGCTTGGGCACGCTTTATGAGGGGCGTTCTCAGGGGATGAACCCTTATAAGGAGGAGGTTGCCCGGACAACCAACCAGGATCGGGTGCGGGGCGGGTTGGGTGAGGCCTTGCGGGGCGCCGATGTTTTCATCGGGGTGTCGGTGGCGGGAACCTTGGATGAGGGCATGATTGGCAGCATGGCGAAGGCGCCGATTGTGTTTGCTCAGGCTAACCCGATTCCGGAGATCTGGCCTGTTCAGAGGGCGGTTGACGCCGGGGCCGCGGTTATTGCCACCGGTCGTTCGGATGTGCGGAATCAGATTAATAACGTGTTGGCTTTTCCTGGGATTTTTCGCGGCGCCCTTGATGTGCGGGCCAGTGATATTAATGACGCGATGAAGATCGCCGCCGCTTACGCCATCGCCGGGCAGGTGGAGGCGTCGGAATTGTGCGCCGATTCGATTGTTCCCAGTGTCTTCAATCCCAATGTGGCACCAGCTGTGGCCGCTGCTACTGCCAGGGCCGCCCTTGACAGCGGTGTTGCTCGTAAGGTTGTGGAACCTGAGGTTGTGGCCAAGACTCTGAAGAGGAGGCTCGGGCAAGGGTGAGGAGAGGGGGGAGGGCCGGGCGAAGCCTGTCCCCCAAGCCGTTCTTCGGTCTGGTGCGGCTCTATCGCTCCTGCGCGGCAAACTCAAAACTCGCTTCGCTGCGCTGCGCTCAAACAGTTGAGTTTGCTTTCGCTTCCTTCGCGTAAGAGCCGCATCCAGCCCTACGCAAAGGCTTGGTGGACAGGCTTCGCCCGGCCCTCCCCCCTCTCCTCACCCTTGCCCGAGCTGGGATGGGGTTTACCTGGAGGCAGGAGGCAGGAGGCAGGAGATCGGAGGCAGGAGATAGGGGCATTTTTTTGGTCAGTTGAATTGGTGCTGCTGTTCCCTTTGGTTGGCATCATTTGAAGAACCAAGAGCTTTCATAACAGTTGGCTCAAGACGAATCCTGCTCAAGGCACAGAGGGGGGCGCGGCGGGGCCGGCCAAGCCCTATGCCGGAGCCTTTTCGGAAGTGGCGGCAGCGGGTCTTAGGCCTTGGAGCGGAAAAAAGCGCAGGCTGCCTTATTTGCGCTTTTCGCGCAAAGGCCTTAGACCCCGCGCCGTCACGAAGAACGGCTCCGGCATAGGGCTTGGCCGGTTCTGCCGCGCCCCTCTATGCCTTGAGCGGTGTTGTGCCCGCGTTATAGCACAAACATGGACAATGGGCTTTGCAGACTGTACAATGAAAGCACAAGATGGAATCGCGCCATAATACTATTGGTTCTGGTGTGGCGACTTTGTTCAAGTTGTTTCTGTATAGGAGGTACGATCTTGTTTACATCTGTCGATTCTTTGGTTACGGAAGAATTTGTTAGAATGGCCTCAATTAACAGTCCGCCGGCGCAAGAGAGCGAGCTGGCCCGCTATCTGACTGAACGGCTGACGAGGTTGGGGTGCTCGGTGGTCACTGACGCTTCGGCGGCGGCGACGGGCAGCGATGTGGGCAATCTGGTCGCGCGTTATCCGGGGCGGGGTTGTGGAGCGGAGGCGCCTGTGCTGCTTTTGTCCGCTCATATGGATACGGTTATGCCCACGGCTGGTATGACGCCGCAGCTGCAAGACGACCGGTTTGTCAGCAATGGGGAGACGGTGCTGGGTGCCGATGATAAGGCCGGTATTGCGCTGATTCTGGCGGTTCTGGACCGGCTGCAAAATGACGCGGCTCTGCCTTGTCCGCCTCTGGAAATCGTGCTGACGGTTCAGGAGGAAGTCGGGCTGACCGGGTGCCGTGAGCTGAAGGAACCGCTGCGGGCGGCGTATGGTTTTGTTTTGGACAGTGACGGCGATGTTGGCACGTTGGTGAATCAGGCGCCGACCCATACGGTGATGGATCTTGTGGTGCGGGGGCGGGCCGCTCACGCGGGCATTGAGCCGGAGAACGGCGTCAGCGCCATTGTGGTGGCGGCTGAGGCTATTGCGCAGATACGGTCCGGGCGTATTGATCTGGAGACGACGAGTAATTTTGGGAAGATTCATGGCGGTACGGCTTTGAATATTGTGGCCGAGCGCGTCGAGATTGCCGCCGAGGTGCGCAGTTTGAGGCATGAGCGCATGGAGGAAGAGGTGGGACGCATTGTTGATGTCTTTTCCCGGGTTTGCGCGGAACGCGGCGCCCTTTTGGACGTGGATAAGTCTGTTCAATACCAGGCTTTTTGTTTGGAAGATAACCATCCGCTGATCCGTTTGGCCCGCAACGCGGCTCAGGCGGCTGGGGTGGCTTTTGTTGTGGAGGCCACCGGGGGCGGGTCGGACGCTAATATCTTCAATGAGCGCGGTATCCCTTGCGCTGTGCTTGGGATCGGCATGAAGGAGGCTCATACGGTGATGGAGTCTATTGCCGTGGCGCAGTTGGAGAGCGGCGCCCGATTCTTGGCGGAGATTGTTCTTGGCGCCTCACGTATGTTATGATGTGAAGAGGTGACAGTGGTTGGGGAAAAACTTGTTGTATTCAATTCTGGACGATGAAAATAGAATTGGGCGAACACCGCCTTAAAATAATAAAACATAATTAAATAGAAGATAAAAACCTCTATTTGACAAACAAGCTGGTATTGCGTATAATAGCCGTTGTTTGATAGGCGACTTTTTAGATGGAGACACTGAAATATCACATTCTTGACTCTGGGGTATCGCCAAGCGGTAAGGCACCGGACTCTGACTCCGGCATCGGTGGTTCGAATCCATCTACCCCAGCCATTTGGTTATTAGCTGTATAGGGTTTTCAATAAATGGGTTTGATTATTGTGTTAGGCGGGTGAGAGTTAAGTTGGACGATCCTTTATCGTCAAGTATCATGATTCTGTTGGCTTTGCTTCTGGTTGCGCTGAACGCGCTTTTTGTCGCGGCTGAGTTCTCTTTTGTCAGAGTGCGTCCGACCCGTGTCGAGCAGCTGGTTCTGGAAGGGAACAGCCGGGCCAGATATGTCAGTTTCGGCCTGAACAGATTGGACGGGTATCTTTCCGTGTGCCAGTTGGGGATTACGTTGTCCAGCCTGGGGTTAGGCTGGCTGGGGGAACCGGCGGTAGGCCGGTTGCTGGAGTCTTTGCTATTGACTGTGGGCCTGCGGCTTAATGAGACTGTGCTGAGTTCGGTGGCCATTATTACGGCTTTTCTGGTGATTACTTTCATGCATGTGGTTTTCGGGGAATTGGCGCCTAAGACGGTGGCCATCCAAAAAGCGGAGTCGATTGCGCTGTTTTTGGCTTGGCCTATGCGGGTGTTTTACACGCTGTTCTATCCGGGGGTGGTGGTTTTTAACGGAGCCGCCAATATGTTTATCCGCTTGTTTAGGGTGGAGCCGGCGACGGAATCGGAGATGACCCATACCCAGGAGGAGCTGCAGGTGCTGATTACCGATTCTTATAAGAGCGGTCATATCGGTGAGGCGGAGCAGACGATGCTGCAGAATGTCTTCTATTTTGAGGAACTGGTGGCTTGCGATGTTATGCTGCCGCGGCCGGATGTGGTTTTCTTGTACAAGCATAAGAGCATTGAGGAGAATATTGAGATTGCCCGGGCCACAGGGCATACGCGATATCCGGTCTGTGACGAGACAGCGGACGATATCTTGGGGTTTGTGCATATTAAAGATTTGTTCTTTTTGGCGTTTCGGGCCCAGGAGGCCGAGAATAAAAACGGTGGCGGTGGTAATGGAAATGGCAAAAACAAACTCTTGTCGCTGATGGATGTTCTCCGCGATGTGGAATTCGTGCCGGAATATCTGCCGCTGGCTCAGCTTCTGCATAAGTTCCAGAAGGAGAAACAGCAGCTGGCGATCGTTGTTGATGAATATGGCATCAATGTGGGCATTGTGACGATGGAGGATATTCTGGAAGAGCTGGTGGGCGATATACAGGATGAGTTCGACAGCGAGGAGCCGGAAATCGATGAGGCTGCCGACGGCAGTTTCAGTGTGTCGGGCAAGATGCTTATTGACGATCTGGCCGGGCATGTGAAGCTGGAGTATGATGAGGAAGAGAACGACTATAATACGGTGGCGGGTTATGTGATCGGCTTCTTAAACCGTATTCCTGAGGAGGGCGACGTGGCGGAGATCGGGGATCTGCGTTTCGAGATTGTTAAGATGGACGGGCTGCGGATAGACCGGATGAAGATTTCGGCCCTTGAGGGTAGCGCCGGCGGCGGCGACGGGTAGCAAATCGGGAAAAAACACTCGGGAAAGGGTGCATATTTTAAAAGTGCAGGAAGCGACAAAAAAATAAATAGAAATATCCACTGCGGGGTTCTCCCGCAACCTAATGGTGAATGGAGATGGATATTATGTGGGCTCGTAACAGTCCCGAGGTA
>Ga0082212_10010375_pt1 | contig 11920 bp, 8 predicted proteins | sample TergutNt197P3_FD_71548 | JGI IMG/M metagenome (GOLD analysis project Ga0082212, IMG submission 71548) | Neocapritermes taracua P3 segment gut microbial communities from Petit-Saut dam, French Guiana - Nt197 P3 | ecosystem: Host-associated > Arthropoda: Insects > Digestive system > Gut ... | reverse complement strand
GAGCAGGAAAATAAAACGGCGAGCTGTGTTTCGGCAAGCAAGCTATTATACGCGAGGTATCCGCTTCCAAGGGGAAGAGCAACAATAACCAAACCGGAGAAAATGCAGACAGTCGATAATCTTTTCGGATGAAGTGATTCTACCGCCGCTAAAGTTGCAGAGGTAACTGCGGCTGCGTTAACATGATAAAGATAGCAGTCCTTCCAACCGAGTACCCTTACAAAGCAGTATTGGAGCGGTATATAAGCAGGTTTATAATCCCTGTGATTCATATTTGTATACGGATTGAAATAACTGGTTCTGAACGCATAGAGTTCCTTAACTCCGCGCGCCCAATAATTTACATCGTCATTATTGTTCAAAACCGGCATATTAAATAATAACGTCGCGGACACCAATGCTATTGCAGAGTACGCAATCAGTATTTTTTTATCTTCATCCCAAATCCTTTTGAATATTTTTTTTTAAAAAAAAAAATAAACCAAAAGTGCAACCCCGCCGCAAACTATCAGGAAAGCAGCAAGATTATAGCTTGACAATATAAAGACAAACAGATAAGAGAAAACTGTCATAAAGCAAAACGCTCCAAATAGACAGTTAGCGAAACCTTCGGCATTAAATATTTTTTTAAGTCCCAGAGCATAAGCGAATACACATAAAAATACTACAATTCCGAACATTTAAGGCTCCTATACGCATAGCTAACCGTCAAAGAGTTTTCTTTCTGAAAACCCACTTTTTTTGCAGGTAATAACTGGAAAAAAACAGCAAGAAGTCAACAATAATTTTTGTCAGTACTTCGTTAAACGGCAATATAGGATAAAACAACGTAGTTAAACCCGCCGACAACGCCATTACAATAATCGCCAGTATATAATATCTTAGTATACTGTGTTTGACAGACTTTCCATGTATGAATACATACTTTCTGTTTACCACATAGTTAAATAGAGAAGATGCTATCCTCGAAATCACGGTAGCGATAACAATGTATCCTGTTGTTCGAGTTTTTATGAGTGCCTGTAATACGGCGAAAAGCGATATGTCTACCACGGATGATGAGAGTGATGATAAGAGATACTTGACAAATATTGCATATACTTTTATTGAATCCTTAAGCGGATTAAAATGTGATACCCTGTTTATACCTGAGTAAATCGTCTCAATCGCTATTTCTCTAACTTTGCAGCTTCGATCTGCACATTCAACGAGCATGTTCATTTCATAATCAAAACGTTCGCCTTGGACTGTTATCATTTCTTTTAAGATTCCGGTCGGTATACCTCTTAGTCCAGTCTGAGTATCGGTCAGTTTTATCCCGCAGAAAAACCGGAATACATTTCTTGTTATTTTATTTCCAGCCCGGCTCTTAAACGGAACATCTTCGCAATCAAAATCCCGGCATCCCAAAATCAAAGCAAATCCGTCGCTAAGCTCTTTGATACAACGGATAATATCAATAGCCGTATGCTGCCCGTCTGAGTCCGCGGTAACTACTCCGTGAAAATCCGGATGGTTACACAAAAAGTAATTGAAAGCGGTTTTCAGCGCCCTTCCCTTTCCAAGATTGACCGCGTGAGTCAGTACGACGGCATTATATTCATCTTTAGCTTTTAAATAAAACGCATTGAAATTTTCGGCGCTTCCGTCGTTAACTACTATTATTTTTGCCTCAATCCCGTAATTATCCGGCTCTTTAAGACGATTTCGCAGATCCTCTAATAACAGAAGCAGCCTGTTGTTAGGTTCGAGCGAAGGTATGATAATACAGGCTTTTATATCCCCTATCATTTGTCCTCTATCATTCAGATTACACAGGCGAACAGGGTTCGATCTTCCAGATATCCCGGGCGTACTGGTTGATGGTATTGTCGCTTGAGAAATGACCTGACTGAGCAATATTCATCAGCATCATTCTGTTCCAGGTGTCTTTATCACGGTAGAGCGCGTCCACGCGTTCATGGGCTTTTACATAACTGTCAAAGTCTCTGAGCACAAAGAACTCGTCGTTGTAATCCAATAACGAACGGATTATCGAAACGAAAGCTTCCCTGGAGGCTTCCGGGAATATTGAACCGGTAGCGAGTTCATCTATGATTTTTCTTATCCGCGGGTCGTTGTCATAGACTCCGACCGAACTGTAGCCTCCTTGGGTGTAGTAGGAGAGCACTTCTTCGACACTGATGCCGAACAAAATAAAGTTTTCATCACCCACTAGTTCTCGTATCTCAATGTTCGCTCCGTCATCGGTGCCTATAGTTATGGCTCCGTTCATCATAAATTTCATATTGCTCGTGCCAGACGCTTCTTTTGAGGCGGTAGAAATCTGTTCGGAAACGTCGCTGGCAGGAAAGATATGCTCCGCTAATCCGACGCTGTAATTCTCGAGAAACACTACCTTGATTCTGTCTTTTACACGCGGGTCATTGTTTATTACATATGACAAATCATTAACGTATTTGATCATACTCTTTGCGAAGTAATAACTCGGAGCGGCTTTCCCCGAGAAGATAAAGGTACGCGGCAGCATATCAAATGACGAATCCTCAAGCAACCTGTTATACAGATAATTGATGTGCATGGCGTTCAGGTGCTGGCGCTTATAGGCGTGAAAGCGCTTGACCTGAACATCAAATATGGAATCCGGATCAACCGTTATGTTATTGTGTTCTTTGATATATGACGCAAGTTTTTTCTTGTTTTCGCGTTTGATGTCCGCAAGGGTTTGTAAAAATGCTTTATTATTCTTTTTTTCGGCAAGCAGCGACATCGACGTCGGGTCTTTTTTCCAGTCGGTCCCTATCATATCGCTTATCGCGTCGGCAAGTTTCGGGTTGCTTTTAAGCAACCAGCGCCGTTGGGTAATTCCATTGGTCTTGTTATTGAATTTGTTAGGATAATATTCATAGAAATCCCTTAGAATAGACGATTTAAGCAGTTCGGTATGAACCTGCGCCACCCCGTTAACGCTGAAGGATCCTACTACGGCGAGGTTCGCCATCCTGACGACGCCGTCGTTGATTATCGACATTCGTTCTATTCTTTCACGATCATCCGCATAGCTTTTCTCAAGTTCCTGACAAAAGCGTTTGTTAATCTCCTCAACTATCATGTATATACGCGGAAGCAATGTGCTGAACATATCCACAGGCCATTTTTCAAGCGCTTCAGGCATGATGGTATGGTTGGTATAGGCAATCATGCGTGTGGTGAGACCCCATGCCTTGTCCCATCCGAAACCTTCTTCGTCTATGAGAATACGCATAAGTTCCGGTACCGCCAGCGCGGGATGGGTATCGTTGATTTGAATGACAATGTAGTCTGATATCTTCTCAAGTGACAGTTTCGGTTTTTTCTTGAAATTGCGAATAATGGATTGCAGCCCGGCCGACACAAAGAAATACTGTTGTTTAAGGCGAAGCAGCCTGTTATCATAATTTGAATCGTCGGGATATAGAACCTCAGATATTGCTTCAACCGAATACTTTCCCGCTACGGCGCTGACATAGTCTCCCCTTGAGAAGGAAGCAAAATCAATAGCGTCCTCGACTGGTTCAGCCCCCCAAAGCCGCAAAGTATTGACAGTATTGTTTTCATAACCGACAAACGGCATATCATACGGAACCGCCAGCACCTCGTCATAGCCGTCATGAATAAACCTTACATTACCGTCGGGTTCAAACATCGTATTGATATGACCGTTGTACTTTACCTTAACTGCCTTGTCAGGTTTACGAATCATCCAGGGATTACTTACACGAAGCCAATTATCAGGAAGCTCCACCTGATATCCGTCTACTATCTGCTGTCTGAAAAGACCGTATTTGTACCTGATTCCGCACCCGTTACCCGGTAAGCCCAACGAAGCGAGTGAATCAAGAAAACAAGCCGCCAGTCTGCCCAATCCTCCGTTTCCCAAACCGGCGTCAGGTTCGCACTCAATCAACTCATTAATATCAATATCGAGTTCCATAAGCCCTTCCCGGCATATCTGCTCCATTCCGGTATAAGCAAGGCTCGTCTCCAGAAATTTTCCGGTCAGAAATTCAAGTGAAAAATAGTAAAGCTGACGCGTTTCGTTCTTCAGATAGTAGCTGTTGGTCATTGCCCATTTCTCGTTTAACTTTTCCCGAATAAGCGAGGCGAGTACTATATATTTGTCCTCGGTATTCGCTTCTTCTATGGTTTTTGAGAGAATAGACATAAAACGCTGCTTATACGCAGCTATAAAGGTTTCTTTCGTTTCCAATTTTTCCCTCTTTCACTTCGTTTGTTGTCTCGGTTTTACATGCGCGGATTTGTCTTATAAGGTTATGATAACATATCAATAGGCGTTATGGAAGTAAAAGTATTAAGGCAGCGCTGTATAGCTAAAAGTTGGTTTTAAAACACTTGACGCTGTATTATATGTACCCGAGTTCACGGGCTTTTGCTACAGCGTCGGCCGCGCGGTTAACCTCGAGTTTCGCGTACATGATTTTGGTATATGAACGAATTGTATTTATGCTGTAGCCTGTCGCTTTTATAATGTCCGCGTTTCTGTATCCTTCGGATAACATCTTAATAATCACCGTCTGTTTTGGGGACAACCTCACCGTGTTCTTGCGTATCCACCTTGCTATTCCTTTAAATTGTCTTGATTGCTTGTATGTTATATAATACACTTCCCTTGCAAATCTGCGAAGCGAAGTATTTTCGGAACCCTGGTTTTTTTTGCTTTCCCTTGCAAGCCTTTTCTCAACAGACCTTAGAATGGGAAGCACGGCAGCTCCTTCGTTTGCAATTATCCTTTTAAAGTTATATGGTTGAACTCTTTCAAGTACTCTTTGCAATCTCAAGCTTCCGTGTTTTTTCTCACTGCTGTACCATTCCGCTACAGCAAGCAAAACTTCGGCTTCAGCCAGATCAAGCATCCGGTCAAAAGCTTCGCTCACCCTCATTATTCCGTCAAGGACCTTTCTCGCCTCCTCGCAATTTCCTAAAACTATATGTGCTCTGGCAGTGGTGAAGTTCTGATATATTTTGTATAAAGCTCCGTATTCAGATTCACAAACAAAATACTGGCTGAGCCATTCATCAGCGGCGCCGGTATCCGCGTTCCATAATTTGGTTCTTGTTTCGTAGGCGTTGAAATTTCTTATATAATAAAATGCTTCTCTTTTCTCAAAGTATTCTCTCGCAAGCAATTTATACCGTTCATAATCGTTGAGGTCTTTTTTTATCAGAGCGGTTTCTGCAAGCATTATGTATGTCGACCACCCAATGTCGATGCTTACCTTATCATTCAGAAGTTTTTCTGATTTATTCAATAATTTCCTTGCCTGATCGGGTTTGCTTTGTTCGAGCAGAAGCCCGGCTTCAATACCAAGAAAAAGATTATCGCAATCGTAGTTCAACAACTTCCTGAAAACCTTATCTATAACTTTTTCTCTGACCGAAGTATCTGTAAGCTCATAGCAATCACGGCTGCTTCTATGCAAAAACGGCAGGTTAATAGCTATACCGCTCACCTGATCAAAATCATTCTTATTAATAATATCCGGCATCCCGCTTATGCGATCGGGATGCCCCGCAAATGAATACCGATAGTCTATTATCGAGTTGGTAACATTCGTTTCAACAAATTGCGGGAATTTATCGGCAATTACAGGCAGTAAAGCATATATTCTGTCCCAATAGTATTCAAATTCCTTGCTGCTGCCCATTAAATAAGCTACATAAGCTTTTTGCAGATAGAAAAAAGGAACGGCTTCGCACACGGCGTCAGGAAGTTGGTTTTTATTGAGTATGTTTGCCAGTCTGGCATAGTCGTCCACATTGACATTTTTTGAGGTATTTATCATACCCGCAGCCTTTACCATTACATCAAGTTCTCCGCTCATGACGGCGAACCTGCGCGCCGCGATAAAATCTGATTTTTCTATATAATACTGCGCGGTTTTGCAATATACTTCAGACAGACTGATTCCGCTAACCTCAAGTTTCCCGCGAAGAAAATCCAGAAACAGCTGATGATATCTGTATTCTCCGGATATTAGAGAAATATTCACATTTTTTCTTTCAAGTAACATCAATGTTTCTTCACATTTATTGTTTCCGGTCAGCGCTTCGCACAATTCAAGTGAAAAGCTATCGGGTATTGCTGTCTTCAGCAGAAACTCACACAACCTGTCATCCAGTGATTTCCAGATGGTTTTCTCGAAATAGTTGTCAATTGAAACCTTTCCTTTTTCCGCCCCGGTTTTTAAGTCTCCGCTTGTGATTATTAAATTCAGCAAAAATATCCACCCGCCCGTAATACCGCGAAGTTCCTGCGTACGATTCGCGGATATTTTTAGCCCGTAACTTTCAACGTGACGATGTATCTCTTCGGCAGACAAAGTAAAATCATCCACCCCTAATAAGGATGCGATCTCGGTGTTAAAGAATTGTTCAAATACCACCGGAACAACTCCTCTGCTTAAAAAGAAAACAATGATATTATCCGGCAGACGTTTTAATACAAAGGGAAGCGCTTTAAGAATAGGTTCGCTGTTTATCGTATGAAAATCATCAAGAACCAGCACCACTTTTTCGCTCCCGAAATCTGCTTTTGAAAGTATATCTATCGTCAGCTCTACCGGAGCGTCCCGAAAAGCGGGAGACTCCAAAACCGATAGTAATTCTTCATTAGACGGAAGAATAGCGAACAGCGAACGGCAAAACAACAGATAAAACAAAGCGGGCGAATCGTCATACTCGTCAAAACACCGCCAAGCAGAATTTAATCCCGACTTCCTAAGCCATAAAAGAATTGAAACAGATTTCCCATAGCCTCCCGGAGATTGAAAAAAGACTAAAGATTTCTTCGCCGCGGTGTCTATGCGTTCAACAAGCTTTTCCCGCGGAGCGCAGATGTCGGGAATGGGTACCGGTAAATTGCTCTTATTTATCATAATTCCTCTCCAAAATATAGTATTTTTTTTAATTTCGGTTATAATAGACTCATACTTGATATACAAGTCCAGTAGATATAATGAATTATCACGCATTTATATATTTATGTCAATAAATTATTACACATTTTCACATAATTATATTTAAACAGCATCCGTTTCCTATTTATTGGTCACACATTAATGCGCTTTATAAAATAATCTAATTAAAATAATTTTATATATTGTTTGTTCGACGGATTATATAATGACAGAAAGAAAGGTTCCGAAAATATGTCAAGTTTATGTTCCAAGTGCGGTTCCAGGGTATTGGAGGGTTCGCGGCTATGCCCGTCCTGCGGGCAGGCACTGGATTCATCACCCGCGTCATCCGGTACGGCTGTTCCTTTAGCCGCAAGACCTCTGCCGACCGGCTCGAAGCCAGGAACCCCTCAGCCCGCAAGACCTCTGCCGACCGGCTCGAAGCCAGGAACCCCTCAGCCGCTCAATGACCGGAACAGGAAACCCGGCGGATAACAGCAAGGTGTTAACCGATGGTTCTGCAGCATCGGATAATTAAGATTCGCATTTCAAGCTATCTGCAATGTAACTAGTTTTTCAACAAGAGGAGGAGTTTATGAAACGTTTCTTTGCAATATGCATCATGGTGGTTGTGATGCTGGCACTCGTCCCCTCAGCCATGGCAGCGGAAGTCATGGACACGAGGACGCTTGCTATGGTAAATAAGCCAGGGGTCATCCTTGTGTATACACAATGGACAGCTACGGTAAACTGGCGCGAGATCGATCTCTATAACGATTATTTTTACGATCTCGATTCTTATGTGAGATATTACATAAGCGAAGGATACATTTCCCAAAACGATTACTGGCCTTACATGATCTATTTTATGTCCACAAACATGATAGACTACGCCTATTATACCGGAAACAACTATACGGAATATATGAGCACCGGGGCTACCGGAACGGGTTTCATCATCACCCCGGACGGGTATATGGTGACCAACGCTCACGTTGTGACGAGTGACGAGGAAGAAATCAAGTATTATTTTTCCCGCCAGGGGCTTTCGAATGCGGCCATCGCATTTGCGAATGAGTTCGAAGCTGATTTGCGCCGGGAAGGTTACTTTATGAACGACGACGAATGGATGTCCATTGCCAACGCCTACTATGACCTGATGACATACTCAATGTCGATTCAAAATCTGTCGACCGATCATTATTGTTTCATGGGTAATGTTCAGCCCGGAGCAGATATAAGCACCAAGGGTTTGAGATTGAATCTTCGCAAAATCGGCAAACCCTCTACCTCAGAGGACGTCGCGATACTCAAGCTTGACGGAAGCAATTTCCCGACTGTTCCCTTAGGCGACGACAACGAGCTTAGAACCGGCGATCAAATCTACGCCATGGGGTATCCAGGTATAGCGACTACATCCGGAGTGGTTGAAGCGCCGTCCGCCATGCAGGAACCCACCATGACTCAGGGAATAGTCAGCTCTAAAAAAACATGGCATGACGGCGGAGCAATTATTCAGCACGACGCCGCCATCGACAACGGTAACTCGGGAGGCCCGTTGTTCAACGCCGCGGGAGAGGTTGTCGGCGTAAACACATTCAAGCTTCGCAACGCTCAGGGAGAAACGGTTGCCGGAATGTACTTCTCGGTTCCGATCAGTACGATTAAAATATATCTTAACGAGTTGAATATTAAACCGGAAGAAAGCAAGTTTACCGCCGATTTTAAGGCCGCGCTCGCAGCTTATAACGACGAAAATTATGAAAAAGCTATGGATCTGCTTCGCGGTATCAACGACACGAATCCGGGGTATCCGGTAGTTCAGGAACTGCTTGCCGACGCCCGCAACGCTTATGACGCCAACCCAAAACCCGAAACCCCTCCTACGGTTATCGGTTCGCAGGATATAACATCCGGCAACGAAGATAATAAGGACACGAAGGCAGAGGAGAAGAAATCCGGATTGTCAAACACTGTTCTGATAATTATTATTGTCGGAGCCATAGTGCTGATCGGAGTCGTAGTTTTGATAGTTTTTATGGGGTCAAAAAAGAAAAACGGCGGTCAGCCTGCCGCTCAACCCGGTTACGGTCCCTCTTCACCGCCGCAGCAATATCAGCAGCCTCAGCAGCAATTCGCTCCGCAGCCGTCTCAACAGCAGTTCGCTCCGCAACAGCCTCAACAACAGTTCGCTCCGCAGCAGCCTCAGCAACAGTTCGCTCCGCAGCAGCCTCAGCAGCAATTCGCTCCGCAGCAGCCTCAGCAACAGTATACCCCTGCTCAGCCCGAGCAGCAGTTCGCTCCTCAGCAGCCCCAGCAGCAGTTCGCTCCGCAGCAACCGCAATCCGCTCCGATACAAAGCGAAGCGTTTTGTCTGAACTGCGGCGCCGCGTTAGCTCCGGGCAGCCGGGTATGCGGTGTTTGCGGCGCCGTGAGACCTATGTAACAAAAATATTGTAATAGCTGTCGCGATTTTAGTTTGAGGAAAAATATATGAAAATTTTAAGAAACACCATCCTCTTGTTTTTACTGTGTTCGATGATGCTGTTTATCGCTTCCTGCGGAATCCTGAACTCCGCGTCCGAAGCGCAGACCTATGATTTCGGGAACGACAGTATTCCATCTATTACATCGGTAGTGGGCAGCCGTAAAGCTAACGGGGTCGAAACCGGAACTTCTTCCGGTACTCAGTACAGAATTTTTAAATACGGTTCAGATGACCCTGTATCCGATATTCAGGAGTATATCGACTATTTGCAAGACAGAGGATGGCTTGTGACGGCTATTGATTCTTCCAGTGATTCCGGGACGGTGCAGGTAGGTATTGATTCCTTGGATTCAGGAAAGATACTTCTTGTTACAATAGATTACAAAACTTCCTCTTATGAAGTGAAAGCGGAGAAAATGGAAGGCACTCTTACCCGCTATTAGACTTCGTCGAATTATTTTTTCATTCTGTGTTTATTGATATTCCATATTGTGGTACAATATCAGAAAGAGGCTTAAGCCTTTAAAGAGTCAATCTATGTTGTAAAGGAGAATAAATTATGACATTTTGTCCGAAATGCGGCGCGCAGATTCAGGAAGGTGTTGCTTTTTGCCCGTCCTGCGGTCAATCTACCGTACAGAGTCCCGCACCTCCTCCGCCGCCGGCTCCGCAGTATGCAGCTCCCCCACCCCCGCCGCCGGTTCCGCAATACGCAGCTCCTCCGCCTCCTCCGCCGCCGGCTCCGCAGTATGCAGCTCCACCTCCTCCGCCGCCTCCACCGGCAGGACAGGTTCCTCCCGCGTATGCTCCTCCCCAGCAACAGTATCAGCAGCAACCCGGTTACGGCCCTCCGGTAATGCCGGGAGTTCCCCTTTCTCCCGAACAGGACGCCCAGCAAAACAAGGGTATGGCGATTCTCGCTTATTTGATATTCTTCGTTCCATTGATAGCGGGAACCCATAAGACCTCTCCGTATGTCAAGTATCACACCAATCAGGGAACGGTACTCGCTATATTCTCTATCGGCTGCTCCATTGTTTTCGGGATTTTACAGGCTATTATATTAGCGATATTTACCGCTTCGCTCGCTTTTGGAGCACTGTTGGCTTTTACAACTATTTTTGGTCTTCTTTGGTTCATTATCGGTATTTTCATTTTGGTGCTTGTTATATTGGGTATCGTTAACGCTTCGGGAGGTAAGATCAAACCTCTTCCGGTTATCGGGAAATTCACAATCATCAAGTAATTAATATTTTATTTATTGCGTTCTTTTTGATACAGGACAGAAAACTCTGCGGTTTTCTGTCCTGTATCTTTGTTGTACCGATATAATACTTAACACACTTTCAAATATTATTCCAAAACAAAAGAATAATAAAAAATTTTACAAATTTTCTTCAAAATCAGTATTGACATTAAAGTTACTTTATACTTTATACTCAATTTAACGCAAAAATGCGCAACTTATCACAATGTATTTGCAAAGGAGAAAATTATGGATAATATTTTTTTGAAAGGTTCGGTTCATTCAGACTTTAGTTGGAACAGCTTAGGCGATATTAAAGAAGGTCGGGGTGATCTCGGGGAAGAGATGCCGGTACTGGTTTATCGTTTGATGCAATATACCATGTTGGACGTGCTCAGCAAGGCATACGGGGTTGAGCAGGCTAACGAGTACTTCAGGCAAGCCGGATTTTTGGCCGGTACCGAGTTTGCAAAAAATACGTTAAATCTCAACGCTGGATTCAACGACTTCGTCGCTAATCTGCAAAAGGCTTTGGAAGAACTCAAGATAGGTATTATGCGGATGGAAGCTTTTGACGCCGAAACCGGAGATATAACCCTGACCGTCGGGCAGGATTTAGATTGCAGCGGACTTCCCATAACGAACGAAAATGTTTGCATTTATGACGAGGGCTTTATTTCAGGTATTCTTGAAGCTTACACAGGCAAGAAATATAATGTCCGCGAGGTTGACTGCTGGGCAAGCGGCGACAGGGTTTGCCGTTTCAACGGAACGGTCACGAATTCTGATTAATATTTCCGCTACTTTTTTAATCGAGTTTTCACCGGAATACTTATAAAGAAGCAGAATTATCGGGAGTTAATAATGAGTACCAAAGCGGATAATCCCAATGAAAATAATAATCTGCAAAAAGAAACCTACAGGCGCGCTGCCGACGCTTTGTTTAACTATTTGCGCGATGTGATATATGATTCTTCCGGCGCTTCGCTGAACATTGAAGAACTTCCGGAGGATTTCAGAGATTTCGGGCATGGCCTGCGGTATTTTGCGGAATGCGTCATTGAAGCTAAAACCTTAGCTTCCGCGCTCGCGAGGGGTGAACTTGCAGGCTACGCTCCGTCCCACGGCAATGAGATAGCCGCTCCTTTAAAGTCTCTTCACGCTTCTTTAAGGCATATGACCTGGCAAACGCAGCAGGTTGCAAAAGGAGATTATCAGCAACGGGTCAAA
>Ga0082212_10010374_pt1 | contig 11921 bp, 16 predicted proteins | sample TergutNt197P3_FD_71548 | JGI IMG/M metagenome (GOLD analysis project Ga0082212, IMG submission 71548) | Neocapritermes taracua P3 segment gut microbial communities from Petit-Saut dam, French Guiana - Nt197 P3 | ecosystem: Host-associated > Arthropoda: Insects > Digestive system > Gut ... | reverse complement strand
AGGGTACGGTAACATGGTCTTAGAACGGCGGGGGAAACCCCGAAAACAAAGCAAAAGGGGGATGGAAACTATGTGGAGCAAAGGCGAAATAAACGGCTACAGATACGAAGTTAAACACTACGAAGCGGGTTCTCAATACGGCATCGAGGAAGGCAGGGTTTCAAAACTGTCAATACGCAAGAATGGCAAATGGGTTTATAACTACGACAGAGGATTGGATTTTGATAACCTTGACGAAGAAGGAAAAGCGACTTATGCCAAAATTCTGAAACAATACAACTAAGGGGGATGCGTATTATGGAAATTACAAGAGTATCCATTTTGAAAAAGGCTCTGGAAATGGCGCGGCACAACCTATACTGCTATTCCGAGAATATGTTGATGACGAAACCAACGCCGGGGAAAGAGGCAGAACACGCCGAGTATGCCGCCGAAGCGGAACTGCTCAAGGCTTGGCTTGAGGAACTCGCCAACGCCAACCCTACGGCGAAATTCGAGCGGGATTTGAGGGATGCAACGGAAGGCTACGCAGACATTGAGATTATCACCGACCGCCGTGAGGAAATTGCGCGGTTACAGCGGGAACTTGCGCAGATTGAGGAAGCGGTGGGTTAAGGCTATATAAGCGATATTGTTGTTATAATTCTAAAAGATGGGAGCGTGATGCAGATGCATGAAAATATTTTACAACAGCTATATAACGGGAAGATTTATCCCGCTGAAAATATCGACAGTAGCAACCCCGAATTCCAAAAAATGAACAAAGCGTTAGCTGAAGAAAAGGCGCGGTTTATCAAAAGCCTGTCTGAAAGCGACCGTGCGAACTTCCTCGAACTGGACAATTTGCAAGGTGAAACTGATGCGATATACGGCTACGAGCGTTTCGCACAGGGCTTCAAATTGGCCGTTTCGCTCATGCTTGAATCTCTAAGCGGCAAAGAAGATAAAAGCTAATATAGCGCAATCACGCAGAGGGAAATCTGCGGGGATTTACAGACAGAAAATAATGGACGCAACCCTGCGGTAAAATTTGCGGGATGCAACGGAAGGTTATGCCGACATTGAAATTATCACCGACCGCTGTGGGGAAATAGCGCGGTTACAGCGGGAATTGGCTCTGATTGAAGAGGCAGTGGGTTAATTCACTATAAATGGCAAGAAAACATTCTTAAAAACGCTTGACAAAGCCACACTTTCTGACTATACTGTATATGTAACATCAATAACAGTAATAGCGGAGGTGACGCATTGCATATCGTAATATCGAATAGCTCCCCGTTGCCAATTTATGAGCAAATAAAAGAACAGGTAAAGACTCAAATATTGTCGGGAGAGTTAGCGGAGGATGAGATACTCCCCTCGTTGCGGCAATTAGCGAAGGACTTAAAAATAAGTGTGTTGACTACTACAAGGGCATATAACGAACTTGAACAGGAGGGCTTCATAACAAGCCGTCAAGGTAAAGGCTTCTATGTTATGTCGAGCGGGTCTAACCTTATCCGTGAACAGCTTATCAAAGAAGTGGAAAGCAACTTAAACAACGCAATACAGGCGGCACAGAGGTTGTCAATGTCTGATGACGAAATAATCGGCCTTTTACGGCTTTTGTTGGAGGTAAAAAATGACTGACATCTGTTTGGAAATAAAGGGTGTGAGCAAAAACTTCCCCGGCTTCAAGTTGAATAATATCGGTTTATCTCTGCCAAAAGGATATATCATGGGGCTTGTTGGGGCAAACGGAGCGGGAAAAACAACGACAATACAGCTTATTCTTAATATGCTGGAAAAGGACGCAGGGGAAATTTTTGTTTTTGGCAAAGACAATATAAAAGAAGAAAACGCCATAAAACAAGATATTGGTGTTGTGTTCGACAGTATGTTTTATATGGATAGTTGGACAGTTAAAGACACGGAAAAGGCAGTATCCATCTTCTACAAGGATTGGCAGCATGATATTTTTACCGAAATGGTAAAACGTTTTGATTTGCCGCAACGCAAAAAAGTAGGCGAGTTTTCGCGTGGTATGCAAATGAAGTTAATGCTTGCTTGCGCTTTTTCGCATAATGCGAAGCTGCTTATACTTGACGAGCCGACAAGTGGGCTTGACCCTGTGACTCGTGATGAATTTTTAGAAATCTTGCAAGACTATATAAAAGACGGTGAAAGAAGTGTATTGTTTTCAACTCACATTACGTCAGACTTAGAACGGGTTGCTGATTATATCACACTTATCCATCAAGGTAGTATAGTTTATACCGGAAGTACGGAGGATTTATTAAGTAGCTATCGGCTTATCAAAGGCAGACCGTGTGATTTAACAGCAGAACTTGAAAAAAATATCCTCGGTTTGCGTAAAACGGATATTGGATTTGAAGGTCTTATCGGCGTAAAAGAAGCGGCACAATATAGGAATTGCATTTTTGACGCTGCTACGATTGATAATATTCTTATCAGCATAAACAAAGGGGGCGCAAAGAAATGACCGAATTTTTCAAGATTACAAAACTGGATTTTTTCACAATGAAATCACAGTTTGCCGCATATTTATCATTGGCGGCTATTGTACTGCTGTTTGGATTCATGGGTTCGTCTGTTACGGTATTATGCGTTACGGGCGCGTGGTTTGTGGCGTTGATGTCTTCTAACATTTTCGCCTTGCAGGAAAAGAATAACCTTGACCGCCTGTACGGTTCGGTTTCCGTTGGGTTAAAGGATATTGTACTCGGACGGTATGCGTTCATGTTCTTTAACTATTTCATATCATTCCTTGCGGTTATTGTAATGTATTCCATCTTTGCGCTTTTTCAAAACAGAGCGGTGGAATTGGGCGATATTTCACTTGGGTTTAGCTTGTCATTTTTAGCCTTTTCCATTATTACAGGAATACAAATGCCGTTGTTCTTCAAAATAGGATACACAAAAGCAAAAATCTGGTCTTTAGTCCCGTTTATAGCAGTTATGGCTGTGGTGGTAATTCCGTCCTTTGTATCCGCGCTATCGGGCATTATTGAGTTTATGCAAGCCAATCAAGGCATTTTGATTATAAGCGGCATTTTGACAAGCTGTATCATTCAATTCATATCATATAAAACAGCCGTTGTTGCTTATAGAAAACGGCGGTAGAGGGGTGAGAGTATGAAATGTAAGACTTGTAAAAAGCGTATGCAATCAATTTCAACAAGCCACGATTTCTTTATTGGCGGCAATGCTGTAAAAGTAATCAATATTCCGGCTAAACAATGCCCTGTATGCGAGAAGGTTAGTATATATGAAATAATACTTGGAAACGCTCGGCGGTATGCACATGAGCATAACTCGCAAATTGTGAATTATATTGAGTGCGAAGATGAAGAAAACACCAATCTTTTAGTGTCGCAAATGTTTTTAAGGTAATAAATGTTATTTGAAAAATCCTCTTGACTTTAGTCGGATGGTCTTGATAAACTATATATGACGGTCAAAGCAGACCAACTATTACAGGAGGTGCGAACTGCACTATGGAAAATCTATTAAAGCTGTTCGATGCGGAGTACAAGTTTATGAATATCGTTTGGGCGCGTGAACCTGTCAACTCCACCGAATTGACAAGGATATGCGAAAAGGAACTTGGTTGGAAAAAGCCGACTACATACTCAATGATAAAAAAACTGTGTGAACGCGGCATAATGAAAAACGAAAAAGCAACAGTTACAACGCTGATAGCGCAGGAAGATGTACAGAAGTATGAAGCCGAAGTTTTTGTAAACAGGATATTCGGCGGTTCTATCCCCTCATTCATTACGTCCTTCTTACAAAATAAAGAACTGTCGGAAGAAGAAGCACAAAGCATAAAGAATATGATTGACGGGGTGACGAAAAAATGACGGCGTTATTCATTACCATTTTGAATATGAGCATTATGGCAAGCGTTGTCGCTTTGGCTGTTATGCTTGTACGCATACCGTTGAAAAAAGCCCCTAAAATATTTTCGTATATTCTTTGGGGGATAGTGTTGTTCCGCTTGGTATGCCCGTACAACATTATTACCAATTTCAGCTTAATGCCTATACCGTTTGAAACGATACCGAGGGATATTATTTATTCGCAAAATTCCGCGCCACAAGCAAGTGCAGAATTTGGTGATTTACCCGCATACCCGGAAATAAACAAAGAATTACCACCTGTTGTTATCCCGGAAAATAATAATCCGATAAACAACGCAATTACAAACCCGGACAACGCCATACCCGCAGAGCCGGAGAGTAACACAAGTATCATTTATACCACTTTGAATATAGCGGGGTATGTTTGGCTGTTTGGTTTTATAGCTTTGTTGCTTTACGCGACAATCGGGTATATACGGCTTAAACGGCGCGTATATTACGCAACGCTTGTCTGCGATAATATTTATGAAACAGATACCATCAAAACGCCGTTTGTGCTTGGTTTTATCAATCCGAAAATCTATATGCCGATTGGGATTGACCCGGCACAATATAACTACATCATAAAACACGAGCAAATTCATATAGAACGGTTCGACCACCTTATAAAACCGATTGTTTTCACTATAATTTCTCTGCATTGGTTTAACCCGCTTATGTGGGCGGCATATTTCTTCATGTCGAGAGATATAGAAATGTCGTGCGATGAAGCCGTGTTAAGAAAAGCGGATGAAGATATACGCGAAGTTTATTCATCAGCTTTACTCAATTTATCTGTAAAAAGAGGCAATTTATTAACTCCGCTTGCCTTTGGGGAAAGTGCTGTAAAAGGAAGGGTGAGAAACGTGTTGAACTTTAAAAAGCCGCCAAGGGTAATTAGCGTTGCGGCGATTGCGCTTGTGGCGGTGTTGAGCGTAGGGTTTGCGGTAAACGGAACAAACGGAACAAGCGGAAACAATCTACTTGAATTTGAAGTGGTTTTCAGCAATGTAACTGAGTACAGCCGTAAAATTGAATTTATGTTAGGCGATAGGCTTTATTCGGATTATATGGTCAACGGTCAAATCCAAACTGCGAATTTACGAGGGTTAAAAGAAATAGGGTATGCGCGTGATGATTTTGGCAGATACCGTATATTTGAGCGTCCGGGCTACTCAATCAACGAGTTTATTGTTGTGCGGGATTACGGGTTAATGAACCCGGCGACAATATATCAAGCCGTGAATATTTCGATGCAGAACACCATGACGCTTAACGATGTGCGGGAACTTGCCGCCAAAGGCAGCGATTTGTTATTTGAGGATTTAAGAAATTTTAGAGGAGCGAATGCCAGTTCGCAATTATATGGATATGGCGATTATTTGATGGTCTACTCCGTTGAGGGCGGCTATCGTTTAATCGTACACTCGGGCGGAACAAGCATTGGTCACGCCAATTTAGAAAGTATTTGGGAGCGCGGTGGGAGCGGTATCGACATCAGATATAACGATGTGGACGAATTCATCAGAGAGAACCCTTCCAGTCCGTCTTTGACTGCCGAAGAAGCTCAAATTATAGCGCAAAACTATTTAGGACGTACCGTAATCTACATTGACACGGATTGGTGGGAGCGGGACGATGAGTTTCCTCATCATAGCAAAGACCCGGCAAAACAAGCGTTGGACGATTCGTTGGACACAATCGAAGAACCGACACATCAATATACGGATAATAATGGAACATTTATCGCAATCGGGAGAAGATATGGGACGATTTACGAGTATAGCGGTGGCGTATGGTATAAACAACCATCCCCGAACACTTATCTGCCGCAAATCATGCACAACGGAGTTATATATTATTTGGATAGTAGCCCTCAAATTGATATTGAATTTGAGCTAACTGAAAATACTCCAAGAATAAAATCAACAGTATCTTTAACGCAAATACCGCAGGAAAACGGACAGGCGAATTTTGGTGATGTGGACGCTCCCTATGTAGTGTTTGAAGATGGGCTTTTTGTCTTATGGAATAACAAATGGACACACTTTATAACCATTGAACAGCTTACATCTTCCGAACAAAGGAATATGACCCTTGCTGATGTGCGGACGCTTGCCGCGAAAGGATTAGCACTCACCGAAGCCGATTTAGAGCCGTATTACCACGAGCCAGTACAAACAGGGATATACTTTGCCGTTTACCTTGTGGACGGCGGCGATTATGTTTTTGGTTATCATCCGTTTATAGCGGGTGAATATGAGTTTACGTTGTCGCAAGCGGAGGATTTGGCAAACGGCATAAGAGGTATTGATATTCGATATTACGACGTAGATAAATATATTGCGGACGGGACGCGGGAACTTGTGCGTCCGTTGCCAGAACCGCCACAATACGAAGTCGGCAACGTAACCGCTATTTCAAACGGCATAGAATACGAACCGTACACGCACAAATATTTCAGTCAAACGATTACAGCTAACGGTATGGTATCTACCGAAACATTACCCCTTTCGCTTGAAGAAGCCGTAAGCATATTGCCGGAAATACAAATTGCCGATGATTTCAGCGTTGTTGTTTCGGGGCAGTATGCAACAAGGGTTTTATACACTCTATATGATATATCTGATAATTCATTTAGAGTAGTTTATGATAAAGAAGATACAATACACCCATTCCTTAACCTATCAGGAACGCGGCTATATATGCTGTGCGTTGATGTGGTTTGGAGCAACGGCGAAATAGAACAACAAAACAGAGAATCCACAGGGTTACAATATGTTTTTAAGGTGTCGGTATGAAAAGAATAATCTTTTTTGGCATGGTTGTACTGGGGATATTTTTAATATCTTCCTGCGCGAAAGAAACAAAAGAAAACGTATCGGATTATACGGCTTTTTTAAGACTGCTATCCGAAAGTGGTTTTCAATATATCGAGGTAGAAGCAGATACACCGGGGTTCTTGGCTGTTGAGCGCAAGCCCATAATTATTGAAAACGATATTATCATCAATATTTATGAGTACAATACAGCCGAAGAAATGGAAAAGGACGCGGTGTATATCAACAAGAACGGACACGAAATAAATTTCCCCGATAGAATAGTGTACCTTGAATGGGCTTCAATACCACATTTTTATAAAAAAGGTACTCTTATTATCAATTATGTGGGCGAAAATGAATTGATGTTAAACTTTTTAACGAAAAATTTCGGGGTTGAATTTGCCGGGTATGGGTATATAGGTGAATAATATGTTTTACTATAACAAGCGTCATTATAATTTATCAATTCGGCGGGAGGTAATAGAATGGCAAAGACCGCTATCTTGAACAGAATATTTTGGACTGCGGGAACGGCGGGGGCGTTGCTCGTTTGCTATCTGATATGCAGACACGTTTTTTACGAAATGCACGGAAATAAAGACTGGTCGCTTGCTATGTTTATTTTGGGCTTGGCGGTGATACTCATTTCCGCGTTTTTCGGGGCAAAAAAAGTTATGGTTTGTACTGCCGCAGGGTATGTTGTCAGCTTCATAGCCGGAATAGTTTTTAACTATGAATATGATTTTATCGTGGACGGCGTATTACAAGATAGACGCTATACCGCGTGGCAAATATGGGCGGTTTCGTTTCTCGTTTTGGTTATTGCAGGGGTGGTTTGGGAGATTGTCAGTAAACGCATGAAAAGGATTAGAGAGGTATTGTGATGGACAAGAACAAAAAGAACGAAAAATCAAATGTCGGCTTGACAGCAGGGGTAGCTATCGGCTTTATGGCAGGTCTTTTGCTGAATGTGGTATTCATTCCAATATCAATCGGTGTTGGTGCTTTATACGATAAATATAAAAACAAAAAGCGGGGCGAATAGATGAAAGTCAAAAAAGTATTTCTTTTAGCATGGGTGCTTATGTTAATACTTGCCGTTGGGTTCATATTGTACGCGGCAAATCATCCGGAGGGTAACTTCCCGTGGAGTTTATCAACCACACATATGATTTACAGAATATATCTCACTGTAATGACATCATGTTTTATTGCATGGCTTGTTATAAAGATACGCCATATATATTCAAGAGTGAAAACATGAAGATGATGGAGATTTTGACAAGGTGAGATTATGAAAAAAGCGGACTGGCTATTATGCCCCGTTTGCAAAAACAAAACCCGGACACGGATAAGACAGGACACAACACTAACGAATTTCCCATTGTTCTGTCCCAAATGCAAACAAGAAACCTTAGTGAATGTCCAACAACTGAATACTTCAATTATCAAAGAGCCAGACGCAAAGGCGCAGAGCCAATAAGATTCATAGCCTTTAAGACGCAGAGCCGATAATATGTGAAACAATCACAGTTATCGGTTCTGCTTTATTTATAAGCAATATAAAGACCTGCACTTGCGGTAATAAAAAAAACCGCAGTTGAGCAGGAATGTTTTTACGCCTATTAAAAGGCGCGTAACGGCGGTTTTGAAAAATCAAAGCCGCCGTTTTAATCTTAAAAAATCATGTGTAGGGCAACACGGCGGCATTAGGAGGTGTCGCCGTGTCCTTTATTTCATGTATCCCCCCGCCATTTGTTAGCTTATCAAAAAAAGCCTTGCCTATGAACAGGAGATTTGTACCCAACGACTTACGTTCACAGTTCATCATGTAGGAAATAATTACGATTTCGCCCGATTGGATTTAGTCCAGTCGGGCATTTTTGCGTCTTGCAAAAAAAATATTTTTGAAAATCCTGCTCAAATCTTTGGCATTTCAGAATTGCCGTTGTTGAAGGGTTACGAAAGGGGAAACCACCACCCGCCTTTGCGGAAGCGAAAGGGGGTGAGAACATGGACGAACCCGCTCGTACCCAATGGCAGATACGTTGCGCGTTTAATGGATTCTGTAAACGAGTGTTGAAGCACGAAGCTATCAACGCCCACAAGCAGACCCAACGGCAACAGCTACGGGAAGTGAGCTTTTCAGACCTTATGCCACATGACGAAAATCAGCTTTATAAACTCGATTCTTATTTTGAGAATGAAGCCGCAGAAGCCTTTACCGTGGGAGGAATGAAAATCACGCCGAAGCTGCTTGCCGACGCGCTGCACAGCTTGCCGGAGGACAAACGCAAAGCCGTTTTGCTGTATTACTTCTTTGAAATGTCTGACGTGGAGATCGGGGAATTGCTCGATATTCCGCGCAGTACGGTACAGTACAGACGGACAAGCTCTTTTGAGCTCCTAAAACGATATTTGGAGGAAAACGCTGATGAATGGGAAGATTGGTAACGCCGGACAGGACGAACGCGGCTTGCTGCCCTACCCGGTCATCATAGCCGCGACAAAGGGCGACACGGACGCTATGGCGATAGTCATACGTCGGTACGAGAGCGAGATAGCAGACCTTTCTATGCGGAAGCTGCGCGACGAACGCGGAAATACCTATTACGGCATAGACGAGGATATAAGAGACCGTTTGCGGTCAAAGCTAATGCGGGCTGTCCTTTCATTCAGGATTTAGCACATTCCGGGCTGCGATCCCCTTTCCGCAGGCCGGATGTGCCCCTGACACAAAGAAAGCGCGGAAGATAACGCCGACGCAGTATAAGGCAATTCGGATACATTCGGTTTATGCCGAGCCGGGCGGCGGGTGCGCCATGACCTCTGTTTCAGGGAGAGCGATCAACACCTGCGCCGAAAAGCAAGCGTGGCAGCTTGCGGGCGAGGACGTATAGATCGGTACAATGGTACTCCTGTCCAGCCACAGCTTGAGCGTTAAAAGCGTCGCACGCAATGGGGGCAGCCCGGTGAGACCCACGGGGGGATGAAATTTCCGTGAGGGCGCGCCCGCGCCCGTCCGCATTTAGCCTATAAAATATAAGGATAGTTCAAAAACTTTTAATTAGCAGCAGACAATCGCTCAACAGCGCGGTAGAATAGGCTTAGGAAGTTTATTTGCGTGCTGTTGTTTGTTATAGAAAGGGAGGTTTCTATGAGCCAGACAGCCAACAGCATACAAAGCTGTGATGTTCCCGAAACCAGAACGTATAAAGTGGATGAAATCGCTGATATACTTGGCATCGGCATGACGTCCGCCTATACTCTTGTGAAATTGGGGCATTTCAAAACTGTACGCATCGGCACAGCCATACGTATCTCCAAAAAGTCCTTTGACGAGTGGTTAGATTTACAAACACTCTAATCACGAAAGGAAGATCGATATGGCATCAATTATTAAACGTAAAAAGAACTACTCCGTTGTATATAACTTTGTTGATGATAACGGGGAGACTAAACAGAAATGGGAAACATGCCATTCCCACAAAGACGCGCTCAAACGGAAAGCCGAAATCGAGCATGAGATTACCACCGGGACATTTCTACCGCCCAACAAGCAGGTTGTTGTCGAGTTTATGAAAGACTTTGTTTCCCTCTATGGCGAGAAAAAATGGGGCGTGTCCATGTATGACGGTTGTTGTTCGCTCATTAACAACTACATCAATCCCGTTATCGGCGATCTGGAAGTCCAATCCATAACGCCCAGGGTGGTAGACAAATATGTGCAGACGCTACAAAAGACGCCATCTGTATCTACCAGGACACGAAAAGCGACAACGGTTTATGTATCCAATCAAACCATAGAGAAAATCATCAAACTGCTCCGCTGCGCTTTCAATCAGGCGGTCCGCTGGGAACTGGTATCCCGAAATCCTTTTGATCATACGGTACTGCCAAAAACGGAGTACAAGAAGCGGGACATCTGGGACGCGGAGACTATCCGTAAGGCTTTGGACGAGTGTACCGACAGTAAATTGTATATAGCAATGAACCTGTCATTCGCCTGCTCTCTGCGTATTGGCGAGGTGCTTGGGCTCACCTGGGACAACGTACATATCTCTGATGAAGATATTGCGGCGGACAATTCCTATGTTTACATCAACAAAGAGCTGACGCGGGCTTCAAAACAGGCAATAGAGATGTTGGGGGAAAAGGACATTTATCATATTTTCATTCCACTGCTCCCCAACACCAGTACGAGGATTATTCTGAAAAAGCCAAAAACAGATTCCAGTATCCGCAAGGTATGGCTTCCAAAGACTGTAGCCCATATCCTCAGAGAATGGAAAACAGCGCAGGACGAGCTTAGAGGGTTCTTAGGAAGTGAATACCAGGACTTCAATTTAGTTGTTGCGCTTCCAAACGGGCGCCCGTGTGAGGACCGGATTATCCATAAGGAATTTTCTCTTTTAAAAGAGAAGGCCGGTTTACCTAACGTGGTTTTCCATTCCCTCCGACATTCCAGTACCACATACAAGCTAAAGCTCAACCATGGCGATTTGAAAGCGACACAGGGCGATACAGGCCACGCCGAGATCGACATGATAACAAAAATCTATGCTCACATCTTGGACGAGGACAGAAAGGTCAACGCACAAAAATTTGAAAGCGCCTTTTATTCCAATCCGGATTTGCGGGGCGTGCGGCCGCCGGAAGAAGCGCGGCAGACACCAGTTGTTGACCTTGCGGCTCTCATTGAGCAGCTTCAACGATCGCCTGAACTGGCGAGTACGTTAGCGGCTTTGATCGGGGCGCAGGAGTTAAGAGTATAACGGCGAAAGCTTCTCTTAGCAAACTCACCGAAATTCTTAGCAAACTCTCAAAAACCGTTCGAAGCCTATTAGCAAAAAATACAGACTTTATGCAATCACCCGATTTCAAACCACCTCGTCGGCGGCAGACGAAATTCCTGTGGGCAGCAAGCAAAAGAAAACCGAAAACCCCGCTATATCAAGGCTTTCGGTGTTGTTGGTGGCACGCCTGGCGCGAGTCGAACGCGCGACCCTTCGCTTAGGAGGCGAATGCTCTATCCTCTGAGCTACAGGCGCATATACAGAAAAATATTCAATTTTAGCCTTTACAGGATTCGAACGATCTGCCGCTTAGGAGTATGGCTTGCCGAATTTTAGCGCACAGTGCTACACAGCTTCCTATAGTGCTAAACCCTTTATAATACACACTTTTTTCAAGATTC
>Ga0082212_10010373_pt1 | contig 11924 bp, 9 predicted proteins | sample TergutNt197P3_FD_71548 | JGI IMG/M metagenome (GOLD analysis project Ga0082212, IMG submission 71548) | Neocapritermes taracua P3 segment gut microbial communities from Petit-Saut dam, French Guiana - Nt197 P3 | ecosystem: Host-associated > Arthropoda: Insects > Digestive system > Gut ... | reverse complement strand
TTTCCTGATCATAGCCTTGGCGCGACCGCAAACAACCAATAAATGGAGTTCAACCACGACCGAAGGCATCGACATTGTGTTGGTTTTGGATATTTCCAGTTCGATGTTGGCTCAGGACTTAAGACCCGACCGCTTGGAGGCAGCCAAAGAGGTTGCCGCTGCATTCATCAACGGACGTCCTACCGACAATATTGGTTTGGTTGTTTTCGCCGGAGAAAGTTTCACGCAGTCCCCGATGACTACCGATCACGCCGTTCTGTTAAACCTTTTAAACAGTATATATTGCGGTATGATTGAAGACGGGACAGCGATCGGTCACGGATTGGCAACCGCCGTAAGCCGCTTGAAAGACAGTGATGCAAAGTCCAAAGTGGTTATTTTGCTGACGGATGGCGAAAATAACAGGGGTGAAATTGCTCCGGTTACTGCGGCCGAAATTGCCAAAGCATTCGGAGTACGGGTATATACCATTGGAGTAGGTACGAAAGGAGAAGCGCCATATCCCTTACAACTACCTTCCGGTGGTGTAAGAATGGTACAGCAGAAGGTCGAAATTGATGAAAAGGCATTGACCCAAATTGCTCAGATGACCGGTGGATTGTATTTCAGGGCAACCAATAACAGAACCTTGAAAGAAATCTATCAGGAAATCGACCAAATGGAAAGAACAAAAATGAGTGTTCAGGAATACAGTAAAAAGCACGAAGAATATGCTTTCTTTGCACTGACAGGATTGTTACTCTTCTTGTTGGAACTGTTGTTGCGATACACACTATTAAAGAATATACCGTAATATAATTGGTTTATGTTTAGATTTGAACATCCGAATTATTTGTATTTATTGTTTCTGTTGCCGGCGCTTTTGGCTCTCTTTTTGTATGCCGTGTATATCAAGAAACGGAATCTGAAAAGGTTTGGCGACCGGAAGGTTACCCGTATCCTGATGCCGGACGCTTCACTTAAAAAGCAGTATGTAAAATTCGGTTTATTGTTTGCCGCGCTTGCCCTGTTTATCTTGGTAGTCGCAGGACCTCAATTCGGTTCCAAGGTAGAAACCGTCAAAAAACAGGGTATTGAAGTAATCATTTGCTTAGACGTTTCCAACTCTATGTTATCGACCGATGTTTCACCCAACCGGCTGGATAAGTCCAAACAAATACTGTCCCGATTAATCGACAATTTAAACAATGATAAAATAGGTTTGATTGTGTTTGCCGGAGAAGCGTATGTTCAGTTACCCATTACTGCGGATTATGTATCGGCAAAAATGTTTCTGAGGTCCATCAATCCGGCTATGGTGCCTGTTCAGGGAACGGCTATCGGTGCTGCTATCAATTTAGCAACTCGATCGTTCACTCCCAATGAGAGTACGGAAAAGACCATCATCCTGATCACCGACGGAGAAAATCACGAAGACGACGCCATAGGGGCAGCGAAAGCCGCTGTTGAAAAAGGAATAACGGTGAATGTACTGGGAGTTGGCTCGGCGCAGGGAGGGCCGATTCCTATCCCCGGAACGAATGGCTATCAACGCGATAAAGAGGGGAATATGGTTATCACCCGCTTAAACGAGCAAATGGGGCAAGACATTGCTATTGCCGGAAACGGTATGTATGCAAGAACCGATAACACCAATAATGCATTGAGGGCTTTGCAGAAAGAATTGGACAAAATGGGTAAATCGGAAGTAGAAAGTAGGGTTTATACTTCTTACAATGAGAAGTATTACATTCCCGCATGGATTTTATTGTTTATTCTGATCCTTGAGTTTTTCGTGCTTGACCGGAAAAACAGGGTGATGGATCGACTCTTGAAAGGGTTTTGGAAAATTGAAAATTGATAATTATGAAATATTTTATTTACTGTCATTGTGGGCTTGGCTTGCAATCCCCTTGAACCATCTGTCATTGCGGGCTTGACCCGCAATCCCCTAATAATACAAGGGATCCCGCGTCAAGCGCGGGCTGACACACACAAATAATAATTCATAATTCATAATTTAAAATAGTATGAAACAAACAGTAGTAACATTGTCTTTAATCTTCTTCTTTTCCATTTCCGCTTCTTCTCAAAAGGAAGTCAGGCAGGAATTGCGGAAAGGAAATAAGGAATACAGGCAGGAAAAATATACGGAAGCAGAAATCGGTTACCGGAAAGCATTGGAAAAGAATGCCCGGTCGGCAGATGCCGCCTACAATCTGGGAAATTCGCTCTACAAACAGGAAAAGTTTCCGGAAGCGCTGGAGCAATACCAAGCTGCCGTTGTGGACGAGAAAGACAAAGAAAAAGCAGCGATGGCCTGGCACAATGTTGGCAATGTTTTTATGAGCAACAAAGAATACCAAAAAAGCATTGAGGCATATAAACAAGCCCTAAGGAGAGCTCCCTGGGACGATGAAACCCGCTACAACTTGGCTTTGGCTCAGAAATTGCTGGAAGATCAGGAACAAGATGATCAGGATCAGGACAAAGACCAAGATCAGCAGCAAGACCAACAGGATCAGCAGCAGGATCAAAATCAAGACCAGCAACAGGATCAAAATCCGGAACAACAGCAACAGGATCCGAATCAGATGCAGCAACAAAACGCTGAACAGATTTTGGAGGCAATGATGCAAAACGAACGCGATACGCAGGAAAAAGTGAAAGAACAACAAATGCGGCAGCAGCAACAGCGCCGAACAGATAAAAATTGGTAAACTAACAATAATACAAAAATGAGGAAGTTATTTTTCTTATTTATTACATTGGGCTTGACCGGTATGGGCGTTTTCGCTCAAAGCATTACCTTTCAGGGCACCACCGAAAAAGTAGTCGTAGTCGGTCAACAATTCAGGGTAAAATATACACTGACAGCCACCGGAGACGATACAGGGAAGGCTGTTCAATTGCCTCAGTTGCCCGAAACCAAAGATTTTGATAATATCTACGGTCCGACTCAGACTCTGACTGGTGAGCACAAGAGCATCATTAATGGTAAAATAACAACACAATCAACAAAAGAATTTACCTATGTTTTGCTGGCAAAAAGTGAAGGAACATTCACCATTCCTCCGGCTACGATTAAGGTAGGGAATAGCGAGTATAAATCCAATGAATTGTCGGTTAAGGTGCTGCCCCCCGATCAGGCGGCCAATGCGGCAGCTGCCAATGCGAATGCCGGCAGCCAACAGGGCGGTCAACAATCTGCGACTTCTGGCGCTTCTTCCGGTAATGAAGTTTTTATTCGAGCAATAGTATCCAAAAATTCCGTATATGAAAATGAGGGTTTTTTGATTACTTTTAAGTTGTATACTTCGACTAACATGGGATTTGAAGATATGAAATTTCCCGAATATGAAGGATTTGTTGCTCAGGAAATAGAGTTGCCTTCCAACCAGCAATTCGATATGGAAAATTACAATGGGCGCAATTACAAGACAGTCGTCTTAAAACAAACAGTTTTGTTTCCGCAACGCTCAGGAAAAATCACCATTCCCGCAGGTAAATTCGATATTATTGTAAGAGTAGCTTCACAACAGAGGCAACGAAGTTTTTTTGAAGATTTTCTCGGTGCATTCAGCGAAGAGAAACGTTCGATTTCAACCGGTGCGGTTACGATTGATGTAAAACCGCTTCCGGCAGGCAAACCGGCTTCATTTACCGGTGCGGTAGGCGACTACAAAATGACGTCTTCTATCAGTACCAATCAGTTGAAAGCAAACGATGCGGTAACAGTTAAAGTAGGCATTTCCGGAAACGGAAATATCAAATTAATTAAAAATCCTGAAATCATCTTTCCCAATGATTTCGATACTTTAGATCCAATAGTCAATACCAATACGAGAGTATCGCAATCGGGCGTGAACGGAACAAAAACCATCGAATACAATGCCATTCCGCGATATGCGGGCAGTTTTACCATTCCCAAAGCCGAATTTTCTTATTTCGATTTAAAGACGGGAACTTATAAAACATTATTCACCGATGAATACACAATACAGGTAGAACAGGGCGAAGGCGACAGCGGAGCCAACATACCGCTTATCAACGCTGCCAATAAGGAAGATATTCGTTTCTTAGGAAAAGATATCCGGTATATCAAAACAGATCCGGCACATTTCAACAAAGGTAATTTCTTTTTTGGTTCTCTTGCTTATCTGTTGTTTTACATTGTTCCTGCTTTGCTGTTCCTGATTTTATTCTGGATTTATCGCAAACAAGCGGCACAGAACGCAAATATCGCTTTGGTACGGACGAAGAAAGCCAATAAAGTAGCCTCCAAACGTTTGAAAACGGCTGCCAAATATTTGAAAGAAAATCAAACGGAATCGTTTTATGATGAAACCTTGAAAGCGGTTTGGGGCTATTTGAGCGATAAACTGAACATCCCTGTTTCTGCCCTGACCAAAGACAATGTAGATGCAAACCTTACAAAATACGGTGCAACGGACAATCTGATTAAGGATTTCAGGGATATTTTGGATACTGCCGAATTTGCACGGTTTGCTCCGGCGCAGGAAAGCGGAAAAATGGACGAATTGTATGATGCAACCGTTCAAGCGATTGATAAAATGGAAAATACGATTAAAAAATAAAGGAGAAGAGATGATGAAACAGTTTTTTATCCTGACGGCATTCTTACTCACAACGTTTATGCTATTTGCCCAAGATGATTTGCCCCTGCAAACAGACGAAGCGCAGTCACAAGGAGGAGGTGATTTGTTTCTACAGCTGAACGAGGTGGGACATACCCAAGGCGATTTACTTCTGCGGGCGAACGAAGCATACGCGCAAAGCGACTTTCAGTCGGCAGCCGGTTTGTATGAGGAGTTGCTGAAAACAAACGGAGAGTCGGCAACCGTCTATTATAATTTGGGTAACAGTTATTATAAATTAAATAAAACGGCTCTTAGTATATTAAATTATGAACGAGCTCTGCTGTTTGATCCGGGCAACAAAGATATTCGTTTCAATTTGGAAGTAGCCAGATTAAAAGCCGTTGACAGAATTGAAACGGTCGACGATTTCTTCCTGACCGAATGGCTTCGAGATATTCAAAATCTGTTGAGTACCAATGCATGGAGCAAATTCAGCATCGCTTGCTTTATTTTATTGATTGGATGCCTGTTCCTGTTTTTCTTTTCTCGCATGATTTTTCTCAAGAAGTTGGGATTTTTTGCCGGTTTGGGATTGTTGATCTGTGTTGTTTTCGGTAATTTTTTTGCTTATAACCAAAAAACAAAATTAACCCAACGGAACACGGCGATTGTCTTTGCACCGACAGTAACCATCAAAAGTTCACCGGACAGCAGCGGTACCGATTTATTTATTTTGCATGAAGGGACAAAGGTCAAATTGAAAAACAACAGATTGGGCGATTGGAACGAAGTCGAAACAGCAGACGGAAATGTCGGTTGGATCAAACGCTCGGAAATTGAAGTGATTTAACCGTCTGCGCTACTTCTTCCATCAGCCACTTCGGCGTAGAGGTGGCTCCGCAAATGCCTACGGATTCGGAATGTCCCAAGCATTCCGCTTGAATATTATCGGGGCTGGATATAAGTAAAGTGTTGGTATTGGCTTTCTTACATTCGGCAAACAGTACTTTTCCGTTGGAACTTTTTTCACCGGCCACAAATAGAATCAAATCGTGGCGGGATGCAAACTCACGGATGTCCGGTATCCGGTTAGCCACTTGGCGACAAATCGTATCAAAATATTTAAATTCAACTTCCGGATTAATACGATTTTGAATCTCTTCAACAATTTCATGAAAATCATCGACCGACATTGTGGTTTGAGAAAACAGACATATTGCTTGGTTGAAATTCAGTTGCTCCAAATCGGATTTATTTTCGATGACAATGGCAGTCCCCTCTGTTTGACCGACTAAACCGTTCACCTCGGCATGTCCGGTTTTACCGAAGATAACTGTTTGTGTTGCTTTATCTTTCGATTCGTGATAGTGTTTTCGTATTTTTTTCTGCATTTGCAACACCACCGGACAAGTGGCGTCAATAATCCGGATAGCATTCGATTGGGCTATTTTGTATGTCGAGGGAGGTTCGCCGTGCGCTCGCAGCAACACTTTTTTATGCTGCATATTTTTCAAAGCATCATGATTAATCGTTCGCAGACCTTTTTTTTGCAACCGAGCGACTTCCTGACTGTTATGGACAATATCGCCCAAGCAGTAGAGTTCTTCGTTACGGGCTAATTCTTTCTCTGCACTCTGAATTGCATTCACAACACCGAAACAAAACCCCGATTCTTTATGAATTTCAACCGTTCGCATGATTTCAGATTTTTTTCAACAAATCCCGTGCAAATTCAATCAAGGTATCTTTCCCCTTTTTGACATCCTGTTCCAAAAGATCGATATGAATATCCGGTTCGATTCCAAATTCGATGTGCTGCATATCGGCATCAAAAACAGGGCAAGCCGAGAAACGCACCCCCCAACCGATGGGTATTTCGGAATGGAAAGGCAAACCGCTTCCTCCTCCGGTTTTGTCGCCCACAATCGTAACATTCGGACAATAACGCATCGCATTGACAAAATCGTTCGTAGCGCTGTAGCAACTGCGATTGGTGAGAACTGCGACCGGTTTTTGATACCGCAAGCGGGTAGATGGTTCATTGTAACGGGCAAATGGTTTAGAAAAATCGTTATGCCCCTTTCCGGTTTTGTGTTGAATGTATCCTACCAAAGTTTTTTCGTTCACAAAGCGAGCTGCAAATTTTTCTACATTGGACAGCAATCCACCGCCATTGTCGCGGACATCAATGATAATTCCATCGCAAATGGATAGTTTGTCTATGATGTAATCAAGATTGCCATCCCCCAATCCGGAAGAAAAATCACCATAATACATATAACCGATATTATCTTCTAAAATCTTGTACCGGATCCCGCCGGAAATAGTATAGTGGGCGCTTAGATAATTATCTAACAGATTGGCATTGAAATTACGGGGATAGTCTTCAAACCATTTCCAATATCGTCCGACATCAAATGGAGATGATAAGTTCACATGACCGTCCTGCAACTCTTGAAGCATCTCGTTCAGCAACATAAACAAAGATTCGTTATTCATGCTATTGTCCACTCTTTGAGCATATTCCGAATGAATTTTTCCCCAATTGATTTCCTTGTATTGAAAAAAGCAATAATGTTCGTCCATTATTTTCCACAATGCTTCAAAATTACCATGAGGGTTGTTTGGAAATTCTTCTATTTTTATGCAGGAGGAGGGAAGGCAAAAGAGCAAAAGAGTACATATTATAAGGTTAAAGGGTGAACGGTAAAGGGTTAACGATACCCTTTTACCGTTAACCGTTAACCGTTTACCATTTGCCCTTTTCCCTTTTTCTCTATTCAAAAACATAGCGGTAATTATTGTTTTTCTGTTTTCCCTGAACGATAAAAAAATTACTTGAAAGACCAATGTAGAACGTATTGGTAATCAGTTGTGTATCCAAATCGTTTATCCTTGTTTCATACAATGAGAAATGGTATGAAAACATCAAAGTAAATTTATTGAACGGTATTTCTGCCGCTACCATATTGCGAACAGACAGATAATTATGCAATGACGACAGATGAACCAGATTGTCTGTGGCGCCGAGACCGATTTCATAGTAGGATTCTCCGAATTGAGGGGAGTACATTGCTCCAACAACCGGAACATTGAGTTGGTATCTGAGGTGAACCGGTTGTTTGAAAATACGAAAATTATAGTTAGCTATCGTCGAAAGATTTAAGTTTACATGTGCTTTTCCGGTAGCCGGATTATTTCCGTTTCGTGTATTATAGACAAAACCCAGTAATCCGCCGGCTTGCATACCTGCAAAAACCTGCCATTTTTCTGCCGGTTTGAAGCGATGAAGTAAGCCGTAGTTATATTCGAACAGTCCGGTATAGTAGGAAGCTGTTCCCGTATTATTATCACTCCATGAATAATTGGCATTCAGAAGATGTTGAGCAAAAATTTTTCTTTTCATCAGCGAGGTGTTTTTCATTTGCTCAAAATGAAGTCCCGCATTTTTGCCGGTATATTTCAATGGGGAGAGATATGAATCATAGACGCTGTTAAAACCAAAACCCACTTGGGCAGACCTGTAAGTCAATGCAATCGGTGCATCTTGAGAAAGGCAGGATAAGGGGAAAAATGAAACGAGGAACAAGAAACAAAAAAACAAGAGTTCTTTGGAACGCAGATGACGCGGATAATACGGATTTATGCGGATTTTTATATTACGGATAATTAGATACATATCAAATTACTATTATTCATTATCTGCGAAAATCTGTGTTATCCGCGTCATCTGCGTTCTTTTAAAACAACTCTCTAAGAGAGGAGCATTTCTAAAACAGCCGTTGTTGTCCGGTAATCTCATCCAATATTTCATCTAATGGTTTATCATCTTCTTCGGGCTCAATATCAATATCCGGTTGAGGCGGTCCTTCTTCTTCCGGTTCCGGGAACCGGGTGGGCTCAATTTCGCGTATGTCGGATATCTCATAAGTTGTGATCCGTTTGCCTTTGGCTTTGAGGCTTTTTACTCCGATAAACTCCTCTACGTCTATGATTAACGGCTCACGGAAGGCGTCGTTTCCTCCGAAAGTTACTTCAACTCGCGGATAGACCGTATCGCTCAGCAAAATCAAGCGGGAAGCGGGATTGTCACCAAGGAAACTCTGTTTTTTGATGCTCGCTTCCAAAGGGAAACGTTTGAGGTAGGGATAAGCCTGCTGATCTTCATCATACAAAGCTACTGACCAAATTTTACCGGCATCGAATTTTTCAATGATTTTAATTCCGTCTTGATAATGATTTCCCGAATCGAAAGAGGTGGTATAAAATTCGCCGTTTTCCTGTATGACGACAATCAAATCGTCGGCAAAAAACTCGCCCAAGAAACTGCCTCTACCGTCGTAGTTAATACGCAAGACATCGGAGTCAAACCACACCATTCTACCTCCCAAGGTTGATCCGCCTTTTTGTTTCAGAGAAATCTTGTGGACTTCCGCTTTGGTCAGGATAACTCCTTTCGCGTTGCGTCCTTTGATTTGTATGTCGCTGAAATCCTTGTCGAACAGCAATAATTTCTGACGTGGTTTGGGTTTCAAAATAACTTTCACAGTTTCGGCTTCACCGTTTGGATTTGCCGAGAAATACAAAATACGGCTGCCGCTTTTTCCGGTGGTCATATCGTATTCCTTGTCCCGCGTAATCCCCGTAACCGGAAAGCGTTTGATGAAATTGGTGCCGTTCTTGCCTTCGCGGTAAATCACGTTGTAGATGGTGCGATTGTCGTTGCGTTTGAATACGTGGAGATAGAGCACATTTTTTCCCACGAACATTTTCTCACTGATTTTGACAATTTTGTATTTACCGTCTTTATAGAAAATAATCACATCGTCAATATCCGAACAGTTACAAATAAACTCGTCTTTCTTCAAACCGTATCCGATAAATCCTTCTTCTCGGTTGATATACAGTTTCTCGTTTGCTTCCACTACTTTAGCTGCTTCGATGGTGTCGAAACTGCGGATTTCCGTTTTGCGTTGATGGTCTTTTCCGTATTTTTCTTTCAGTTGATGAAACCAGTTAATGGTATAATCAACAATATGTTTGATATGATTATCAATTTCTTTGATTTGCTTTTTATAGGAAGCAATCTGGTTGTCGGCTTTCTCTTTGTTGAACTTGAGAATACGTCCCATTTTGATTTCCAACAGGCGAAGCAAATCATCGCGGGTAACTTCACGGATAAAGTTAATTTTGAAAGGCTCTAAACGTTTATCTATGTGATTTAAAGCAGCATCTATGTCTTTAGCGCCCTCGAACTCTTTATCTTTGTAGATGCGTTCTTCGATAAATATTTTCTCTAAAGAAGCAAAATGGAGGCTTTCCAAGAGTTCCTGCTTGTGTATTTCCAATTCTAATTTCAACAGTTGCAGGGTATTGTCTGCAACTTCTTTCAGTGCATCCGAAACCGTTAAAAAATGCGGTTTATTGTCTTTGATAACGCAACAATTCGGTGAAATACTTATTTCGCAGTCGGTAAAAGCATACAGTGCGTCTATGGTTTTGTCGGACGAAACCCCCGGCGCCAAGTGAACGACTATTTCCGCATTCTTAGCGGTCATATCGTCAACTTTTCGGATTTTAATCTTGCCTTTTTCATTGGCTCGCAAGATGGATTCCGTAAGCGTAGTAGTGGTTTTTCCGAATGGAATTTCCGAAACGGATAATGTTTTATTATCGACTTTGTTGATTTTGGCGCGGACTTTCACCGAGCCGCCCCGCTCGCCATCGTTGTAACGGGCAACGTCGATATATCCGCCGGTTTGAAAATCGGGATACAAAACAAACGACTCGCCTTTGAGGTAAGCAACAGATGCGTCCAACAACTCATTGAAATTGTGCGGAAGTATTTTTGAAGAAAGTCCGACCGCGATTCCTTCCACGCCCTGTGCCAGCAACAGCGGAAACTTCACCGGTAAAGTAAGTGGTTCTTTGTTACGTCCATCGTATGACAATTTCCATTCGGTGGTTTTCGGATTAAAAACCACATCTAAAGCGAATTTAGACAATCTTGCTTCGATGTACCGCGGTGCTGCCGCTCCGTCTCCGGTCAGAATATTGCCCCAGTTTCCTTGGCAATCAATCAATAAATCCTTTTGTCCCAACTGAACAAGGGCATCACCGATAGAGGCATCTCCGTGCGGGTGGAATTTCATTGTTTCGCCAACGATATTCGCCACTTTGTTGTACCTGCCATCTTCCAAACGCCGCATAGTGTGAAGAATCCGGCGTTGCACCGGCTTCAATCCATCGTTGATATGCGGAACTGCCCGCTCCAGAATAACGTAGGAGGCATAATCCAAAAACCAGTCTTGATACATACCGGAGAGTACATATCGCGCACCGTCCGTATTCACAGGCACTTTGTAGTCAGAATGTTCTTTTTCGAGATTGTAATTGTCTATATCTTCGTCAAAATGTTCGGGTTTCATCAGATGATTTTACTTTGAACCGCAAAAGTACAGTAATATTTTGAAAAAATCAAATCTGTCCGACCGTATATCGAACTCACGTTGCCTTAAAAATAATTCTTAACGTTTAATTTATAATTTTTAATTAACCTCCCCTTGCCCAATCAAGAATTTGTTTCTATATTTGTCCCATATTTTATGGCTATCTATATATTACGAACTCAATTGTGTGCAGCAATACAATAAATATGCCGTCATATTTCGTTTTTTTCGGTATGGGACGGCTTTTACATTCACAAATAAAAATTTATATTTTATTAAACTATTTAGATTATTTGTAACTTTTTTGACAGTTGCGTTGTGTTTGACAGTGATGACATCTTGCAGTAAAGACGATGATGAACCCGAAAAACCGCTTCCAAGCGAAAAACGATTGACAACGGTTTCTGGTGATTTTGTAAATTGGACTCTCAACTATGATGCTGCAGGAAAACTTATTAAATTAATGATGACATTTGACGACTATCCGGAATCCTATGATATTAACATCGTTTATTCCGGTAAAACCGTTACTTTTGATTGGGCGGGCGAATATAAGCAAGTCATGCAATTAAATAACGATGGTTTTGCCGAATCGGGATATACAGAGTTTGAGGATTATGAACATGGCAGTACTTATAATTGGAGATTTAATTGTAAATATTCTATCGCCGGTTATTTGACGGAAGTTACTTTTCCGGATTCAAAAGCGTTATCCGGAAGCGCTGAAGATAAAATTTCAATCAATTATGATGATTTCCGGCAATTAAGAGGCTTTTTTTAATTCGATGTTAAGCTTGAAACCCAAATTATCAAGAGTTTTCACAACAGTCCCAAAGGCGGGGTTACTGCCCGGAGAAAGGGATTTATACAACCCTTCACGGGAAACCCCAAGTTC
>Ga0082212_10010372_pt1 | contig 11924 bp, 8 predicted proteins | sample TergutNt197P3_FD_71548 | JGI IMG/M metagenome (GOLD analysis project Ga0082212, IMG submission 71548) | Neocapritermes taracua P3 segment gut microbial communities from Petit-Saut dam, French Guiana - Nt197 P3 | ecosystem: Host-associated > Arthropoda: Insects > Digestive system > Gut ... | reverse complement strand
AAGAAAAAAACAGCCCCGGCTACAGCCCCCGGATTTCGAAAAATATGGTAAAAAACCCCCCCCACCCGGCTGCTTTTTCTATATTGGCGCGAACCCCCCCCCCCGCCCGCCGCAGCGGTTTTTGCAGGCTCTCTGACGTCGCCGGGCTGTCCGGTCGCATCAGAGCTGGTCGTTAAACTGGCTGATGAAGTCTCAGCGGCGCTGTGTGTTATCGCAGTTAACGTAGTTTCCGCACCAACCGCGCCGACCGCGCCGACCGGGGCGGCGCCGCCGTAAGCGGCGCTTGACGGTGCGCTTTGCGCGGGCTCTTGCTGGTGGGTACTGATATCCTGCTGCCCGGGCGCGTCCGCGCCCTGTACGAAAAACCCGCCTGAATTCCGCGCTGCTGGGGTCTCAGTCTCGTCAGCGCCTGTATCCCCGAACGGCGAGGGGCGCTGCAATTCCGGCGCAATCTCCGCCGCGAAAGGTTTGGCGGCGCGTTTCTTTTTCTTTCTCGCAGTTACATACTGAGCCTTTATCCTCGGGTCGATCAACGCGTAAGCAATATCGACCAACAGCTGCACGAGGACATAAAAAACCGTCGTCAAAATTACGGCGCCGGTGGTAGCCGTCACGTCCCGGGAAGACAAAGACTCAACGACATACCGCCCTATACCCGGCCACGCGAACACCGTCTCGATTACAGCAGCCCCGGCGATTGAAGCGCCCACGCCCACGCCCACCGAAGTCACGACTGGGATGAGCGCGTTGCCGAGCGCGTGCTTTCTGACGACCACCCTTTCCGGGACTCCCTTTGCCCTGGCAGTGCGCAGAAAGTCGGAACTTAGAACTTCAAGCATACTTGAACGGGCCTGCCTTGTCGTAGACGCCACAAGCCCCATGGCCATGCAAACAGCCGGCATTATAAGGCTGGCTATTCCGTCTTTATTTCCCCCCACGGGCAACCATCCCAGATAATAAGAAAACAAAAGTATCATTAAAATGCCCAGCCAAAAACTCGGCATGGACATACCTATCATAGTAAACGCCGTGGTTAAATTATCCGTTATCTTCCCCGCGCGCCTTGCCGCAAATACCCCCAAAGGCACGGCGATCAACACACCAATCCCAAAGCCGGCAAAAACCAAAAGCAACGAGTTGGGCAGCCTGGACATAAAAGTATCCAAAACGCTGATACCGGTGAGATCGGACACACCCAAATCGCCTTGTGCCAGCCTGAGCATGTATCTCCCGTACCTGACCAGCAACGGGTCGTTAAGACCCAGCGACTCTCTAAGCGATTCAATTTCTTCCAAGGTCATCGAGCTAATATTCCAACCGCTCAGGGGGTCGCCCGGCGCCAGATCCATAAGGGCAAACACGATAAGCGACACTGCGATTATCACAGGAATCAGCAACAGGATCCTCTTAATAAAATAGCGAATCAAGTGTACCCCTCCTAAACGGCTGCCGGGGCGGGACGCCCCGGCAGCCGCACAATCCGGTCAAACAAACTGATATGGCGATATAACTACGCAATGTCAGCCGGTCAGGGGCGCAGATGTTCGGGAGTCTCGTTGAGATCCCAGTATATCCCTCTCATATCATACAGGAACGTGAGTGGGCCGAGCCTAATCCCACCGATGCCGTTGACGGCGGGGATACCCTGCAACTGCCAGAACAGCGCAATAAACGGGATATCCTCATAGATCCATTCCTGAATCTCGTGCGCTATCGCCTCACGCTCCGCATGATCGACCGAAGCCCAAAGCGCCTCTATGCGCCCGGTGAGCCAATCATTGTTGAGGTTGAGCCAGTTTGAAAACGTACCCGGATAGAGGTTATAACGCATTGCGGCATTCACGCTCGGGTCGCCGGGCCCTGAGAAGCAGTGCATCTGCTTATCGGAATCCGGATTATATGACATAGACGAGACAAAGTCGAATATTTCGCGGACGTCGACCTCAACGATAATACCGGCTTCCGCGAGCTGATACTGCATGAGTTCCGCAGCTTTGGGGTATGCGTCCAAAGTCGCCACGATGCTGAGCGTCTCCCCGTTGTAGACGGATTGAGCCAAATATTCCTTTGCGAGCTCAATATCATGCTCCCTGCGCGGGAAGACCCCGTCCATGCGGTACTCCGTGGAGGAACCCCAACCATTGCCGTCCCATGGAGCCACGTGCCACCGGCCATAAGCGACAACGCCCAAATCGTCCACATCGATAGCGTGAGCCACAGCCAATCTGAAATACGGGTCCATCATTATCGCGTCGCCCATGTTATTAAACCCAAGGACGCCGGGATGTGACGGTTGCGCTGTATGCACAGTAAAATCAGGGCTGTCGTCAAGCAGGTCCAAATCCTCAGGCGGCATATAGAAGCTCAGTTGCGCCGCCCCGGTTTGCATCATTATCGCGCGTGTCGATAGTTCCGGTATCGTCCACAAGGTCAGGCTCTTGGTTGGCGCAGGGCCGCTCCAGTGTTCTTCAAAACGCTCAAACGAAATGTAGTCGCTGGTTGAAAAACCTGTCACCTTGAACGGTCCTGTCCCTATCCAGGCCCACGACGGGTCGTCCGGATTTTCGTCATGAGCTCTCTTGCTGTAAATATCGGCCGCCGTCTGCGACACTTCTCCATAAAAATCGATGTTTGGTGAATTCAATACAAACTCGACAGTGTACGCGTCTATCGCTTCCACAGTTTTGACCGAAGTCCACTGGTTAAAAGCCGGCGTACCGGGTTCAGCCTGTGCAAACTGCACGGTCCAGACAACGTCGTCGGCGGTCATATGGTCGCCGTTATGGAAGTAAACGTCATCGCGAAGATAGAATCTGAATGTCAAATAATCGTCCGTTTCCCATCTTGTCGCCAACTGAGGTTCAAACACGCCGGGCGACGGTTGTTCCAGCAATCTGTCTGCTACTAGAAGATATGACAGCGAAGCGTTCTGCCCGGTACCGGCAGCCACAAACGGGTTTAGTACCGACAACGCCCCCGAGTCGCCAATGACGTCGATGTGTTCTGCAAGGTTAGCGCCCTCAACAGGCGCTTCCGGTACGACAGGGGCGGGGCTGGCAGGGGCACTTGAGGCAGGCGCGGGCGCGGAGGATGCAGGTGCGCTGGATGCGTTCCCGGGCGCGGGCGCGGGCGTGGTGGGTTCCGGATCCGACTTACAGCCGCTTGCAAATGCCACCAGCATACAAGCCGCCAGTAGGATCGGCAACAACTTCTTCATTTTTCTCTTTTTCCTCCTTTGTATCCCGTTCTGGTGTCATCGGGATGAGTTAAATATTATCTGACATTATATTCCCGGATATCCACAAAGTCAAGAAGCATACAGGCAAATCAGTTCGCAAACTTGCTGAAGCCCAGGCTGGACATCCAGTTGTCAAGCTGATCCAGAAACCGCTTCTCGTCCAGGTCTGTGCGGTCGCCGGGCGCGCTGCCCTCGTAATGCATAACGCTGAAACCGGCTTCCTTCAAACGCATACCATGCTCCTTGCGCGTCAGCGTACAGCCGACGCCGTGGCGCCAAATCGGCAACAACGCCCCATCCGCCTTGCAAATCGTCGCGAACTCCACGACAGCGTCGGGGCGTATATACTCGTCCATCTTGAAAGAAAGAAGCAGCCGGGAGTCTGTCCCAAGCGAAAACCGCATAGCGTCCTCGCGCGTTTTCAGCGGCGTATCCAGAGGATAACTCGTGCTCGCCCTTGGCCCCAGGCTCCCGTCGGGTTTTATCTCCAGAGGATAGTCCGCGCCGGTATGCGAATACTGCGAACCGAGGCAAACCGCGCCGTACTGCTCCATGTAGCGGTAATACTTCATATAATGCCAGGACGGAGGATGAGTCTCGATCCAACGGAAACGCTCGTTGCCAACCGCCGCTATTTGGTTGTCGGCCCGCCACTTCACCTCGTCGCGCACCATCTTCCAGAAGTTCAGCGTGGCCTGCGGGTCTATTTTTGTCTGCAAACCGATGGTAAACACCGAGAACAGGTCTTTCGACGACAGCGGCGCCGGGATGGTGGTCATCATGATCCGTGAAACCTCGGCGCCGATCTTCCTGACCTCATGGTCGGCCTTCAGGAGCTCAAAATACTTCTCGTTGTCAAGCTCCTGCCCAAAGATGCGCTCGATATCGTTGAGCACGCGCAAAAAACAATAGACATTATGCTCCGCCATCGGCGTATCGCGCTCCTCGTCGTAAGGCCCGTAATAAACAGGAGAGTCGCCGCTCCATTGAGGCATATTCTTAAAATCCCGCGCCTGCTGGCCGCGCTTGGTGTGCTGGTCGCACTGGCAGGGCATATGCACAACCATTTTCCGGTCCGGCCACGGCGTCCCGTCCTCGATATAACCCAGAAACTGCGCGCCCCAGCAATTGCCCTGATACCCGCAAATCTCGCGGCCCCAGCCCCTTATCTCGCTGGCGAGCCTCGCCTTACGCGCAAAAGGCTCGTTTTTAGCCGCCATCATCGACCCGACAGGGTTGTCCTCGATAATAGTGAGCGCGGGGAAAGCGTCGGCCCAATTGCAATACGGCCCTGTATTACCCTGCCCAACGACGTTCTCCTTGCTTTCAATAGACTTCTGCCAACCGGCCCTCAATTCCTTGGCCTTAGCCCAAAACTCAAGCGGCCTTGTCTCCCAAATCTGTTTACTCCCCATTCTCCGATACCCGCCTCCCTAACAGTTTTTTATAGAGTATACCATGTTTTGACGGAAAATCACGCATTATTCTGGCAAATTCTGCTTTAAGCGTCCAAAACAGCTATTTTCTGCTGCGTTTTGGACGCTTTAATCGCAATGGTTTGAAAAAGTGAAAACTTAAAGCCATCGACATTAAATCGAGACCACTACTCTCAGATTTTGCATCCTATTCACGGGTGAGGCGTTTTACCCATTTGTATCTGTTGCAGACAATCGCGTTTGGGATGCATTTGCCCAGTTGGTCGAATTTCAGGAAGCAGAATGTGATGATGGGCGGGAATCCGAATACGTATGCGCTTAATGCTGAGAACGGGATAGTGAACAGCCACATGAACAGGATGTCTACTATCGACTGGTATCGCGTATCGCCGCCTCCCGCTATGATGCCGCCTTCTACAGGGTATTCGTAGCAACTGCCTATGGTCGTGATGCTAAGTACCAGCAAAAATTGTTTCGCGAGGGCCGCGGTTTCCGGCGATACGTCATACAGGCTCAGCGCGAATTCCCTTGTAAAAAAGATCAGCGCCCCGGTGAACAGCCCGAGCGCGATGAATATCATTTGGAGCGTCCTTGTGTAAGGGCGCACTTTTTCAAACGCACCTGCCCCGACCACTTTGCCGATAGTGACGCTTGCGGCGTTCGTTGTACTCATGCCTAGCGTCGCCAGCAGCATGAATACGATGGACGCTATCGCGTTGGCGGCTATCACTGTTTGCGAGAGGTGACCGAGGATTGCGGTCTGGACGAATTGCGCCACTCCCCACTGCGCTCCCGCAAGGCATACGGGCAGGCTGACTTTGACGAAGTCGCGGATAAACGACAGGTCTGTGCGCAGCAGGTCGGCGGGTTTTATCCTGAGTTTTTTGTCTCGGAAAAATATGTAGCATAGAACTATGATAAGTTCGACCGAGCGGCTCGTTATCGTCGCTATCGCCGCCCCTGCAATGCCAAGCCGGGGGAAGCCAAAGTTTCCGAATATGAGGCAGTAGTTCAGGCAGATGTTAATTATTATCGTCGTACAGGCGGTGACGGTCCCGATAAACGCCGACTGTACGCTTTGCATGCTGAATACCAGCGCAGTCGATACGGCATACAGCAGATATGTAAATCGAATTAGCGAAAGGTATCGCGCGCCCTCGTCTATGACCGCTGTTTCGTTTGTGAGCAGGGACAGGATGCCGCGAGGGGTGATGCTCGCCGCCGCAAAGAATACTATTCCTACGAATAGCGACAGTTTCACCCCGATGGCTATTACTTTGCGTATAGGTTCCGTCTCGCCTTTGCCCCAGTATTGCGCGCCCAGCACGACTACTCCGGCGCCGACGCCGCCGGCTATCATCTGCAGAAGGAAGTGTATTTGGTTGACGAGCGCCGCGCCTGACAGGGCGGTTTCGGAATAGTTTCCCAGCATGATGTTGTCCGCAAGGTTCACGCCGATAGTGATTATCCCCTGTAGCGTGATGACAAGCAGGAATGGGAAAAATGTTTTGTACATGTCTTTGTCGCGTGTGAAGAATTTTTCGCGCGCGAGTGTGTTGTCGCGTTCAAGTGTCATTAGAGCCGTCCTTCATTCCGCTACTGATATTTTTCCGTCGCTGGTTAGGGTGTATTGCGGGTCCATTACGATTGAAAAATGGAAGATTGGGCGGTCTACTTTGGTTATTGTTAGCGGGCAGTGCGGCATTCCGCCGGGTAGGAACACCATCGAGCTTTTTGTCAGGATGTGCAGTTCGTCGTCGATTACCAGCTCGATCTCGCCGCCGAGGTCGTACGGGTCGTCAGGGTTTGTGCCATAGAACCCCAGTATTTCGGAGTTGTCGTGGACGTGCGCCACGTTGAATGACAAGAATCTTGCCTGGCCGTCTTTGGGGTCGTTGTCGTATATGCCTTTTGTGGGTTTCAGGTACAGTGATGTGTTCATTTGGAATGAGCCGGGGACTACGTTGGAGTCTATCCAGTGTATCCTCCTGCCGAAGCGGCTGTACATTTCGACTGCTTCGGGAGTCGTGTGCGTTGCCGGGAGTGTCAGTTCCTGGACTATTTGTTTGCCGTGTTTGCCTTCGGTGTTGTATACCTTTTCCATGGGTCTCTCCTTGTTATTTGTATTTTTTTTGGTATGATTTCCAGGTGATTGCCCATTTTTTGGGGTCGTCCATGCTGCTTTCGTCTAGGCGGTGGCAGACGCTTGCGTGGGGGGCGTTTTCGAATATTTCGGGCGTTTCGTAGGCCTCGCGGAATATGTGGTTCAGGACGGCTATGTATTCGTCAAGATCGGCTTTAGACGGGGTTTCTGTCGGTTCGAGGGTCATGGGTTCGGGCACATAATATGGGTGGTGGCTCGACCAGTATTGCATACCGAAATCCATCATGCGCCGCTGCACGTCGGCGGTTCCTATCCCTGTGTCGTCGAGCAGTTTTTTGAGCGTGTATCGTGCCTGTTCGACGCGCTGTTGCCCTTCGGGGTATGGGACGTCCACGCAGTCAATCTCGAGCAGCTTTTTATAAAGATAATTATTGTTCAACACCGCGATTTTCGCGGCTTCATACAGCCCCGGCGCCCCGAGTGCGCGTATCCATGCGTAGGCTTTGAGTACGACTTGCGCCGCGCCCATGTATGAGCGCACCTTGCCTATCGAGTGTGGCATATCGTATTCGAGTGTGTATCTTTCCCCGTCGAAGTTTACAAGAGGGGCGGGCAGGAACGGTTCAAGCTCGCGTGTGACCCCGAGGGCGCCGACGGCGGGGCCGCCGCATCCGTGTGGGGCGGAGAAGGTTTTGTGTATGTTAAAGAAGCACATGTCAAATCCTGCTTCGCGCGCGCGGGTGACGCCTAGCAGGCCGTTGGCGTTTGCCTGGTCGTAGCAGCACAGCGCCCCGGTTTCGCGGCACAGGCTTGTAAACTCTGTTATTCGTTTATTGTATATGCCCGTATCTTCGGGGTTTGCGACAAAGAATGCCGCCGTGCGCCCGGACAGGGCGTTTTTGAATTCGTCTATGTCAGGGTATCCGTCCTTGTCCGCATGGACATAGATTATTTCATATCCTGCCACCGCAGGACCTGCGGCGTCTGAGGGGTGCGAATATATAGTCGTTATCACCTCGCGGCGGCTTTGGCTTTCGCCGCGTTTTGCGTGGTACGCCCTCGCTATGGACGCCATGGCGAGAATGGCCTGGCTGCCGCTGCCGGGTTGGAAGCTGAATCTGTCCATGCCGGAGATTTCGCGCATATACAGGTCCGTTTCATACATTATTTGCAGTATGCCTTGCGTGGTTTCTTCGGGCTGCGCCGGGTGCAGCGCGGTCATTTTTTCGAGCCGGGCAAGCTGGTCGTTGACCTTGGGGCTGTATTTCACCGTGCATGTGCCCTGTCCGATTTCGAGGTTCACGTCCGCGCCGAGCGTTTCCTGTGACAGGCGCGTAAAGTGCCGCAGGACGCGGTGCTGCGCCACTTCCGGCAGGTTCAGGCTGCTTTTGCGTATCAGCGAGGCGGGCGCGAGTTCTTCGGCGGGTTTTGTCGCTATTTCAGGCTCCGCCCGCGGCGGAATAATCCCGCGTTCGCCGGGCGTCGAGTATTCAAATATCACCGGTTCGTCCCATTTTGCCTGGTGAAAGTCGCGCACTGTTTTTCTTTGGATTTTATTCATTTTGACGCCACCTCGCGCAGTGTTGTTGCAAGCAGGTCAATCTCCTGTTTTGTGCGGGTTTCGGTCACGCAGTAGAGGGCGGACTGCCCCAGCTCCGGGAAGCTGCCGGACAGGTCCAGCCCGCCGAAAATCCCGCGCTCAAGCAGCGCTTTGTTTATGTGCGCGGCTGTTTTGCCTGTGCCGTTGAAATCCGCCACGAATTCCTTAAATCCGGGGAATCTAATCTTTATTCCGGGCATTCCGCTGAGCGCGGCGCGCGCATACGCGGCTTTTTGCAAAATCGTTTCGCCAATCTCGCGCATGCCTTTCGGGCCCATCAGCGAAAGGTATACGCCCGCTGTGATCCCCCAAAGCGCTGTCTGGGTCCCGACGTATTCCTTTGCTTCGTGCCTGTGGTGCCCGAACGATGTGCGGTCGTACGCCACGTCGCCGAATGCGTATTCGCCGGGCTGCGAGGTGGGGCATATGCCAAAGAGCCTCGACGGGTATTCCATGACGTAGCGCTCTTCGTCGCGCGTCGCGATGAACCCTGATTGACCGCCGCCGTAGTTCATATGGATGCCGAGTGGCTGCAGGTCGCCGCAGACTATGTCCGCCCCGTAGTCGGGCGGCGGGGCTATGATCCCGAGCGATATGGGGTCGACGCCGACTATGAGCTCGGCGCCCATGTTATGCGCCATTTCCGCTATTTGCGGCCCGTTTGTTTCAAACGAGCCGAGGTATGACGGGTTTTCGATGTATATGCACGCTGTGTCGCCGGCGAGTTTTGCCTTTAGGTCGCCGAGGTCGGTTTCACCTGTTTCGCCGTTGTATTTCAGCGTGGTGATTTTAATGTCGGGCGCGCAGTAGTTGCGGGCGATTGCGAGCCTTTCGGGGGACATCGTCCCTGTCACAAGCGCTGTGGAGCGTTTCGTCAGCCTCGACGCCATGCGGATGCTCGTCGCGGCGGCTTGCCCCCAATCCATTGTTGGTACGTTGACGACCTCCATCCCCACAAGTTCCGCGACGAGGCTTTGGTATTCAAACAGCGCCTGGAACCTCCCGAAGTCATTGTAGGATTCGCCCCCGTATGCGGTAAGGAATTCCCCGCGTCCGTTTATTTCGTCGCATACCGCAGGGACATAGTGGTCGGCGCAGCCTCCGCCCAGAAAGCATATGTACTCGCGCGTCGTGACGTTTTTTGAGAGGATTTGCTCAACGTGGCGGCGGAGCTCGTATTCGGACGTCATTGGTCCCGGCAGGGCCATTTCGCGCTTCAGCTTGATTTCGTCGGGTATTTCGGCGTGCAGATCGTCAAGTGTGGCAAGGCCGAGGTATTTGAGCATCTGCGCGCGGATTTCGGGGGCTGAGTTTGGGATGTATGGGTGGTTGTCAAGGCCTTTAGTCAAGCGATACCACCTCCGTCTACGACTATTGCCGATCCTGTCATCCATGTTGACAGGTCGCTCGCCAGAAACAGCACAGCTTTCGCGATGTCTTCGGGCGTACCCAACCTTTCAAGCGGGCGCCCTTTTGCGGATTCTGCCAAAAACTGCGTTTCTTCCACGCCGAGCTGGCGGCCTTCGCTGCGCAGCATGGCTGTGTCGGTGTCGCCGGGGTTTATGCTGTTCACCCTGATGTTCTGCTTGCCGTGGTCTATGGCCATCGCCCGCGTCAGGTTGACGACGCCGCCTTTTGCGGCGCAGTATGCCGCTGCTTTGTCGCCGCCTTTGAGCCCCCAGCCGGAGCCTGTGTTTATTATGCTCCCGCCTCCGCTGCGCGCCATTATCGGTATGGCATATTTTGAGACGAGGTATATGCCTTTGAGCGTCACATCCAGCACGAGGTCCCACTGCGTTTCTTCAAGTTCTGTGACATCTTTGCGGAATGTCACACCGGCGTTGTTGTGCAAGACGTCGATGCGCCCGAAATCCCGCTCCACGGCGTTGACCGCCGCTTTGCATCCTTCGTCGCTTGATACGTCGCATGTGTAGAAGCGCGCGGTCCTGCCTTCCGCGTTGATTTTTTCAGCCTCGATTTTGCCCTGCTTTTCGTTGACGTCAAAGAGCGCGACGGAGGCGCCGTACGCGGACAGCATCTGCGCCGAAGCAAGCCCGATGCCGTTCGACGCGCCGGTGATTATCGCCGTTTTGCCCGCAAGATTGAGCGGGTCTGTTTTTTTTATCATTATGTCACCTCCAGAAAGCGTGTAAGGAATTCCCTGAGGCGGTCGCTTTTTGGGTTTGTGAATATTTCTTCGGGGGGGCCTTGTTCGGCTATGACCCCGCCGTCCATGAAAACTACGCGGTCGGAGACGTCGCGGGCAAATGCCATCTCATGTGTCACGACTATCAGGGTGAGGCCTGTATGCGCAAGCCCGGATATTACATTGAGGACGTCGCCGACCATTTCCGGGTCGAGCGACGAGGTCGGTTCGTCGAATAATAGCGCGTCGGGCTGCATGCTCAGCGCGCGGGCAATCGCCACGCGTTGTTGCTGCCCGCCTGAGAGCTGGCGCGGTTTTGCGTGGATAAACTGGCTCATCCCGACTTTTTCGAGGCATTCCATCGCCACTTTTTGGGCTTCTTTTTTGTTGATTTTTCCTACTTGTATCTGGCCGACTGTGCAGTTTTGCAGCACATTCATGTTCTGGAACAGGTTGAATTGCTGGAATACCATCCCGACTTTTTCGCGGGATTCCGAGATTTTGAACCCGCGAGCCGTAATAGACTCGCCTTTGAAAAGTATCTCGCCTGACGTCGGCCATTCAAGCAGGTTTATGCAGCGCAGGAACGTCGATTTGCCCGAGCCTGACGAGCCTATGACGGAAAGGACCTCCCCCTGGTCGACAGTGAGGTCTATGCCTTTTAGTATTTCGTTTTCGCCGAAGTATTTATGGAGGTTGCGCGATTCTATCACTGTTGACATGTTTTTCCTCCACTATCTGCGCCAGCGCGTTTTGCGCACTGTGTAAAGCATTTCGGGGCCGCCTTGCGCCAGGGTGTATACCTTTGGCCCGTCGAGCCGTTTTTCAAGCAGGCGCAACAGGCGGGATGAGACGAATGTCAGAAAGAGGTATATCGCGGCTGCGATAATATAGGCTGGGTATGTGACGTAATATATGCCCCTCAATAGTTTCGTGGCATAAAACAGTTCCGCGACGGTTATGACGTTTAGGACCGACGAGTCCTTAAGGTTCAGGACGAATTCGTTGCCGGTCGCCGGGAGGATGTTCCTTATCGCTTGCGGGAGGACAATGTGCAGCATCGTTTGCGCGTGCGTCATGCCTATCGCTTTTGCGGCTTCGGTTTGGCCGGGGTCGACGGAGTGGATGCCGCCGCGCACGATTTCCGCCATGTACGCCCCTGTGTTAAGCGTTATTATCAGCAGGCCTGCGGGCAGCGATCCGATGGCGATGCCGCCGAACTCTGACAGGCCGTAGTAGATGAGCATTGCTTGCACCATCATGGGGGTGCCTCTGAATACTTCGGTGTAGACTGCCAGGATTGCGTTGATTACGGACATGATTGCCGATCTTGGTGTAATGCCTTCGTGGCCTCCGGCGTTTTTTGGCACTGTTCTTATCACTCCGAGTATCAGGCCTAT
>Ga0082212_10010371_pt1 | contig 11924 bp, 9 predicted proteins | sample TergutNt197P3_FD_71548 | JGI IMG/M metagenome (GOLD analysis project Ga0082212, IMG submission 71548) | Neocapritermes taracua P3 segment gut microbial communities from Petit-Saut dam, French Guiana - Nt197 P3 | ecosystem: Host-associated > Arthropoda: Insects > Digestive system > Gut ... | reverse complement strand
AGCAAGTCCATGCCGCCGCCGTGGATGTCAAACGTTTCGCCGAGGTAACGGGTACTCATGGCGGTACATTCGAGGTGCCATCCGGGAAAGCCGTCGCTCCACGGCGAAGGCCAGCGCATAATATGTTCGGGTGCAGCCTTTTTCCACAACGCAAAGTCAAGCGGAAAACGTTTTTCGTTTTGTCCGTCGAGTTCGCGGGTTTGTGAATCCTGGTCTTCAAGTACGCGCCCCGATAATTGTCCGTATGGGTACTTTTTGGCGTATTTTTCGAGGTCGAAATACACTGAACCGTTGCTCTCGTAAGCAAAACCAGCGTCAATAATTTTCTGCACGATTTGTATCTGCTCAATGATATGCCCTGAAGCACGCGGTTCAATACTTGGCGGCAACACATTGAGTTGTTCCATGTTGTGATGGTAGCGATTGGTGAAATGTTGTACCACTTCCATGGGTTCTAACTGCTCCAGCCGCGCTTTTTTAGCGATCTTGTCTTCGCCGGTATCGGCGTCGTTTTCCAGATGGCCTACGTCGGTGATGTTGCGCACGTAACGTACCTTATATCCAATATGCGTCAGGTAGCGGAACAGCAAATCAAACGTAATGGCGGGGCGCGCGTGTCCCAGATGCGCATCGCCGTAAACCGTCGGGCCGCACACATATAATCCGACGTGCGGCGGATTTAGCGGTTCAAACTTTTCCCTGTGGCGGGATAAACTGTTGTGGATGTATAAAGTCTGATTCATTGGTGATGAATGATGATTTTGCAAAAATAGTTACAAATTGCTTTCAATGGCATCCAATTGAGCGAAAATTTGACTTATTTCTTTTTTGGGAACAAGAATTTTTATTCCGTCAGCGCCTGCAATAAAATTATGTGATTCGTAATTTTTAATTCGTAATTTTCCAATAACCGCCCCGGTCGCCTCCGATACGTTCAATAAAACCCTCTTTTTTCAATTTTTGTATGTGTTTTTGAATAGCAGAAGGGTTGATATTTAATTTTTCTGAAAGTTCTTTCCTTGATATGGCTGGATTTTCTTTTATTAAGTCCAATATTTCTGACCACCTTTTCTGACCACTTTTCTGACCACTTTTCTGACTACCTGTTTTGCTATCGTCTTTGGTTTCTATTAACTCGTCTATTTCCCCATTGATAAGTTGTAACAGCGCTGTGAGTTTGGTTTCTACAATATTTTCGATATAATTGATAAGAGGTTTTGTTTGTTCGGGTGTTGAATGTGCTCCATCGTATGGCATTTTTCCGCTCAACAAATCGCATTGATGTAGTGTTTCGAGATAATTTTTTCTGTCATCTGTTCGCACCACAATCATTGGGTAGTTGTGCCGCAGGAAAATATAATTCATCATCAGTCGTGCAATTCGTCCGTTTCCGTCTTCAAATGGGTGAATGCGGATATAGCGGTAGTGAAACAGCGTAGCGAGTTCGATGGGATGCAGAGAGGGCGCGCTTCCTGTCTCTACGCTATTGTACCACGTCACCAAATCCGACATCAGCGCGGGCGTTTCTTCGGGGGAAGCGTAATCAAACATTTCACCTGTTGGTGTGATTACCGAATTGGGACGGGTTTTATAAATTCCTGTATGAATTTTATAACGATATTCTCCATCTCGACTTAACTTATAAAAATCGTTTACAAGGATAGTACGGTTGAGGTTGCGTATAAAACTTTCAGATAATGGTCTATTCTTATCCTGTGCTTCAACTTTCATCATCTCCAATCCTACATTATGCGCTTTCATTTCCTCATAATCTTGCATACTTGCATTGCCGGTGGTATCGCCAAAAAGCAACAACAGTTTAGTTTGCCCGTAAGTTAAAGTATTGCCTTCCAAATGGTTGGAGTTGTAATTGAAGTCAAACATAAATTGTTGATCCATTCTGCGTTGTAACTCCGGTTTCAAAGGCTGAACAGACAACCATTTCTTGTGTAATTTTTCTATATTGTTCATTTTCAACTATTTTACATATCTGTTGTTTCGCAGGTAAATCGCATAGGGTCAAATTCCTTCATGTCTTGAAGTATATACTGCCGTTTCAAGTTTCCGGTCTATTTCCAACCTTGATTTTTCTTCGGGCGACATAAAAATTTATTCAGAAAAGTCCATGCAACAATGCGTCGATTCGATTGACAACTGTCCGCATATCTTCCTGCGTTTCGTCGAAATGAACGGTATCCACATCCAACACCAGCAGTTTACCCAGCGTATATTCGCTGATCCAGTTTTCGTACCGTTTGTTGAGTTTGGTAAGATAATCCAGCCTGATTCCGTTTTCGTAGGCGCGTCCTCTTTTCTGTATCTGGCAAACCAGTGTAGAAACCGATGCACGAAGATAAATCAACAGGTCGGGCGGTTGGATGAACGACGTCATCTTGTCGAACAATGAACGGTAGGTAGTATAGTCGCGCATACTCATCAACCCCATCGAATGAAGGTTGGCTGCAAAGATACAGGCGTCTTCATAAATCGTACGGTCTTGAATCACTGTTATTCCTGAATTTCTGATCTTTTGTATCTGTCCGAAACGTTCGTTCAGAAAATAGATTTGCAGGTTAAACGACCAATGTTGCATGTCGCTGTAAAAATCATCTAAATACGGGTTATTATCCGCATTTTCGTAATGCGCTTCCCAACCGTAGTGTTTGGCAAGCAACTCTGTCAGGGTTGTTTTTCCCGAACCGATGTTGCCGGCAATGGCAATGTGCATGAAAATAAGTATTTTGGATTGTTTGACAAAAAAATCAAAGATAATGTTTTTTTATGAATACAATATATGATTCATTTTGAAGGTACTGTCATTAATATGGAAACGGATTAAAAATTTAGTTCATCCCGACGAACTTCAAACAAACCGGACGATCAACTGTGATCCGTTTTGATGTATCTTCCCTCAGAAGCCCCGTATTTTTATCGATCCCGAAAAATTGAATTAAATTGCTGTTCATACCGGCGACTAACAGATATTTTCCATTGGGTGTGATAATAAAGTTACGTGGATGCTGTCCTGTGGGCTGATGTCCCACAAGAGTAAGTTTGCCATCGGCATCATTGATATTAAAGATGGCAATATTATTGGTGTTGGCACGGTTAGAGGCATACAGGAATTTACCGTCGGGCGAGACGTGGATGTCAGCGCTCCCTTTGCCGCCAATGCCTTCCGATGTATCGGAAGCAATGTACTGAACCGGTTCAAGATGACTGTTCGTATAGCGAAAAACCGTTACTTTTCCCGACAACTCATTGATCAGGTAAGCAAACTGCCCGTTGGGATGAAACGTCAGGTGCCGGGGCCCCGAACCCGGCTCTACTTTGTATGCTTCGGGATTGCCCGTTGTCAGAAAAGGCGCTGTGTTGCCCGTTGTGAACCTGTGCAGCTGATCGCTTCCCAGATCGGGTGCAAACAGATATTGCCGGTCAGGTGAAAAAACTGCGCAATGCAAATATGGCTTTGTCTGGCGTTTGGCGTCAGGGCCGGATCCGTCGAACTCAAATACTTTCGCCACAGACTGTAACGACCCGTCGGCTGCGAGCGGAAAGACGCTGACACTGCCTCCGGAATAGTTGGCTGTTACCACAAAACTGCCTGCACGGTCGGTATTGATATAACAAGGTCCCGGACTATTTGTCGGTTGAATGTTCAGCAGGTTTAGTTTACCTGTCTTTTTGTCAAACGAAAATGCGTATGCTACTGCTTCTTTGCCACTTTCGCCAACTGAATACACATATCGTTCATCGGTTGATACCGTCAGATACGAAGGATTAACCGCCCTGACGACACTTATGTATTCTGTCGTGCCGGTTTCTTCATCCAACCTGTAAACATAAATACCTTCGCTGGTTCCGGATGTATAAGTTCCCACAAGCATATACAGCGAACAGGAAAGCGGGAATGCCTGCAAACCGGAAACAGAAACAAATCCCAATAACAGAAATAAGAAATTTTTCATCGTCATTATCAAATAATGCACAAAGATACGAAACCTTTTTTTTAAAATGTATTATCGAAAGAATTGTATTTTCTCAAAAAAAATAAAAATAACAAAAAATGATTTACCTTTGTGTTTTAATCATTAATCACTTTTGTATGGAAAACGATAAAAATATTATTAAGGAAAGATTGGCCTGTATAGACGTGTTGAGGGGATTCGACATGTTTTTTCTGGTAGGCGCGGGCGAAGTGCTTCGGCGTTTGATAAGAGGCTTTGGATCAGAAACTTTGGATCCGCTGTATCGTCAATTGACACATGTCAATTGGGAGGGTTTTGTTGCATGGGATCTTATCATGCCGTTGTTTTTGTTTACTTCCGGTTTGTCTATGCCCTTCTCGTTTGGTAAACTGTTCAAATCAGGATACAGCAAAGCAAAGATTTACGCTAAGGTGTTGAAGCGATTTTGTATTCTGTTCTTCCTGGGATGGATAGTTCAGGGAAGATTGCTTGATCTGAAACCCGAAACATTTGAAATTTATAGCAACACCTTACAATCCATAGCATTTGGCTATCTGATTACTGCGCTGATCGTACTGAACATCAAAAAGGTTTCCGCACAGTTGGCAGCAGGAGTATCTTTGGTAGTGGTTTATTGGGCGCTGCTTGCTTTTGTACCTGTTCCGGGCGTCGGAAGAGGTGTTATCACCCCCGACGGCAATCTGGCAATGTATATCGACCGCGCTGTTTTCGGATCGCTCATGAACGCTAAAACCCAATACACATGGCTGCTAAGCAGTATTTCATTCGGAGCAACTGTATTTTCAGGCTATTGGGCAGGATTGATGTTGAAAGAAAAGATTGATGAAAACAAAAAATTAATACGATTAACATTAGTCGGCGTCGGATTGATTGTGGCCGGTTTACTGCTGGGGCTTCATCAGCCCATCGTCAAAAAGATATGGTCAAGCTCTATGGTGCTGTACAGCAGTGGTATTTGTTACCTGTTGCTGGCGCTTTCGTTCCTGCTGACCGACAAATTGAAAATCGACTCATGGTGGACGCGCGGACTGCGCATTTTCGGTCTTAATGCTATTGCAGCCTACATGCTGCAACAATGTTTCCAGTTAAGAGGAATTGCTCAATACTGGATGCACGGATTGGAACAGTACACCGGCACGTTTTACCCGATGTTTGTTGCATTGTGCCAGTTTGGGATTCTGTTTTTCATCCTGCACCACATGTACAAATATAAAATTTTCCTGAAAGTATAGTTCAAATACATGTTTTACATTTGTCAGGTATAATGATATGTGGCAAACGGCTGAGAATGATTCCCGGCCGTTTGTTTTTTACAATTGTCTGTTATTGTCTTTCCGGTTTCTTCCGGAATATTTATCTTTGCGCCGTATTTTCACACGACAGGCATATCTGAATGAATTATAAAACAAAGAGGAATATTGCGGCAGGCGGAGCCACATTTGTCATTCTGTGGTCGCTGAGTCTTTCGCATCTGCTCAACGATCTGCTGCAGTCGTTGGTATCGGCTATTTATCCGTTGATCAAAAATTCGCTGCATCTCGATTACGCGCAAATAGGGCTTATCACGCTTACGTTTCAGATTTCCTCGTCGGTTCTTCAACCCGTCGTGGGGTATTTCACCGACAGGAAACCGCAACCGTTGTCGTTACCCGTCGGGATGACATGCACAATGATCGGATTATTGTTTCTTTCCTTTTCCGAAACCCTTTGGCAAGTGCTGGTTTCCGTAGCGCTCATCGGTTTGGGCTCGGCCATATTCCATCCCGAAGCATCGCGGTTGGCGCGTATGGCGTCGGGCGGCCGTCACGGAATGGCGCAATCGCTGTTTCAGGTTGGCGGCAATCTGGGAGGCTCGCTTGGCCCGCTGTTAGCCGCATTAATCGTAGCACCTTACGGACAGCAGAACGTCAAATGGTTCTCGGTAATTGCCCTGATTTCCATTGCGGTAATGATACCCATCAGCCGCTGGTATGCGGGCAATCTGAAACGGATACAACGCAACCGGAAACCTGTCGGAGTACGTAAATCGTTGCTGCCGCGCTCCACCATCGTCATGACGTTGCTGGTACTGTTGATGCTGATATTTTCAAAATACGTGTACATGGCGAGTATCACCAACTATTACACATTTTATCTGATGCATCGTTTTGACGTTTCTATCAGGGATGCGCAACTCTATTTGGCCGTATTTTTGTTTGCCATCGCTGCCGGAACCATGTTGGGTGGTCCCGTGGGCGACAGAATTGGCCGCAAATACGTGATCTGGTTTTCCATACTCGGCGTAACGCCTTTCACTTTGCTGATGCCTTACGCAAATCTTCTGTGGACATGCGTATTAAGTATTTTTATCGGACTGATTTTGGCGTCGGCATTTTCGGCCATATTGGTTTACGCACAGGAATTGTTACCCGGTAAAGTAGGCACCATTGCCGGACTGTTTTTCGGTCTGGCTTTCGGTATCGCAGGTATTGCGGCTGCCGTGCTCGGAAAAATGGTCGATAACAACGGAATAGAATACGTGTATCGTTTATGTTCTTTCCTGCCGTTGCTCGGTATTGCGGCGTGGTTGTTGCCGGCGGACAAAAAGCGGTGAATTATGGTTCAAAACGGTTGTGAAAATATTTATACCGATTGAACGAAATTGTATATATTTGCGGGGGAAAATTTTATCGTATCATCAATAAAAAATGAAATAAAATAAAACAAAATGAAACCCAAAAAATTACTTCTATCACGGCTTATATGCGCTGTATGTGCTACTATAATGACAGTGATCACTGTTTCGTGCGGCGCCGGCGGTCAAAAATCCGGCAAAACCGACGGCCAACGTATCGAATGGGGCCATGTGGGTATCGGTGGCGGAGGCGCCATGTTCAACCCTGCGGTCAGTCCGCATGATGCCAACTTGGCATTCGTTACCTGCGATATGGGCGGTTCTTTTGTAACTTACAACGGAGGCGAATCATGGAGAATGTTTAATCTCGGAAACATGGTTCGGTTTTTCGTCTTTGATCCGGTTGATCCGAATGTGGTGTATGCCCAATCGTTCGGACTGTTCAAAAGCGATGATAAAGGTCTTACATGGAGCCTTTTGTATCCGAAACCTTCGGATGTGGTATGCAAAGTTTCCAAAGGCGACCATGCCGGTGAAGTGATATTAACGAAGGATACGACACGTCGAACGGTTCAGGCTTTAGCCATCGACCCTGTACAGTCAAAGAATCTGTATGCAGTGATCAGGATCGATCGGTCAGTCGCACTTTACACAAGTACCGACGGTGGTTTGGAATGGAAGAAAGAAAAGGAGTTCGAAAATGATGTAAAGAATATTTTCATTGATCCATCGTCACCAGCAGATCAACGAACGCTTTATGTTGCGTGGAGCAACGGTGTGGAACAGCGGGTCAACGGAAAATGGCAATCATTTGGCACACCGGATAAAAACGTGAAATTCAACTTTTTCGATGGTGGCTATGATGCCGATACGAAAAAATTCATCCTTTACGCTATTTCAGGCAAAGGATACTTTAACCGCGATGATACGCAATCGGGTATTTTTTATTCCGAAAACGGCGGCAAAACATGGGAAAACCGTCAGGGCGGCTTACTTAAATATTGTGCCCCCGACCGTAAAAGAGCAGAATTTAGAGGACTGGCAACCAGCGCTTTCAATCCAGGAACGTTGTATATTTCGTATAACAGCCTGGCCATCCATGCCGACACTACCTGTATCGGCGTAGCCAAAAGCGTGGATTTCGGAAAGACCTGGACGCTTCCCTGGCAAGACAGGATGGTAAGAGGCCAGCCTCAAATTCCTATGTCTAATTACAGCGGCTGTTGGTTGAATGATCGTTTTGGCCCAAGTTGGGGCGAAAATCCTTTTTCACTCGCGGTATCGCCTGCTGACGCAAATGTTTGTTACGGAACGGATTTTGGCCGTACCATCAAAACGGCAAACGGCGGCAAAACATGGGAACCTGTATATTCCAAACAGTTGCCCGACGGTAGCTGGACTACGCGAGGAATGGAAGTGACCACAGGTTACAACATCATCTTCGACCCGTTTGACAAAGACCACATTTTTATTGCGTTAACAGACATCGGATTGCAGGAAAGTAAAAACGGTGGTAAAGGCTGGAACAGTGCTACCTTTAATAATGGTATTCCGCAGCGTTGGTATAATTCTACATATTGGCTGGTTTTCGATCCTGAAGTAAAAGGGAGGATTTGGGCAACGATGACCGGGGTCCACGATCTACCGCGTCCCAAAATGTTCCGCAACGGCGGAGTAGGCAGATATGTGGGCGGTGTGGTGCTTTCCAACGATGGCGGCGCAACATGGGAACCCGTGAGCGAGTCCATAGGCGAAGCCGCTGTAACTCACATCCTGTTGGATCCGAAGAGCAAAAAAGATTCGAGAACCCTGTATGCCTCCGTTTTCGGGAAAGGCGTATATAAATCAACCGACGGAGGATTGACCTGGGTTCAAAAAAATAAGGGAATAGAAGGCGAAGAACCTTTCGCCTGGCGAATCGAACGACGGGAAACTGACGGGGCACTGTTCCTGATCGTAAGCAGGCGAAGCGAAGACGGCAGTATCGGGAACGATAAGGATGGCGCATTGTACCAATCGACCGACGGCGCCGAAACATGGACAAAGATACCCCTTCCTGAAGATTGCAACGGACCTACAAGCATCGTCACTACCAAAAAATACCCGAAACGGCTTGTTTTATCAGCCTGGGGAAGAGCTACGCAGGGTAGATTCACATCCGACGTCGGTGGTGGAATATTTATCTCCGACGACGAAGGCAAAACATGGAAACAAGTAATGGAGCAAGACCAACACATTCACGACATTACATTCGACCCGCGCAATGGCCGTTACTATGCCTGCGGGTTCAATGCTTCAGCCTACTATTCGGATGACGGCGCCAGAACGTGGACACGTATCAGGGGATACAATTTCAAATGGGGAAAAAGAGTGGAACCCGATCCGCGCGATCCCGGAATGATATTCGTCATTACTTTCGGCGGTGGCGTATGGTACGGCCCTGCCAATGGCGACCCGCAAGCAACGGAAGATGTGTTGACGTATTTTGAAAGAAGATAGTTAAAGAATTAAGAATTAAGAGTTAAAAAAAATAAAAAAATAAAAAAATCATATGTCACAAAATAATAATATCATCAAGGAAAGATTGGCCTGCATAGATGTGTTGAGGGGATTCGACATGTTTTTTTTGGTAGGCGCCGCCGAAGTAATCCGGCGTTTAATAAGAGGATTGGATACCGAATATCTGGCTCCTCTCTATCGCCAGTTGGATCACGTTGAGTGGGAAGGTTTTGTTGCCTGGGATCTCATTATGCCGTTGTTTTTGTTTACTTCCGGATTGTCGATGCCTTTCTCGTTTGGAAAACTGTTCAAGTCCGGATACACCAAAGCAAAGATTTACGCCAAAGTGCTGAAACGTTTTTGCCTGTTGTTTCTGTTAGGATGGATCGTCGGAGGAAATTTACTCGATCTCAACCCCGATACCTTTAGAATATATAGCAACACGTTACAATCCATCGCAGCCGGTTACCTGATTACTGCGCTGATCGTACTGAATATCAATAAGGTTTCTACACAATTGGCCATAGGGGTATCATTAGTGGTGGTTTATTGGGCACTGCTTGCCTTTGTGCCCGTTCCGGGCGTTGGAAGAGGTATCATTACTCCCGATGGTAATTTTGCCATGTACATTGACCGCATCGTTTTCGGCTCACTGATGAACCCGAAATCACAATATACCTGGTTATTGAGCAGCCTCGGCTTTGGAGCAACTGTATTTTCAGGTTATTATGCAGGGTTGATGTTGAAAGAAAAAATCAGCGAAAATCAAAAATTGATACGATTATCATTAGTTGGAATCGGATTAATTGTGGCCGGTTTGTTGTTGAGTCTGCATCAGCCCATCGTCAAAAAGATATGGACGAGTTCTATGGTGCTGTACAGCAGTGGCCTTTCCTACCTGTTGCTGGCGCTTGCATTCCTGTTTACAGACAAAATGAAGATTGATTCGTGGTGGACACGCGGATTTCGCATATTCGGGCTCAACGCCATTGCTGCCTACATGCTCTGGCAATGTTTCCAGTTGAGAGGAATTGCGCAGTACTGGATGCACGGATTGCAACAGTACACCGGAACGTTTTACCCGGTGTTTGTTGCTTTGTGTCAATTTGGAATCATATATTTTATCCTCCGCCACATGTATAAATACAAAATATTTTTGAAAGTATAAAAGACTGCCATTGTGAGGGTGCATTTCAAAATCTCTCCGGCGGCAATTTGAAATGCACCCCATCCATCAGTGGAGCTGACGGGAGTCGAACCCGTGTCCAAACAAGAAACAAATATGCTTTCTACATGCTTATCTGATTATTGGTTTTCGGGCGATGACCGGCAATCAGCAACCTATCAGCGCCTTATCCTCAAAAATTTCACTGCGGCAACGAGGAAGTACCGCAATTATTCCCGGCTCACGAGCGCCTCCTGATCGCAAACTGCGGGACAGGGTTTGCGGGAGACGTCTTGTTCAGCACCTTGTGCCGAATAAAGCTAATCTACTATGATTCGATCAAGCTGCAAGAGCGTAAGTGTTTTCGCCATTTATTGTTTTGTGACCCGGATTTACGAGACATATCACGTGGCTCGGCATGCTTACAATACCCATTTACCTTGCTGTCAAAACCAAACAGCCCCTTAAATTTGTATTGCTTTAAAATTTGCTGCAAATCTACATGATTTTTTTTGAATTACGCACAGACGGATAAAAATCATCTAAAAAAAATGCAAAAAAATTTTCGTTTCAAATTATAGCATAAGGCATAGACTTGAAAAAGAAGAACAATATTCAAGGTTCAATCGGCGTCAATCTACCGGCGGAAAATCATCGTCAAGAACAAGATCGTGATTGCCGGAGAGCGCTTCTTTGATTTCTTCTTCGCTAAATTCTTTCATGTTGGTAACAATGAAATCGGGTGAAAGAAAGTCGCCAAACTGGTTACATTCGTCTATCCCTTCGCGGAATAACCTGGTGAGGTTCTGACTGATGGGAACCACTACGCGCATGGTGGTATACTGGTGCATGAAGTTCAAATCTTCCAGTTCGCCGTCGTATCGTTGCAAAGCATACTGCATTTCGTCCTGTACCACTTTTTGCTGAAATGGCTTTAAATGATCGCCGCCCTTGTTGATCAACACTACGAAATATCTTAATTTGTGCCCTTTCCCGCCTAAGCCGGTAGCAATAAAAACCTGACGGCTGTCGAGCAAGTCGCTTTCGAGCAGGAGTTTATTTTCCTGCAAAGCCAATTTCGACCACTCTTTCAAATCCACATCGGGATTTTTGGCATAAGTTTCCAACACGCGGTATATTTCTGGATTTGGGATACCTGCCATCTGTACCAACAGTGCTTTTTTATCTTCGATAAATTGCTTAGCGTCAAACAATTCATCTTTCCTTGCCAGGACATCTTCCTCCTTTGCCATTCCCCTTACCCTGCCCGATGTTTCGAAATAGTTCATCTGCACAGTAACATCCACAGGATCTTCCATAAGGCTGAAGTTGTTGTCCAGACCGCCAAAGAACTCTTGTATTTTTCTGTATACATTTTCGTTTTCCATATATGGATCAACTTATGGTGATAATCATCACCGATATGAAGCCACAAAGATAAGCAAATTTTATAAAATAGTTTTGTGAGAATTTAAAAAAAAATTGCCCTGATTTTTTTCTTTTTGCTTGCAAACTTAAAATTAATCATTACTTTTGCACCGCTTTTAAAAGAAGCGTCAAATGATCTTCCTCAGTAGCTCAGTTGGTCAGAGCACCTGACTGTTAATCAGGGGGTCCTAGGTTCAAGTCCTAGCTGGGGAGCAGGAAAATCAAGCGG
>Ga0082212_10010370_pt1 | contig 11926 bp, 13 predicted proteins | sample TergutNt197P3_FD_71548 | JGI IMG/M metagenome (GOLD analysis project Ga0082212, IMG submission 71548) | Neocapritermes taracua P3 segment gut microbial communities from Petit-Saut dam, French Guiana - Nt197 P3 | ecosystem: Host-associated > Arthropoda: Insects > Digestive system > Gut ... | reverse complement strand
TCTATAAACTCCTCGCGATATTTAAATATTCTAAAATCATCGCTATCTTCGTCAATCCTAGATTTAAGCGCATTAAGGAGCCCGACAACTTCAGCATCAAGCGGATGTTCGCATGTTTCAGATGAGAATATGTCTGTCGCATCAGATGCTGTACATTTTTCAAGCAGTTTACTATCTTGGTTTTTAATCATAGTTATCGACTCCCTCGCTTTTTAATAAATACTGCCCAACGCATGTCTCACGATTGCTGCTGCAATGATAATCTGTTGACAATTTGCGAACAGTGCTCAAGTATACAGAGCTATTGTATATTTCTGTCAACGGTTTGTCGTGGATGCTGTCAGGCGGCTCATCGTTTACGTAGTGGGAAATGCGGCCATTTTTAAATACTTCACAGGGGAATACGCTACCGTCATATTTTATATTGAGCTTCCCATTTGCTGCTTCGCATTTGTGGCAGGATTTGTCAATAGAAAGCGGAACGCCAATGCGTATGTCCACTGCGGCCTGTTCTTTTAGTTCTCCCAACACAGTTTTGAATTTCTGCAAATCACCATCTGCCAAAGCAATCAAAGCCTCATTGTCTTGCGCACGGCCATGCAGGACCAGACGCAAGAAGCTCAGCCTTGCGACTTTCAGATCTCTGCACAAATCGACGACGGCGGCGACTTCGTCAATGTTTAGCTTCATCGGTACAAAATGTGCTTCTGTTCTAATGTCAATACTGTGCGCGTCCAAAATTGACTGCTTCATTTTTTCAAAACACCCAGTAGTCCCCATAATCTTGTCATATGTGCTCGGCGTTGCGGCCTCGATGTTAAATATCAGCTTGCTTATTTTTGAGGAAATGCTTTTTAGCAAATCCTTGTTGATCGAAGCCCTCTGCTTTTTCTCGTCAAACACGATTCCGCTTGTATAAATGCAGGTCTGCAATCCAAGGGATGCTGAATATTCTACCATGTCTGTAATCTTGTCGTGCAAGAATGGCTCTCCTCCAGATAGGCAGATTGTCGTTGCCCCAAGCGCAGCTGCATCCCGGACAACTGCGGCAAATCTTTCATAGCCTAAGACTTCCGTGCAGTTTTCATCCGACAACGATGAGCAATGCAGGCAATGGTTTGGGCACTTTCTTATAATTTCAATTGACACTTCATTAAGCATAGTAGTCACCTCCGGCATTTAGAAATGTCAATTGCTCAAGTTCTGACTGATTGTATTCTGAATCCAATGAATCGTCAAAGAACTGCAATAACGATCCCTTTGGCAAAGAGCATAGGCTTTCAACACTGTCCATCGGCAAACGAATTTCATCAAAGAACTCAATAAAAGATTCTCGATCCTTTACTTTGTTTGAAATGCGATTACCCATAGCATGAGGTTTTTCGTGTTCTATCTCTTTGTCCAAAGGTTCGGACCTTTGCCATCCACGGACATTGATTTGCCTTTGCAGAAAATCCCGCTTTGAGGCATCGATTAGCCCTGCGTTTGCGCAATGCATGACCAAAGCCCCAAGCGAAACGCGCCACTCCTTTTTTAGTGATATCAGGTGCTCCATCTTGGGAGATGAAAACGAATAGTCGAAGCCTCCTGCTGGCAATAGGAAATGTTCTGCAAACTGCTGTGCTTCATTCTCAATTTCTTTGCTTCTTAAATCGAACTCCCAGTCAACCATATTTCTGTGCAACACTATATGCCCCAACTCGTGCGCAAGGCTAAACCTTTGCCGGACAGCGGTGCCCATTTCTTTGTTGATCACAATTATCGGAGTGCTGTTGACAATTTGCGAGTAGGCTTCGGTTTTTAATTCGGGAGAGTCAATGGTGAAGATGTTAAATCCATGGGATTCCAACAAGGCTACCATGTTTTTGACAGGCTTTGTCCCAAGCCCCCATTGCCGCCTGAGCTCCAGCGCTTTTTCAGGAATTGTAAGTTGATCGTCTATCGAAAAACTTGGAAACGGCTGCGATGCATTTTCAAGCACCTGTGAGATTTCATAGCCCCAGCCGCTTAATGTCCTGGCATATGCCCGTGTCTTTTTTGGAATAGATAAAGGAGCTCTTAAAAATAGTGTTGACGAATCTGAATTTAGCACAACGCTCTCTTTGAGCAGATATTTTCTGGGCACTGACAATACCTGTGCCATTTTTCCTATTGCCTCGATTTGTGGTATGCTTTTCCCATCTTCATATTTTGAGACCATCTGCTTCGTTATCCCTAATGCGCCCGCTAGTTGTTCCATGGTAATGCCTCGAACCGCACGTATCTCAGTCAACCGCTTCCCATTGAATCCAGGCATACCGCCCACCTCCTTTTGGATACGCTGTTATTGTATGCGAAAACCCCAGATTTGTCAACCCTATTTGTCAACCGAAATACGAATTGTTTTAAATTTGTCAACCAAGTTCGCTGATGGCGTTGTTCAATAATCCTAGTGTCAATCGCAAATGGGCTCTTTACATTAGGGAATTGACAGTGTATAATAACAGTATTGTTGACGATAAATGCGAAAATATAGCACTTATCGCAAATGAAAAGGGTGAATAAATGTGAGCGAGCATTCTCAAGTTAGATATTGGGTATATGAATTGCCGAAGATCGGAAGAACAACTTTCTCAATAGAAGATGCCGAAAGTCAGTTCCCGGGAAAGCCCAAAGCCAGTGTGCGGCGTGCATTGGCAAGGCTTTCTGAGGCAGGGAGAATCCACTCGGTTTGGAAAGGCTTCTATGCTATCTCTCTCCCAGAGTATGGAATTAATGGTATAGCACCGCCACTGGACTATATTGATCAGTTGATGCGTCACCTAAACACCCGATACTATGTTGCCTTGCTAACTGCTGCAGCGTACACAGGCGCAGCCCATCACGCGCCGCAAGTGTTTTACTTTATTTCCGACAGCAATTTGCATGCAAAGAGCAAATTCGGGGTCACAATTGAACCGATCTATAAAAAAGCGATTCCGGAAAAATACATCACTGAAATCAATTCACGGAGCGCTTCGGTCAAAATATCGAGCCCCGAATTGACGGCGATTGACCTTGTTGCCTATGTAAAAAGAGTGGGCGGCATCAGCCATGTGGCCACTGTGTTGGCTGAATTGTCCGAATCAATGGATTTCCAAAAGGTAGATGCGGATTTTTTTAATGGGGTTTCAGCAGCGGCTGTCCAACGATTGGGGTATGTGCTTGACGAAGAGTTAGAGAAAAAAGAGTTGGCTGAAAGCTTGTTTGAAAAAGCGAAACAGTCAAAAGTTGCTTTTAATGCTGTTCCGCTGATTGCTGACAGAAACAGTCAGCTAACGGCGATAGAAAAGAACAAAAAGTGGAACGTAATAGTAAACTATAGGATTGAGAACGATTTATGATACATCGAAACGCGCTAATTGAATGGAGAGAAAATGCTCCGTGGAAGGAGCTTCGTTTGGTGGAACAGGATTTGGTGATATCGCGCGCGCTTGTTTCGATTTTTCAAGATGAACGCCTTGGCTCGAAGTTGGCCTTTCGTGGCGGCACAGCATTGTATAAACTATTTCTAACTCCTGCGGCAAGATTCTCAGAGGACCTTGACTTTGTCCAGATCGATGCTGGGCCGATTGGGGAAGTACTGGATGGAATAAGGGCAGCATTGTCTTTTCTTGGAGAGCCAAAGACTTTACGGAAAGCAAGCAATAACACAATGGTATATCGGTTTAATGCTGAGGAACCTCTTGGAATTCCTCTGAAATTGAAAATCGAAACATGAATTATTTTGAATTTGTCAACCAAACTCGCTGATAAACCCTCGAATCATCCACCGAGTTTTAGCAGGCCATACTCGTCAGCCAAGTCATGATTCATGACGGCGATCTCCAAAAGCCAAGTCTTAAGTTGCCTCTGTAGTTTTCTTTTAATGGCATCATTTATTGGCGAGAGCCAACGAATATCATGCCCCTTGATAACTAAAACCAACTTGAGCCTTGAAGTAGAGTATTCCACTTCCCTGAATGAAGCTGGCATTTCATTTTTTCTGTCATCCAGTCGCCTCAGAACAAGAGAAAAAAATATATCAATCGAATGCGCAAATTTCTCACACACTCCTGTGATGAACTCATCGAAATCTTCACGGTTGTTTGGCTTAGGAGAACTCGATTTTGCCTCAACAAAAAGAATTTCATTAAGGCTGCGTCGCAACACAAACTCGACGGTACAAATACCGTCTCCCAGTGACTTATATATTGTTGATTTTTCGACATGAAACAACTCGGATTCTTCGTATTCGCCGAACAGCAGACCGGATTCACTTATTGTGACGCTCACTCCATCACCTTCTTAACTTCTTCCCTGTACAGATTTATGGATTGCTCAATGATAGCGTTGTTCAATAATCCCTCAAATTCAAGGGATTGCTCGCATGATGCGGCTGATTCTTTCATAAAAAGGGCGTGATACTGAACACTGTGCTCGGCGGTTTTCCTTACATCAAGGTATTTCGCAAAGAAATAATTGTGCGTAGCGAGAAAAACTTGCACACCGCATTTATGCAAATCCAGCAATATGTCAACAATGAATGGGATATTATGTGGATTAATGTTGGACTCCGGTTCGTCCCAAATAAGTACGCTTCCATTTTTCAAATAACCTGTTTCAATCAGCCGATAAACCAAACCCAATTTCTTGAACCCTTCTGCCTCAGCTGCAAAATCTACTAGTGTTCCATTTGATTTTTCAACATAATAGCGATTGTTTTTGTAGAGCACAGTCCCGTCGATGATTTGGGCTATTCTATTCATGATATTCAACATGTAGTCTGGCAAACTTTTCATTGTCGAGACCCCTGCTTTATTCAAAATATCAATCAATGTGATGTCAAATGGCAGATTGCGTTGCATAAAATCTTTTTCCAGCCCTGAATGTGTCAACATTTCTTTTGCCGGTATGAAAATTGCTGGAATTGGTTTTTTGGCTTTCCCATTCGAACTGCCATTGCTATTTAAGTCAACTGTGGATTTATGCGCACAAGTTCGCCTTAATGAAAAACTGCACTCACCAGAATCAGAAGCTGCGCATATTAATGACCTATCAGCAAGGTCTCTAAAAAGATTGTCTGCACTGGCAACTTGAAAACACCCTCGCAGTTTTTCTAGCATATCAGAGTTTCCATTGTACTCTTGTGAATCTCCTTGCATTTCACATTCGCTGATGAAATAAAGCAATTTCAGCAAATGAGTTTTCCCAGTTCCATTTTCCCCGATAAATACATTTATTCCGTCACACAATTCAATCTCGATTTTATCAAATACTGTGAATGCTTCCAATTTAATGTTTCGTATTGCCATAACAACAACAGCTCCCCTTGTAACAACATGATGATTTTATTTTATCATAATTTTCCATGATGCATCATTTGCTGTCATTATACCGCGTTGTGAAACTAGTGTCAATCGTAAATGAGTGTGCGTCGTGCATTGGCAAGGCTTTCTTGAATGAAGAAATCTCGAAGTAAAAATGGAAGACTCTACTTTTTGCGTCGAGATTTTCAATGCGGTTCGCAATCAGGTTGTGGACATGATGTGAAGCGCAGGCGCACCGCAGCATGAGATGACGGACAACTTGCCGTACAAGTCGAACGTAATGACTGTAGTCGGAAGCTCTTTATGACGACATGGCCGATGTGTATTGGGCAGCAGATGACGATGTTCTTGTTGTTGAGAAAGACGGAAGATGGGGATACGTCGACAGAAGCGGCTCGCTCATCATCCCATGTAAATATGACAGTGCGACGCAGTTCTTAGGAAATTATGCATGTGTAAGCAAAACATCAGGCGGTACAGTGGATTATTATATTATCGACAAGAACGGAAAAACTGTCGTGGGACCAAAGGACTACGAAGTTATTCCATGGCGAGATGGATTCTTTATTGGCAGGAAAGGTTCCTCTCATGCCCTGCTTGACGGAAATGGCAGCCAGGTGACAGATTTTGCTTACAGGAGCATTGACAACTGCGGCGAGGGTTTTTTTGTGGTCAGCGTAACCGATGGAAAAAGCTTTTTTCAAGGGTTGATAGACAAAAACGGCACTGAAATCGTTCCGCTGGATTTTGATTTTGTTGCTGCCTTAAGTGAAGCCAAGTACCTTGTTTCAGGCGGGGGTGCAATTGGACTCCTAACGCTTCCTTGATAATTCTTGTTGCGATAAACAAGGCTCTGATTGCCTGCAACAACAGTGGCCATGACGTTGTTTACGATTTTGTTGAGGTCAACAAAATCGTGGACGCAGGTGCGACATCGAAGCCCGTTAAGGATTATGAGCTTTCCCGGTATGCCTGCTATCTGATTGTCCAAAACGGCGATCCGCGTAAAGAAGTTATCGCACTTGGTCAGACTTATTTCGCTATACATATATTGGTCTTTATGGCGGTTTGACTGTTGAGGACATTCACAAGCGCAAGGAGCTTGCCGTCCGCGATAAAATCCTCGATTTTATGGGAAGTACGGAGCTTATCGCCAATCTTTTCCGCATATCGCAAACGGAAGAAAAACTCAAACGAAACGCTATTGACAGCCCCGCCGCTGCGAACGCCGCACATCATTCAGTTGGTCGAGAAGTACGCGCCGCTATTGAGCGCGTTGGCGATGGCAAGCACCATCCTGCCATTGGTGCCCTGATGGCAGAGCGGGAACCAGTTGAGCATTTTTTTCAGGTTGTTGCTGGAGGGGAAACAGGCGCGGTGTCAGAATCGCCCTCTTCATAAAGCAATGGTGCCATATTGCGCTTTCCATGCAAAACGCGATAGATTTTCACTTTTTTGCTGCCTTCTTCAACTTGATAAAAAACCAAGTACCCAAAAGCGATGACAGCACATCGATATTTTGAGTTATTATATTTGTACTGGTTGAACATAAATGGCATATCCGAAACTTGGCTGCAAAATTTTACGAAGCTTGCTTTAAATTTTCTCATCGGATTCTCACCAAACTCGAATAAATGTTCATGTATTTCCTTCAAATCATTTTGGGCTATTCGCAAAATATCAGGTTTCATAACTTTATCGCATCCCAATCGTCCCATTCCGCAAACAAATCGTCAATGCTAATCCATTCGTTAGGGTTATCGGCGATGGCTTCTGCTTCAGCCAGTTTTTCCTTGACATAGCGAATATGCAAAAACTCTTCGTACTTCACAAACTCGCTATATGGAATCAAAACAGCCTCACTCTTGCCGTTATTTGTTATTATAACGTGGTCATGATTTTTAACAATTTGTGTGATTTCAGAATATTTATTCCGTAAATCACGAACTGCCTTAACGTGCGTAGTGAACATAAAAACTTATCCTCCTCATATGCATGATACATATTGTATCACACGCATGTGGAAATGAAAACCCTTTTCCCTGAATTATATTATATGCTTCCATTGTACTCTTGTGAATCTCCTTGCATTTCACATTCGCTGATGAAATAAAGCAATTTCAACAAATGCGTATACATGCGCAGCCCATCACTCACCGCAAGTGAATGAAGAAATCTCGAAGCAAAAATGGAAGACTCTACTTTTTGCATCGAGATTTTCAATGCGGTTCGCAATCAGGTTGTGGACATGATGTGAAGCGCAGGCGCACCGCAGCATCCGCAAAATTTCGTACCGCCCATGTTCTTTTCACCGCACTGCTTGCAAAACGACGAGGTTTTATTTGTTCCGTCTGCCTTGGCGAATGCCGGCTGCGATGGCTGCTCCTGCTGCCCCTTGTTCCATAATTCCTTGAACTTTGAAGATAGGCCGGACAGCTTGCCATACAGGTCGAAAGTAATGTCCGTAGTAGGTGCGACCCCCATGTACGCCACCATTGTCCGTGCCAAGATCATGCTGTCGATGAATGCGTATTTGATTGCCATGGCTATTAAAAGGGCTATGACAAATGCCGCGAGGCCCGGCCAAGCGAGCGCACGGAACAGCAATCCGAGCCCGACGAACAAAACCAACGTGATGCCGACAAACCCGAGCACTACCATCGCCATCGTCTTAGCTGCGCTGGCGAGCAAGGTTTTCCAATTTTGTGCATAGATCACTACGCCGTCAGCCGCGCTTTTGAATGCCCCTTGCTCTTTTTTGTAGAAGGTGTACCCTAAGCAGCACTCGTCGATATAGCCAAGCGACATTCCAACGAAGTATTGTACTAGGCTCACAGCAAAGTTCATTCCAGGAATGAAGTCAAGTGCGCCGCCTATCTTGCCGATGCCACCCTGAATCTGTTTAACCGCGCCTGCCACCAGCTTGTCCAAGACGAAATAAACATTGGACGTAGCAAAGCGCTCCGCTACCTTCTGTTTTCCGTAGGCTAATTGGTTGTCAGGTACGCGCCCTGTCAGTACGGCTTCCGTTATTACCGCAATATGGCCGGCTTTGAACATGTACCCGATGTAGTGCATAATAAAATACCGCACAACTCCTACGGAGCCAAGCCATACAACAAACATCACCATGCCCACGCTTGTGCTGTCGAACAGCAGCGCCAACCCCATAAATAGCCCGAACAGCAAGGCGGATATCAATACCGTCGCCAGCCCGAGCACCAGTTTTGCCCATGCAAAGGGCAGTGTTTTTGAGAAAATTTCTCCTGCTTTCATTTTCTTTACCTCCTAAATTATATTGGTTATTGTATTTTTATATCAATACTGTTTTATTATATCATATTTGCCATTATATGTCAACTGGCAATAGCAGAATTTATGGCGCGTTACGAGTGCATAATACGGATAAAATTCAAAGCTCCGTCACATGACGGAGCCTCGAACATTTTTATAATCGACAATTTTATTGGAAGCAAACTTCTTGCCGTTGTTTCGGTTTGCGTTTAGCGTTGGCTTACGGGCGCAAAATAGACCGCACCATAATAGTTTTCAAGGTATGCAGCCTTTAGAGTTTCATTGATAACAACATATGGCGCCGCTTCGCCGTAATAGTGGCTGAACGTGCCGCTTGTCTGCCAGCCTTGCAGCCCGGCCAAGCCGTAGCCGCCAACAGATTCCCATGCATCGTAAGCAGCAAAAACTGCATCCCAATCAATAGGCTCGCCCGCCTTTACCGTCTGCCAGTAGAAGGACGTGCTGAGTTTCACAGGCCCGTTGCCAAAGTCGTAGTCGTAGTAGCCGATGAAGCCGATTGAGTATTCGGCTGCATGCTCTTCGGTCAGCTTGTCGATGACCCTTGTGCTGAGCAACTCGCCGCAGCCTCCGCAATATGTGCCCATCAAGCCCTCGGCTTCAAACGTCGCCGGCGTGATCACTGCTTCGTAGGTGCCGCCTACATGATTCGTCGGATCCATCGGTATTGTTAAAATCTTGACGTCGCCGCAGTGCGCGCAGGTGTATGTCACCTCCCCCATGCTGATACAGGTAGCCGGCGCACTTCCGACACCGACATAATCGTGCGTTTCCCACTGCGCATACAGCGTCATGTCGCTGGTTACAGGGTTGTCGAAGTCCCATTTTGTGCCACTTCCTGTGTGCCAGCCAGTAAAATGGAAACCTGGCCTCACTGGGTCGTCGGGGGCAATTGCTGCAGTGCCGATCTCCACTTCCTGAGTGTCGAGCACCGTACCGTCCCAATCGGTAAACGTTACGATGTATGTTATCGGAGTAAAGATTTCCGATGACAGATTTATTTTCATAGCCGGGCAAACCCCGACGCCGTTGTCGTTGACAATGTCGCCGAAATCGCTCACTTCGCCGTACTTGACGTACATAGCAAGACGCTCATTGAAGCCCGGCGAACGCAGCCACCAAGTGTAATTCGCTATATTGCGGTCATTGTTATTGGCGAAGAATGCGTGGTTGTTTGCTTCATCAATACTCAGCATGAAAACCTTTGACGAATCGGTTGCCGGGAAGCCGTAATTGCCTTCGCAGGGGCCACCCATGTTGTAATTGGCAGTGATAATGTTCGCTTGTTCGCTAGGATTGAACGCGGAATTGTAAAATGCGCCATTCAGAAATGTCTTTATCTCGCTTGGCCTCGCCCAGTTGCCAGAGGAATCGCCATTTGAGTCAAAGGCCCTTAATTCTATGTCGCCGCTCGGTGTGCGCAGCAGGTCGTCCAGCAACAGCAAGGCTGTCTTGCTTCCGGCTGCGTTGCCATCAGTGCCGTCGCTGACGTACCCGTCCAGCCCCCGCCATATGAGCTCATGGCCGTTGTAGCTGCCCATGTCTATGTAACGGTGGCCGTCACCGGGGTTTGATCCATTGCCTGCCCATGTGCCGACGTCCAAGTCGGGCAGAGCCTCTGCCGACGCCAGCATGGGGGTTGCAGCGAAAAGCCCCAGCACAAGAGCCACAGTTAGCATGGTTGAAACGATACGTTTTGCTTTTTTCATAGTTTTTATCCTCCTTTTATTTTACAGTAATACAACCACGCCGCTTGCAGCATAGCTGTCCAAGTAAGCCCTCCACCAGGTTATGGCGGAATTCAAAGAGTTCTGGGACCAGTAGCTGATTGTGTAGCTGGCAGGCAACACCCTATATTGCCTTTCTCCTACGATAATGATGTCATCGCAAAGCACAGACAGCTGGCCGCTGGTTGAATAAAAATCAGCAATGTTATATGTGGTATTGCTTGGGGCGGGTGCTTGTTCAATTAGTTCGACCACGCCGCTTGCAGCATAGCTGTCTAGGTAGGAGGTCCACCATGTTATGGCGGAATTCAGAGAATTCTGGGACCAATAGCTGATTGTGTAGCTGGTCGGCAACACCTTGTATTGCCTTTCTCCTACAATAATGATGTCATCGCAAAGCACCGACAGCTGGCCGCTGGCTGCGTAAAAATCAGCAATGTTGTACGTGGTGTTGCTTGGGGCAGGTGCCTGTTCAATCAGCCCAACCACTCCGCTTACGGCATAGCTGTCCAAGTAGGACGTCCACCACGATATGGCGGAATTCAGAGAATTCTGGGACCAGTAGCTTATAGTGTAGCTGGTCGGCAATACCTTGTATTGCCTCTCGCCTACGATAATGATGTCACCGCGGAGCACTGACAGCTGGCCGCTGGTTGCGTAAAAATCGGCAATGTTGTATGTGGTGTTGCTTGAGGTGGGAGCCTGAGCCACAGTGTATCCAGTGATGCCCGTCGCCACAGCCGGGGCGTTGCCCGTGTCGCCCGCAAAAGACGCTCCGAAAGCGTAGGTCCCCGGCGTGGGGCTGGCGACGGTGTAGGTTGCGATGCCGGAAGCGTTTGTCGTTCCATTGTATGAATTGCCGTTCACCGTAAAAACGACAACCTTGCCCGCATTGCTTGGCGCCGCGCCTGACAGCGTAGCTGTCAGCACCACATTGCCCGGATGGGTCTGAGTGCCGGCAGGCGACGCCGAAAGCGTGAGCGCAGGCGTGGGCAGCGGTGGCGCATTGCTCACTGTGAAACTGAGGCTGACGGCAATCCCTGCGCCACTGTCATTGGCCCAATGAAGAGTCAGCGCACCGCTGTGATATCCGGATGCCAGCCCGTTTTGGGGCCGGATGCCAATGGTTGCTGTGCCGGATGGCTGGATAGTGCTGGCAGATAGCGGTGCGCTGACCTCAAAGCCTTGGCCGCCCAGTGTGGCCGTCAAATTGTTCAACGGCTGGTTGCCGACGTTTGTGATCGTGAAAACCTGTGCCATGACTGCATTGCTGTAGCCTGCTACAGCAGCCGGAAAAGTGCACGCTGCAGGGCTAACTGCTGCCTGATAAGTTGGCACCGGCGGTGGAGCAGACAGCATGGAGTATCCCATGCCAACGCATTGGGGGTTTGTTGGCATGTAATTGGCGTCCAGTGCCGGGTTGGCTTCGATGGAACCGCCATCGCCGCTGATATGCGCCTGCCATGCGGAAAGCCCCGCGTTTTCCAGAGCGCTGTCAGGGCGGCGGTCGGTAAACGACGAGCTTGCGCCCGCGACAAAGTAGCAGTTGGCGCTCATCTC
>Ga0082212_10010369_pt1 | contig 11927 bp, 10 predicted proteins | sample TergutNt197P3_FD_71548 | JGI IMG/M metagenome (GOLD analysis project Ga0082212, IMG submission 71548) | Neocapritermes taracua P3 segment gut microbial communities from Petit-Saut dam, French Guiana - Nt197 P3 | ecosystem: Host-associated > Arthropoda: Insects > Digestive system > Gut ... | reverse complement strand
TCAAGTAAAAAGATTAATGGAGTAGTATTATCTGATCAAATAAAAAGTTTTGACTGGAGAACAAGAGACATTGAATTTATCGCAAAAGAAACATCGGAAAAAGTAGATGAAATAATAAATAAATTTAGTGTATTGTTGTTTGAATAGCAAAAAAGTGAGCTATTTAAAACCTTGAATGATCAGCAACAGATAATTCACCGGACATCAGGCGGGGCAGAAGGGTGTCGCGAAGGGCGGCAAGGCGGGTGGATTCTTTATCCTTTTCGCAAATATATGTCGTTAATGAATCCTCAATTTCATAGTATTCTGAAAGGACACTACTTGATGGCAAGTAAATGGATTTTAGCATTAATGCTCCTTTATCCACGCCTTGTCCCTCACGGGTTGCTGGACGAATCAAATCTCTGAAATAGAATGAATGAGACTTGATAAACGATTCCAAATACTTGGAGTTAATTCTGGCATTGACAGCATATACATTATACGCCGAACTCACTGCGCCAAGAGGTGATCGTAAAATACCCCAATTAAGGATTTCCCGACTCATTCCAAAGACAATATCGGTTTCGTGGACTATTTTATTTTTTGTGTCAGTTTTAGAAAGATTTTTTGTGAATTTTTCTTCCCGTGAATAAATTCCTTCATCCGTAACAGAAAAAAGTGGAATAGCTGGATCATTGCTTTTCTCGATTCTTGGCGTAAGAAAAGATGAAAACGCAACTGTTTGCCAATCCTCCGGCATCACTCCGCCCCAAGGTTCAAAATCTACGAACCACGACTTAAAAATTGCCTGTGCCACCTGCTCTAAATGATGATTTACCGCATAGGATTGTTCCTATATAATTGAAAAAAGAGGTTTTCCTTGCCTTTTACCGAAGCCAACTACGAAAACGCTGTAATTGAGGTATTTTGCTCTGTTCTGGGTTACACTTATGTCTACGGACCGGATATTGTGCGCGATTATACAGAACCGCTGTACATGGATGAAATTCTGCCAGCTCTGCAAAAAATCAATCCAAAACTCCCGGAAGCCGCACTTTCCGAAGCAATATATAAACTGCGCAATTTTGAAGGTGCTACGGTATTGCAAAAAAATGTCCAATTTATGGATTATCTTCAAAACGGCGTATCGGTGAATTATTATGATAAAAGTGAGCAACAAACGGCTTTGGTATACCTTGCGGATTATAAAAATACAGAACGGAACAGGTTCACAATAGCCAATCAGTGGACAATTACGGAAAACAGCGAAAAACGTCCTGATGTCATTTTATTCCTGAATGGTTTACCTATTGTTGTATTCGAGTTGAAATCACCTTCCCGTGAAGAAACTGATGCAAGCGAAGCCTACCGCCAGCTCCGTAATTATTTGACAGAGATTCCGTCCCTGTTCATTTACAACGCATTCCTTATAATGAGTGACCAGGCCATATCAAAAGCCGGTACAATCACAGCGGGTGAAGACCGGTTTATGGAGTGGAAAACAAAAGATGGCAGCTACGAGAATACACAGTATGCACAGTTCGACACCTTCCTTGAAGGAATTTTCGACAAGAAACGGTTACTTGATATAATCAAAAATTTTATCTGCTTTTCCGGCGATACTAAAATTCTCGGCGCGTATCATCAATATTTTGCTGTCAGAAAAGCTGTCGTATCCACTTTACAGGCAACTGAAACAAATGGGAAAGGCGGCGTTTTCTGGCATACACAGGGCAGCGGCAAGTCGCTGTCGATGGTGTTCTATGCCCGCTTATTACAGGAAACATTGAATTCTCCGACCATTGTTGTATTAACAGATCGCAACGACCTCGACGATCAATTGTATGATCAATTTACAAAATGCTCCGCATTCCTAAGGCAAATACCCCAACAGGCAGAAAGCCGTATCCACTTAAAAGAATTGCTTGCCGGACGGCAGGCAAACGGCATAATTTTTTCCACGATGCAGAAATTTGAAGAATCTTCCGAAGCCCTCTCTGATCGGAGAAACATTGTTGTAATAGCAGATGAAGCACACCGCGGACAATACGGTTTGGAGGAAAAGGTAGATATAAAAACAGGACATATTATTCTTGGCACGGCGCGGATCATTCGTGATAGTCTGCCAAACGCAACCTATATAGGTTTTACGGGAACACCGATTTCCTCAAAAGACCGTTCAACTATAGAGGTATTCGGCAATTACATTGACATTTACGATATGACCCAGGCAGTAGAAGACGGTTCAACACGTCCTGTCTATTATGAAAGCCGTGTAATCCACTTAAAATTGGATGAGGATATCTTAAAGCTCATTGATGCCGAGTACGATAGTATGGCAGAAACTGCTGAGCCGTATGCCATAGAGAAAAGCAAAAAAGAGTTGGGAAAAATGGAATCGATCCTCGGTGCAGAACAGACAATTACCACCCTTTGCGAAGACATTGTAAAACATTACGAAGAAAATCGTCAATATGAATTAACAGGCAAGGCAATGATTGTCGCTTATTCCCGTCAGATAGCATTGAGTATTTACCGTAAATTGTTACATATGCACCCGGACTGGACAGAAAAACTTGGTGTGGTAATGACAAGCGGTAATAATGACCCGGAAGACTGGCGGGAGATTATTGGCAACAAACGTCATAAAGAAGAAATGGCAAAAAGATTTAAAGATGACAATAACCCGCTTAAAATTGTCATTGTTGTTGATATGTGGCTTACAGGTTTTGATGTTCCGTCTCTTGCAACAATGTATGTCTATAAACCGATGTCCGGACATAACCTTATGCAGGCAATCGCCCGCGTTAATCGGGTATACAAAGACAAGGAAGGCGGTTTAATAGTCGATTATGTAGGAATAGCTTCTGCATTAAAACAAGCAATGAATGACTATACCAACCGAGATAAAAACAACTACGGCGATACTGATATTGCCAAGACTGCCCTCCCTAAGTTTGTCGAAAAATTGGAAGTTTGCCGTAATTTATTCCATGGTTTTAATTACTCTAACTTTATGAATGAGAAAGCTACGGATCTCGAACGCGCCAGGGCAATCAGCGCAGGTGTTAACTTCCTGACAATCGTCGGAAAGGTGAAGCCTTACGCAGCTATAGACAGCGGCAGCCAACCGATTCCAATGGCCGCCGAGCCGCCGACCAGCTACGGTGAAACAACAAGCAAGAAAGATATGTATATCAAAGAAGCCATGCTTTTACACCAGGCATTATCTCTTTGTCGGTCGCTCCTCAATCCCTCCCAACGGCTTGAAGCTGCCTATTTCGACGCAGTACGGACACTCCTTACCCGTATTACAGGCGAAGGCAAACCATTGTCACTAAAAGAAATAAATGCCCGTATCAATGAATTATTAAAAGCAAGCATTAAAAGCGAAGGGGTTATTAATCTATTTTCTGATATAGAAAAAGATTTTTCTCTTTTCGACCCAAAGTTTCTTGAAGAAATCGCCAAAATGAAGGAAAGAAATATAGCGGTAGAGATTTTAAAGAAATTACTTGCCGAACAAATATCGCTCTACCGAAGAACAAACCTTGTAAAATCAGAAAAGTTCTCGGAAATGCTGTCACGTGCAATGAAAACATATCTAAACGGTATGCTTTCCAACGAGGAAATCATCGCAGAATTAATAAGTATGGCAAAGGATATGGCAAATGCTCAGGCAGAAGGCGGTGCGCTTGGTCTTAGCGATGAGGAATTAGCGTTCTACGATGCGCTGACCCATCCTGAAGCTGTTAAAGACTTTTATCAGAACGAAGACCTTGTGGCGATGACTCGTGAACTAACCGAAATGCTCCGTAAAAACCGTACCATTGACTGGCAAAAAAAAGAATCTGCCCGTGCCGGTATGCGGCGTATGGTCAAGAAACTGTTAAAAAAGTACAAGTATCCGCCGGAAGGTATGGAAGACGCAATTGCCACCGTTATCGGTCAATGCGAGATGTGGGCTGATAATTAAGGAGATATAGTTAGAAATACCTTTGCCTGGACTTTCGCTTGGAAGACTATGGCTGGAGTTTCACGAAGTGAAACTCCGCATTTAAAAAGGGGTATCCTATTCGGATACCCCTTTTTAAATGCCACCTCGGAGAATTGAACTCCAGACACGCAGATTTTCAGAATACCCGGAGTGGCTTATTTTACATTATCTTGATGTATTCTGCCTTAAATTTTGTAAAATGTCAAGTTTTATATTTGCATTTCGCTTATTTTATCAGGTTTAAGAGTATATAAAGTTATATTGATGTACCGGTTTATATGTCACTTTTTATGTCGTTTTTCACTCTGAATTTCTTGCTTTTTTGGCAAAAATATTTTTTTCTCGTTTATTTTTTTGGCTACCTTTTTGAATTTTCATTTTTCAGATTTACAGATGGTAAATCTGTGCGTCTGGATAAAATCCTTATTAATATGTCACCTGCAGAAATCTTATCCAGCCTTTTTTCATCTAAATGCCTATCTCAATTAATGATTCATCAACTCTCGTTTTCATTCAAATATTTCTTAATTAAATCCATAGCATGTTCATTAATATAATTTTTACATTTTTTCTCTTCTTCTTTAACTATTTTTTTAAGATTTTTATTTCTTATAAAAGATTTTGAAATGGAAAATTTTATTAATTTATGTTTAAAATATTTTTTCACTTTTTTGTAAGATTTTTTTATATGTTTCTTATTTACATTATATATAAAATTAGAAACAATATTCATAACCAAGTTAAAAGCTGCGCTAGAAAAAATATAAGCAAAATCAATACCTGCTCCTCTCTCCCAAGGAAGTAAAAACCATATATCATGTATTCTAAATATTCTTATGGTATTTTCATTATTTCTATCAAATAAAATATTTATAGCTCTTATTTTATCATCCGGATTTAATTCATACATAAGACTTTCGAAATGTGAATTGTAAGTTTCAAAAAATATTTTATTATATTCTTCTAAGAAAATTTTATCGAGTGTTTTTATAAAATGCCAAAAATTTCTACTTTCATTAATAATTTCAATTTCTTTTAGACAATTTGAACAGTAATAATTCATAAAATACTGTCCATTGAAATTCAAATCTGAGAGAATTTCCTTTGTTATTTCATCATCTAAATATTTATATATGGCTTTCTTATGAACAACTTCTAACGTTTCACCTGTAACAACAAATTGATTGATATCAATTTTGTTTTTTTGAGTATCGCTTTTCCAAGTTATATTAATTAAAGTTAAATCGTTATAACATTCTGTGCATTTTATTAAATCATACATATAGATTATAAGTATGTATTATCATCTCATTGTTTGTCAATAAAATTAAGCGTTTTACCACCCCCCAGCCATACATGCGTCCTTCCCTCACCCAGGGCAGTCCAACCCAGAAGCCCAGCGTCCTCCGGTACCGGTCGGCGGCGGCCTGTATTGTCCCTCCCCCTCGCCGCCGGGCTTCCCCCTCTACCAAGACAATATGTTGGGTTTGCTCCCTACACCTGACCACCTGCCATAATTCCCTTTTTTTCAACTTTTCTAAACAACAATAATGCAGATGCCAATACGAGGTTAATCCCTAAAGCAAGTGGATGGTTCCGGTCGCAAACCCTTCATAAACGGCTCAAAGGGGGAGGGACAGCCCACATCCGTAGATGTGGACTGGAAAGTAGTAAAAAACGCAAACATCCATGTTTACGTTTTTACTCTCAAGGTCGGCATCGTGCCTCCCCCGCCACCGACCGGCACAACGAGGCGTACTTCGCCCACCCAGCTAGTTTCTTTCATCACAAAAAGCGTACTCCGATCCAAAACTTCCGTGAGTGCTACATTAAACTGCAATAACCGCCGGACTGTAGGCAGACCGGCGGCATGAGTTGTGATTGATGAATACCTTGTACAGAAGTATAAACACCTGTTGAATTCAAGCGTAATCACACTAGGCAATTTCGTAAAACCTGTTACTCTTTCAGAGAAACGGGCAATTTCTTCAAAGATTTTCTTCCAGCTTCGCCCCGGAGCAAGACCCTTTCGGGACTTGCTCCGGGCAAATAAACCGTATATGTAGTATGTAAGCTCTTTCTCCAAATTCCGGAATACTCCTATATTTATCTTTATCTTTATTTTTTTTCCTTTTAATAAAAGCATAAGCAAAAGGAAAGAATAGAAATACCAATATATGATAGAGTGTAACTCTCTGCAATCTCAAATATCACAATTTTTGATGTAGGATACCATGTCGTAACCAATGACGCATTTATCAGCTAACTACACATTCATTGCAGGTTTTTTTGGCTAGGGGAGCGTGCGCCCCCTGAAAAATTGTCATGTTTTTCATATTTCAATACAATTTCATGTCATATCAAATTATTTTACTTTCAGACTTACAACCCAAACAGACTGCCGCTGCTTCTATCATACTGAATATCAGCAGCAGCAGTCGAAAAAACAATTCCTATGCCTTCACGACCCTAACCTGAGGGGGCACGGGGGAGCACTCCGAATCAGTGCGTTGCAGTAAACCAATTAAGTACGAACCGCAAAATCCTGCCAATAACGTCCATCGGAACTCCGTTTCTGCGTAATACCTAATTCCTTCATCCGTAACCCGAACATCCTTTCACTGGTTGCCATCTCATTGTTTTCTTCACACCATTCCTGATACACCTTGAATAGTTCCCTTGCCCTTATTGCTTTCCCTGATAACTGTATACATCGTTCCCGGATAAAATTTCCGATAACATCCATTTCTTCCCGGTATTCGTTAGTGGCGTTAAGCACAATTGATGGAGTATTCAGTCCCTCACGTTGCCAACGTAATACTCCTTCAATCAGCCAGTTTAGGATACCCGATTTTTCTGAAAGCAGCTTTTGTTCAAGATATTTATCCCGTTTTTCATCAGGTATGGTAGTAGTAAAGGGAATAAGCTTAATCCGCCGCCAAATGCCATGATCAGTTCCCTTTATAACCGGTTTATGGTTACTTGCCATAAATATCTTGAAAGTCGGCACAAAGTTAAAATACTCTCCATACAGAAACCGGGCAGTCAACTGATCGTTCCCTGTAGCCTGTTTGATCAAATGCTCGGAAAGCCGCTTCCCCTGTTCCGTTTCTGTTGTTGTTACAAACCGGGTTCCTCTCAGCCGGGCAATATCATTAGTCGCCGTATCATTGTTCCGCTTCATAAATGTTTCTGTATAGGTAGAAATAGCGTAATCTCCCAGGATTTGCATGATCACATTAAGGAAGGTGCTCTTCCCATTTGCCCCGGTTCCATAGAGAATAAACATGGACTGTTCGCTGATGTCGCCACTTATCGCCCAGCCCGTGGCAGTTTGCAGAAACGTGATCAATTCCACCTTGTAATCCATAACCTCCCGTATAAACTGTTTCCACATCGGACAGTCAGCATCCTTGTCATACTGCACCTTGGCAATTTTGGTGATCATGTCTTCCTGTCTGTGAGCAATCAATTCTCCGGTCATCAGGTCAACAGTGCCATTTTCCAAATTCAGGAGCCATGGATTGGTATCCAATTCTTCAGTGGTGGCGTTTAATTCTAATTTCCATGTTGCAGCCTTTACAATGTTTTCCCTCCGTCTTGTTGACTCGCTTTTAATAGCGTACTTCTCAATTTCCATCCTTTCCCGGTAATCGGAAGTTTTATTGATTTCAGCATAAATATTCCGCACCATTGCCAGCTCTTTCTCTTGAACAAGCGGACCATTATCCACCTGCCAATGAGTACCGTTCCATACTATCCATTTTTTCCAGTGCGCAATGTACCGAATTACACTGCCAAATTCCTTAGCCATCCTGTCGGCATTGGTGGAATCGGTAAACTGTATCAGCCCCTTTTGAAGCTGATCGATGCGAAGATAAATTCCCTCATCGCCGATTACGTTACGCTCCATCTCACTTAACGACACTTGCTTTACCATATTTTCTCCTTACAAACAGAATTTTAGAGATAGTAAGCTATGATTACATAGCTGCAAATGGGTAATTTATACTTATTTTTGGTGAGATGAGGTATTGAGGAGTACTGAGGTTTATGTTGCGATGAGTGAAATAAATTTTTTTCAATTAGCTACTTGATTAAATTCCAGATTTAGTATATCCTTTTAAAGATTGATTTGTTAATGAGATAAGTAAAACAAAAAACATGGAAATACCGGTAGATTTTTTAGATGCTTTCTCTCCTCCAAAGATGATAAATAAAGGTGTTATTGGCAATGAAAGCGGTGAGAGTATCCCGTATTTTATAGAATTAGGACTGAGTAAATCTTCAATACTTGAATGCAACAAATGGAAGGAATTTATTTATAAATTTATCATGGACTTTGTAGATAAAAACCCAGCCATAATTGATTACAGAAAAGAATTACAGAAGGATATTATGCTTGAAGATTATCATTGGAATTGGTCAAAGAAAGCTTTTCATTACAATACATCAGAATACAATTGGTTCTTTTTAAAAACTTCTGAAGGTATACAAAGCGTCTGCATGACTTATCATCCTAAGAAATCTGTGGTTCAAAGCATTAATATTTTTTATATTCACTACTTGGCTAGTGCTCCGTGGAACCGTAAATCATCATTGCATGAACGAAAATACAAAGGTGTTGGTATAGAGATACTAAAACAGGTTCAAGTATATTTTCTAAAGGTACATAAATATGATTATGGTTTCAGTTTACACTCCTTGCCTCAGGCACAAAGTTTTTATCAACATATTGGAATGATAAACTATCCGGAATATAATGATGAACAGGGTTTACTTTTTTATGAAATGAATAATAAGAATGCTATTGCTTTATTAGGAGGAAAATATGCCTGAATTTGATGATTTTTTTGTCATGAATGACATTAATCAAATTGATCTTAATAAAGCTATAGAAAAATATAAATATTTCAAAAACTCATCAATCCCTATAAATCATCTAAGAAAATATTTTGGCGTCTTGTTGCAGAACAATGATGATAAAATGATGTTCAGAAAGAAGGAAATAGCAAATAACCCTTTTCAGGAATTTTGGGTTCTGCGTTTTCTTGACATGGCTGAAAATAATTATGAAAATTTATCTATTATTAAATTTTCAACATTGGAAAGAAATGATTTAAAAGAAGTAATCAAAATCAGCTTAAGTGAAAACAGAATAACCGAGGTAAAGCAATATCTGATGGCAAAGGGAATTTATCTCTATTTTATTGATTTTCTATCTGGAACAAAAATTGATGGAGCTGTATATAAAACAAGCAATTCTACAATTGCGGTTGGACTAACTGTTAGATATGAATATCTTGATTATTTATGGTTCACTCTTCTACATGAATTGTCTCATATTATATTGCATTATCAACTCCTGTCCGATAGCATTGTTAGTATTGAAAAATCTGAAGATACAATAGAAGTTGAATCGAATAGACTAGCCAAAGAATCCATTATCAGTCCTGAAAAATATCGAGTATGTTCACCAAAACGAACAAGAGATTCTAAAGATATGATTAAATATGCAAAGGCAAATCATATTCATCCAGCATTGCTTGCAGGGCTAATACGCAGAGATCTTAATCGATTTGATATTTTTAGTGATATAATTCAAAGCTATAAGGTCAATCGGAGTGATCTATATGAAAGAATATAGTCCATTCCTGAAAATAAAACAAGGTGAAATAAGCGCATTAATAAATTTATCTCCACATGACAGAAAATCAATTATTCCATTACTAGAGCCACCAAGAGATGATACATATACGGAAGAAGATTTAATAAGGAAGATAGACAGAAATGCTAAAAGGATAATAAAAAAAATTTTACCTCCTTTTCTTTTTTATCTTGATAATTATGAGATACCTGATGAACTACAGATACATGGCGAAGATACTTATTTATACTTAATAGATGCTTTTAAAGAATTTGAGATAATACCGGTAATTGGCTTTGACAGATCCAAGTCACATAATCAAATTGGAATTAATTATGCTAATAAAAAATCAAAGAAGATAGCTTTCCGAATTACATCTGACTATTTTGACTCTTTTCTTGCATATGAAAAAGATTTAGAAAGAATAATAAGCGCACTTAATCCTGATGTACTATGTACAGTTTTGCTTGATTGTAATTATATAGATGATCACAATGCAGCTAATATTGAAAAAAATACTATTAAGATACTAAAAAATATTATTGAATTAAAATTATTTACTAAAATTGTTATCTCAGGTTCGAGTATACCTGCTTCCATAGGAGATAAAGTAAAAACAAATACTGAAAAATTAATCCCTAGAAACGAAGTTAATTTATTTAGAAAAACAATAATAAAATACCCAGACGTTTTATTGATTTTCGGTGACTATACTGTAATAAGTCCAGGGTATTCTGAAATTAATGTAGAGCCAGAACTGATACAAAATGTAATGACATCGAAAATAATATATTCTCTTTTGGATTCTCATTTTATCTGCAGAGGAGGAACAATAAAAGCGTACGGATTTGAACAATATTTCTCGCATGCAGAAAGGATTATTGGAGAATCATTTTTCAGAGGAAGTGGTTTTTCCTGGGGTGATAATTATCTATATGAAAAAGCAATACATGGTGGAAAAAACATTACACCGTCTACAATAATAGGGCCAGAAGTTAACGCTCACATCAAGTTAATGATAAACGAGACTTTATAGGGGTTGATCTAAACCAAATTTTATCCTGATAGTTTTGTTCCCTGCTAAAAAGGCAATTACTCATAGACTTGCAGACTTCTGTAGTACTTAAATTTGAACAAAGGATGTTAATTAGTTCAATGCGGCTTGATTTTTTTGTTGATTTTTCAATGATATCCTTCATCAGCAAAATTCCAAGTAATTCATCTCTCCAAAGTGTTAATAATGCTTTATGTTCAGAAAACAAAGGAGAAACAGATGCTTTACGTAAATAATGTACTTTTTCTTTTGGAGTATCAGAAACAATTATTATTCCCCAATAAGGTGGGATAGCATTCAAAGCTTTTTCACATTGGGCACTTGTTGTGATAAGACTGATTTTACTAAAAACAATATCAAAATATTTAGCTTGATCAAGAACGCGAGAAATTTTATCTCTGTCACTTTTAATCTCGTAACAATGTGAAGATTTAGTACCTACGGACACCAAATCAGCAATGGCTAAACCATTATTTACTCTTACCTCGTTTAAAAGCTTACTTTTGGGATACCTTCTTGAATGATGAGTAGAAAAAATATTACGAATGTCTTTGTCAAGCAAAATAGACATATTTCCTCAAACCACCCCCACCCCGTCAATCTCCCCCATTATCCGGGCAGTCTCCGTAAGGGCAAAAATAATCTTCCGGTAATGCCTTAAATCTTCTTCTTTCAAAACCCTGCCCTTCCTGTCCTTTAACCACTTCTGGGCAGGTTGGTAGCCGCCAATGTAAAACTCCCAGGTCGTCTGCGAAACGCCCTTAAAGCAAAAGTCGTCGTTAACAAATACCTTTCCTTCTGAGTATCGGATTTTTTCTACAGTAACTTTCCCGGAAGAAACAGAACTTGACTCAATTTTCTCAAATTCCGGACCTTCCAGTAAATGAAGCTGCCGCAGCTTTCCGCCCAATGCGCCGAGTTTCCAAAAAGCCTGTTGATCGGCAGGATAGGGTATACGGGGAAAGTCAATTTTAAGAAATTCACGATAGGTTTCTCGGTATGAGGGAGAATGAAGGACAGCGTAAATATAATCAAAGAGGTTAAGGGGGCAGAATGATTTTTTAGCTTTTTCACCATCGTCTTTTTCCGGCACAAATGAAAGGTTTAGTTTTTGTTCAATCTCGGTTATTATTTTTGGATTCAGGTTAGGGCGGCGTTTTTTGCCTTCATAAAGATAGAGAGGTATTAAAATAGGTATTCCTTTGTTTGAATAATGAATTCTATTATCAATAATCTTATCAGAAACT
>Ga0082212_10010367_pt1 | contig 11930 bp, 11 predicted proteins | sample TergutNt197P3_FD_71548 | JGI IMG/M metagenome (GOLD analysis project Ga0082212, IMG submission 71548) | Neocapritermes taracua P3 segment gut microbial communities from Petit-Saut dam, French Guiana - Nt197 P3 | ecosystem: Host-associated > Arthropoda: Insects > Digestive system > Gut ... | reverse complement strand
TAAGGAAGTTTATTATATGTCTGGTTTAACACCAAACACTCCCATGCTTTGCTTCCTTTCAGCCGAGGCAAGCCTCGGGGTATTAAACCAGACTTGCGAATAATGCTTGACAAGATACTAAAACATGGTAAAATTTGCTATGAAATAATTAATTTCTTAAAAAATGGGGGCTTTTTATGAAAATTCCCAGACGTGCGTTCCTTGTTTTTTTCTATGTCCATTTTTTTTCTGCTCCTGTTTTAACCCTACCCTTGAGCCTGTTTATAACCCTGTTATTGCATGGAGAACCCAAGTAAATTACAACAGAAGCTGGGCTTACCCCTTTGAGTCTGGCGGCTATGGCTATTACCCGGAGGAAATACAGTATGCAAACGACCCTGCTTATTATTCCCGTTTGTTAAAAATAAATTTAAATAATGGCGAAATAATCTGGTGGACAGAAGATGTAGCAGTACAGTACACGAACCAGACACAAAAAATAGGGGACTATATTTACTACCCGCTGGATCGTAAAGACATAATACTGGTATACAACGATAGTGATGGAACCTTGGCTGCGACAGTGTCGCTTAATCCCGTACCCCCCGCAGGGGGTACCAAAATAAACGGAGTATGGATTCGCCATACATCGGTATGGGGCAAGTATATCTTTTGGGGGAATATCGACAGCCCCAGCAGAAGCCACCAGGGCTTAATGCGGTTTGACACATCAAAAATTAATTTTACCAAAAACCCCGATGATGTTCAGCTTATTGAGCCGGAACTGATTTGGCCTATAACCTGGCAAAGCGGTATAGCGGCAAATATTGTGGTAAAGGACGGGATTGTTTATTTTTTAACTACCCGGCATTGGTGGGAGGGGGGTACAGTACCGTATTCCTACCTGGTTGCGGTGGACGCGGAAACAGGCGCACAGAAATGGGCCAGGACACGTGACTTTGGGTGGGGGGAACGGGAGAACTCACTTATTATTAATGGCGACAGGCTCTATGTTATAGACAGGGCGCCATCATGCTACAACCGTTGGACGGGGGAGCCAATATTTGAAAAAAAAGAAGAACCAGATATATACAAATATAATGCAGCTGCAATGTTGCAAGGTATTAGCTTTTATAACAATAAATTGTATTATACATCACAAAAGTCAAGCGACACTTATTTAATGGCGCCCGACGCGGATCCTTCAAAGATAAAAAATATTTTATGTATTGATGGGGACACCGGCGACTTACTATGGGGCGATTTAGTCCCAAGAGGGGATCCGATGTGTACTAATCCTCTCATTAATAACGGTAAAGTATTTGTTGTAACAGACAAAGGCATAAGGGTATACAACGCGGAAACCGGGAAATTAATCGGGGTACACAAGGATATAAAAAACCTGGGGAATAACCATAATTTACTTTACAACAACATGCTTATATTCCCGAACAGGGTTGGGGATAACGCAAGCCCGGCGTATTCAATGCTTACTGCTATAAGGGCGGAGTAATTTTAAAGGGGGATTATTCCAGCCCCTCGATCCCCAAGCAAATAAATCTAAAGAGCCGGCGCAAACAGGTGTAATCAAATTCTTCTGTCTTGCCTGCCTTTCCCATTACGGCATAATGTTTAAGTACTGCTACCAAAAGGAAAAGCACCCAGTGCGATGTTTTTTCCCAAAACTCATCCAGCGATGCGTCAATCATAAGGTCGCTAAAAAAATTGTAAAGTATCTCCGGGGTGGAAAGGTCCAGTTCCAGCTGCTGGATACGGACCCAGTCCAGAACTGTTAGTATTTCCGGCCTGGCGCGCAGGTAGTCTGCAATAGACAGAATGGCAAGGTAAAGTTTTTCCTCCCTCTTTACACCCAAAGCAGTGCGGGACGCTGTGCATTGCGCAATGCGGTCAAACTCGCTCATAAAAAGGCGGGAAAGCATGTCTTCCTTGCTTTTAAAGTGGGCATAGAGCCCGCTCTTGGAAAGGCCCGAACGCTTTGCCACTGTTTCCATCGACGCATTCCAGGGCCCTTCTTCCGCAACCGCCTCGGCAACAGCTTTTAAAAGCGGGTCGGGCGGCAGCAGAATATCTTTACCGGAGCTTTCCAGTTTTTCGAAAGCTAAATGCTCAATAAGCGCCCGGTTTAACCGCAGGCCCTTTTGCACCAGTTCGGCGGTTTTACGGACATAGTTGTTAATTTCCCTATCCGGCGGCTTGTCAAAGAACTTTGGCTGCCCCAATAATTCCATGGGGCTTGCCTTACCCACAATGCCAAGGCGCTGTTTGTGGAATGCGCCTGTCGTAAAGAAACCGGTAATCCCTGCCAGGAGCAGCGCCGATGGGAACTGCCTGGATTGCCTGAATGCCAGTTTATCAAAGGAGACCCCGCGGGTTTTTAACGCATCGGTATTAAAAAAATGTTTTTCTTTATTGTCATGTAGCCCGATTATGGAAAAAATAAGGTAATCAAAATGCCGGGCAAAATAGCCGGAAATAAATCGTACAATGGTAAGAAGCCCTTCCTGCCAGCTTCCCTTGCCATGCGCTTCCTCTATCGCTGGTTTAATCGCTCTGGAATAGTCATCATAAAAACGCTCCTCCATGGCTTTTTGCAGGGCCTGCTTGTCGGGGAAATGGCGGTACAGGGCAGGCTTGGATACCCCCAGCGTTTCTGCCAGTTTGGTGAGGCTTGTTGTCTTGTAAAGCTCCCGCCCCCATACTTCAAAGGCGGCGTTTATCACATCGTCTTTTGTCATTTTTTCTGAACATCGAAAATGTTACCGACCGGTCGTTAACATACCATAGGTTACAATTATTGTCAAGCGAGCCATTTTCAAAAACTGAAGCATATATTGAACTTCAAAAATACCGCTATATATACCGCACTTCTATGCCGCCCAGCGAAACACTCCCGCTCAGGGTCAATTGCGGCGCATCCTCTGCAGGGCTGGTAAACTGTTTATCCATGTCTATGCCGCCCAGGGTACATTTTACCCTGTCGATTACTTTCCAGTGCCTGGGGATGTAAAGCGTAATGCCCCCAAGGCTGCAATTTAGGATAACCTCCGCGCCGTTGGGGCTAAGTACCGCCTGATCAAAGAAAATTTCCAAAGCGCCAAAACTGCTGTTAAGCTGCACTGTTTCCAGGGAAGTAGCGTATATATGCCGGGATATCCCCCCAAAATTAACATTTACTACCGGGTTGTTGTCGTCCCCCCCTGCGTTATACTGCGCGCTTTCATCCGGCGATCCTTCGCCGGAAGCGCCAGCCTGGCGGGAAAGACGGGATTTGTAATAATGCCTGTACTTGTATTTTCGGGGAATCAAAATTGTTAGGCCGGCTGTTATAAGTGCGGCTACCAGAATAAGTGTCCATGGGCGGAAATACGGCATACCCAGCGGCGACTGGAAAACTATATATAAAACCGCAATGGGGATGGGAAGCTGGGCAATGTGTAAATCTGCTATACATTGGACAAAAAATATTACTGCCAGAACAGCCAATACAATACTGCCAATACCAAGATTTACAAAGCCGTTTAACTGATTAATCAGGATAAACGCCGCCGCAAGAATCAGGAAAGTCCCCCAGATTAAATTCGAAAACCTTGCTCTCACTTTTTTCTCCTTATGTAAATTAATCCTAATTGCTATGAATTTTTAAACATTACATTAAAGTGCCGGCAAACCATTTGCGCAGCATTGCGGCCGGTAAAAACCGCCACAGGCAAACCACCCGGCGGCATAAGCCGGTGCCCGGCAAAAAAGAGGCCGCCCGTATTTTTAACAAACCCCGGGTACATTTTCATTTTATCGCCCGCGCCGGTTATGGTCATCCAGGAGCCATGATGCGCCCCGGTATACCGCTCGTAAGTTAATGGTGTAGCAATATCCATTACTTCGATATTTCCTTCTGCCTGCGGGAATTTTTTGCAGATAGCCGCACGCAGCTGCCGGTCCAGTTTTTCTTTCTCTTCTTCGTAACGCCCCAGCTCTTTTGCCTTTTTCCAAAAATCGTAGGTGTCCCCGCGCAGTGCCGATGTAAGGACAGAGCATCCTTCCGGGGCATACCCGCCCCCGCCCGGATAAATATTAAAACTTATTGACGTTAACGCCTTTCCCGCAAAGTGAATAGGCTCTTCGAGCATCCACGAAAACCAGGGCGGGCCAATTATTTCCGAGCGGATGCCGGCGCTTACAAAGGTACAGACAGTCGGTTTTGTTTCCCTGCGAATTTTGTCAAGCCATGGTTCATGGAGGGGCGGGTCAAACAGCTGTTCCTGCGCCGCTATTGCCTCCTGGGTTACAATTATGGCATCGGCGGCAAGGAACCTGTCTTCCAGCTCTACGCCGGTTGCGGCGCCGTTTTCTATTGTAACCTTTTTAACCTTTGTTGAAAGGAGCATTTCACCGCCCAGGCTTGTAAAGGTTCTGGCCATCCTGTCTGCAATAGCCAGCGACCCGCCTTCGGGTATGCCGCCGTCGCCCGAATCCAGTGTTGACAATGTTCCAATAAGGCTAACGGCCGAATGTTCATCCGGTAAAAAACGCAGTAAAAACTGAATGCCCGGATGCGCAAATTGCTCCGCAAATTCTTTGCAGCTTATTTTCCCCATGCGCCCTATAACCGGTAAAGCGGCAAGCATTTTAAACAACGATACAATGTTCATGCGCATTGGGTTCTGCGCCTTTACGCCGCGTATATCGTAAATTGGCATCTCTACGGCAGAAAATGCCTTAATGTCCCTAACCAGTCGGCGAAGGCGGTTTTTGTCTGCCGGCGACAGCACCGCGAGTTCTTCTGCGGTTTTTGTAAAGTCCCGGTACAGGGGAATGGTTTTACCTTCCCATTCTACCCCACAAAAAGGCTCGGGTAATGTTACCTTAACCGTATCATCCAAAGCGCCTGTTTCTTTCCATAATTGATAACATTGGGTTTTAGGGCTTGATCCTGTAAGCCAATGAACAGAACCCTCGAATAAATAACCTTTGCGTCTCCAGCTTGTACACATACCGCCCGGTATGCTGTGCTGCTCGCAGATAGTAACATCAAAACCGCTGCGCTGTGCGTAAATAGCGGCGGAAAGCCCGGAAATTCCGGCGCCAACAACAATAATTTTTTTCATATAATGCAAGCAGTATACATCAATATGCCTTGTTTGTAATAGGAGGCAGTTATGAAAAAAACGCATCTATTTAGTGCATTGGCATTAGTTTTCTTTGTTTTGGGTTGTACGTTTCCAGAAAGCGAGGCAAGTAAAGATCACCTTACCATTGTCAGCTGGAACGTCCAGAACCTGTTTGACGGGAAAGACAACGGTTCCGAGTACGATGATTTTTTAAACAGTTCGGGCTGGAACGGCGAAAAGTACCAGGCAAGGCTCGAAAGCATTGCCGCCGCGCTAAAGGGGGAAAGCGGGGTAAAAGCGGACATTATTGCATTGGTAGAAGTAGAGAACGAAGGGGTTGTTTCGGATTTGGCGGATAAATCATTTCTGGACTACGGTTTTACTTTCTTTGCCAACGTAGAAGGCAGCTCCGTCGGGCTTGGTGTACTCAGCGCTTTGCCTGTTACGTCAAGCAGTGTTCACTCGTTTCATTCGGGCGACAGCAGCATACCGCGGCCTGTCGCAGAAGTCTGGGTAGATACCGGAACCGGGCCGCTTGTTCTTCTGGTCTGCCACTGGAAGTCGAAACTTGGCGGGGAAGGCAGGACAGAAGCACTCCGCCGTTCCGGTGCAGCGTTGATTGCAAGAAGGCTTCTGGAAATAGAAACGGAAAACCCCGGGACTGCGGTGGTAATAATGGGCGACCTGAATGAAAATTATGATGAGTTTATAAGGGTTGGATATTCATACCCCTGCGCCCTGCTGCCCGACACCGAAGAAGCAGCGATTGCTTTACAGGCGGAAGCGGAACAAAAGCAAAAACCCCCGCCGGGAATACGCCCCGGGTTTCAGGATTTTCTGGTTATAAGCGGGGAAAAACCGCCCATAGCGGAACATATTGCCGTAAAAGGCGCGGCTCTTTATTCACCATGGTTTGAAGCAGGCAAAGAGGCGGGCTCTTACTGGTATAAAGACGATTGGGAGACCATTGATCATATCCTTATAAATGCCGCATTGTTTGGCGTTAGCGGTTTAAGATACAGGCAGTTCCGGGTACTGGCAAGGCCGCCCTTTGCCAATGCAGCGGGGCATCCCAACGCCTATAACCCGCGCACCGGCAACGGCCTTTCCGATCACCTGCCGATAGTCCTGGTGCTGGATAGGTAAACCAGTGTCCTGTCTATTTCGGTTACGAGTATCGCAAAATGGATCGTTTGCAGTAGACAGGACACCAAACCCGTTATGGGCGGCGTAAACCCCGGTAGTAAACCCGTACCTGCTTATACAGGCCTTCGCCTTCGCTTTTTGTTTCCACATCGGAAATATCGTTCAGCGTAGTGTGGATTAGCCGCCTGTCGAAAGGGTTCATCGGCTCAAGCAGGATCGAATTTCTGCTTTCCCTTACCTTGTCGGCTACGGTATATGCCAGCCGCACGAGCGATTCTTCGCGCCGCAAGCGGTAGTTTTCGCTGTCCAGGATGATCCGCATATCTTCCCTGCCCTGCCTGCCGGCAAAAATATTGGCCAGAAGCTGGAGGGCGTCGAGGTTTTTCCCTTTTTTCCCGATTAAAATGGAAGAATACTCCGATTCAATTTTTAGCCCAAGTTTTGTTTCTTCCCTGTACAGGATGGAGACTTTCCCGGGGTAGCCCATGCGATCAATCAGGGTTTCCACAAAGCCAACCATTGCCTCTTCAAAATCACCGCTGGAAGGGACGCCGCTTTTCCGCCTGGCTGCTTTCTGTTCCATCTGCCCTTCGTTTTTACCGCCGCTGCCAGCCGCAGAAACAGTACCATCGCTGCCGGAATAATCCTGCTGTTTTTGCAGCCGCCCCGGAATTGCCGCATCGGTGTGCACCTGAATCTTTACGAAACCTTTTTTAAACAGGCCGGACCTTTGTGTCTCCAGTATCTCTACATCGAACCGGTCTTTTTCCATTCCCAGTTCCATTGCAGCCTTGTCGATAGCCTCTTTTTCTGTACGGCCTTCAAATTCATATATCATAATGATTACCTCGCTTAACTGTTATGGGAACCTCCAAAAACTAAAGTTTTTAGAGATGCCCTTATTAATGTTTCTTTTTGCGGCGCGGCGGCGCTATTACCGTCGCCGGTTCTTCTTCCACGACAGCCGCTTTTTTGGCAGCCATATATTTGTTTAATATTACCTGCTGGATTAAGGTAAACACATTGGAAAAAATCCAGAAAACCAGAAGCCCGGAAGGCACATTGTACAGAATAAAGAAAAACATGATCGGCATTACGTACAGCATCATTTTCATGGATGGGTTCCCCTGCTGTTCCGGCGTCCTTGTCGCAACACCGTACAGAAGCTGGGAGCCAACATAAATAAAAGGAAGCAGCCGCAGGCTGTCCCAGCCCAAAAGCGGGATGGCCGAACCAAACTGGTACACCGATTCCGGAAGGGAAAGGTCGGGTATCCAGCCCGGAATAAACATTGCCCCCCGCAGATCAAAATGGTTGTTAAAAAGGTTATACATTGCAAAAAGCAGCGGCATTTGTATTATAAGGGGAAGACAGCCGGACATAGGGTTGTGCCCTTCTTTTTTATAAAGTGCCCCGAGTTCGGCGTTCATCTTTGTTGGGTTGTCTTTATATTTTGTCTGGAGTTCCTTTATTTTGGGGGCAAGTGCCTGCATCTTAAAGCTTGATTCCGAACTTTTTTTGGTAAGCGGGAAGAGCACCAATTTAACCAGCAGGGTTAAAAGGATAATCGCAAACCCGTAATTTTTTACAAGTTTATAACACATATTAAGCAGCCACTTAAGCCCTGTTTCAAGCGGACCCAAAATACCGCTGGTGCTTGCCGCTTTGGTAAAATTTAAATCCCGCATCCGGAAGCTGTTGTCGCCGGTATCGTAACGGCCAAGGTTATCCTGATTTTTCGGGCCAAGATAAAAGTGGAAAACATCGCTGCTTGTGTTTGACGAAACAGGGGGCCGTGTTAAATACATACGGGATGCGGTAGGTATTCCCGGCTCTGCCTTGTCGGAAAAGGTAAGTGTGTACAGTGTATTGCTGGAAGGTACGGCGATGGCAGTAAAATATTTACCGGCAATTGCCGCCCAGACAAAGCGTGAATCGTTGGGGTTATTTAATTTAACATTACTCCGTTTCCCGTTTACCATTGCATAGTAATGGCGGTATTCATAACGGTTATCGAGCTTTTGAAAAGCCGGCCCAATCTGCGGACCGGTTCCAAGGGTAAAGGCGGCGTTTCCAAAATTGAGCGCGGTATTTCCTGCCAGCGAAACATCCAGCTGGAACATATACTCACCGTCCCTGAATTCATAGCGCTTGGTAAGTTTAAAACTTCCGGGGTATCCCGGAATGGAAAAATCGCGTGAAAATTCCACCGCAAGCGGCCCCGGGCGGGTCACATTAAAATTTACCCCGACAGGCTGCGCATACTGGTCGCCGAAAGCAATGGTGAATGCATGGTTTTGTGTTATCTGCCCATTCTCACCGACCGAGGGGAGGATCATCTCCACCATCTCGCCTTTTTCGTTATGCTCTTTTAGTTTATAGGAAACAATATCCCCCCCGACACTGGACAACACCACTTTGACAAGATCTGTCTCCAGTGTAATCCGCTCTTCCTTTTCCGGGACCGGGGCGGCAATTTCTGCCGGCAAACCTTGCGCTTCTTCTGCTGCGCCGCCCTCCGGTGCCGCCTGCGAAACCTCGCCGGCGGGCGCTGCTACTGCCACCGGGGCCGGCTGTACCGGGGCTGGCTGCACTGCTTCTGTCGCCGCGCTTCGTTCATTAGCCTGTTCAGCGTCCGGCGGGGACAGTTTTGGCTGAACAAAAATGAGCCATACAAAAATAATTACCGAAGATAAAACGACTGCCAGTATTGTGTTTTTTTCCATATCAATAAATCCTGTTAATTAAGGAAGTTTGTTCATAATGTGTCTACATTATGGACAAACACCAATTATAGTACCGGATCGTAGCCGCCCTCATGAAATGGGTGGCAGCGCAGAATCCGTTTTAAGGCCATATGTGAACCTCTCCATGCCCCGTACTTTTCTACCGCTTCTTTGGCATAGCTTGAACAACTGGGATAGTAGCGGCAGCGCGAACGCAGATGGGGAGAAATGGCTTTCTGATAAAACCAAACCAAAAATAAAATGATTTTTTTAATCATCACGCCTCTTTGCGGATAATTCCCGCTTTGTTAAAAAGAGCCCTTAATACTTCTGAAGTCTCAGCGAGCGATCCGCTTTTAGAAGCGGCATCCGCCGGTTTGGGATAGGTTAGAAAAACCATATCATAACCGGTATTTAGTTCGCCCTTCATTAAACGGTATGCCTCCCGGCCAAGCCGCCGGGCCCGGTTCCTCTGTACTGCATTTCCGTATTTCCGTGTAAAAGTAATAACAATCCGGTTACACGGCGCTTCGTTGGCCAGGAAAAACAGTTTGGTTCCGGGGCAACTGACCACCCGCCCTTTCTTAAAAACCCTGTTAATATCGACTCTTTTCTTTAGATGTTCCTTCCTGCTAAACCCCTTGCCCGGCCTTTCCGCCTCGTCGCTTAATACGGGCAGCTTGGAGCTGGCTTGCGGGGTGGTTAGGCTAATATGGTTTCTTTTCGTCTGCAACGGAAAGTTTATACCGGCCTTTTGCCCGGCGGCGCTTTAATACAAGCCGCCCGCCTTTGGTCTTCATCCGCGCCCGGAAGCCAAATTTACGGTTCCGCTTAACTTTGCTGGGCTGATAAGTCCGCTTCATGGGTCCAACTCCTCTATATTCAGGAAACCGCCGCCGTTCCAGGCGCCGGGTCCACTGGGATCACCTTGAGAGTGTACTATAGCAAAAATTGGAAAAAAGGTCAACCTACATTGGTTTACTTTCCCGTCAATACTAATTATAGTACATTCAGTAGACCCTTATGGAAAATAATGGTTCATTCATCACGGAAAAGGTGATCATGGGATCTGGATTAAATGGAGGGACAAATGAAAACCTTAACCAGGGAACTGTGGGTTACAACAAAAAAGAACCGGGAATTTATCAATATTACCGGAGAAGTGGAAAAGCTGCTGGCGGAATCGGGGGTACAGGAAGGGCTGTGCCTGGTAAACGCCATGCACATTACGGCGAGTGTTTTTATTAATGACGATGAATCGGGGCTGCACCACGACTTTGATGTGTGGCTGGAAAAGCTGGCCCCGCATGAACCGGTGGCGTCCTACCGGCATAACACCGGCGAGATTAATGCCGACGCCCACATGAAGCGGCAGATTATGGGACGGGAAGCGGTCGTTGCCATAACCGGCGGGAGGCTCCACTTTGGCCCATGGGAACAGATCTTCTACGGCGAATTCGACGGGCAGCGGCGTAAGCGTATACTGGTAAAAATCATTGGCGAATAACGCTCCCATGCTTGGGATAACAGCCGGGGGCCCTGCCGGGATTGGCATGGAAGTATTATGAATTATGAAAGGATGAAAAAAATCTTCCTCCAGCTGCTTGAAACAGAAAGCCCCTATGGCTGTGAAAAAGCAGCCGCCAACCTTGTCTGCGCTTTTCTGGACAGGCAGGGTATAGCCTGGACAGACGACGGCAGCGCCGCCAAAACAGGTTCCGATGTCGGGAACATCATCGTAGCGGGGCCGGGAGACGCGCGGCTTTCCTTTAACGCGCACATGGACACGATCCGCATATTCGAAAGAAAAAAACCACTCATCGAAAGGACTGTGGTAAAAGCGGCAGGCGGCGGCCTCCTTGGCATAGACGACATGAGCGGTATGGCGGTGGTACTGGAGCTGGCAGCTTCCCTGCACGAAAACGGCGGGATACCCCCCGGCATTCATTTTACCTTTACCGTAAGCGAGGAAAGGGGTTTCAGGGGCGCATGGGCCCTGGATGAACGTCATTTTAAAAACGCCATGAATTTTGTGGTCGATTCCGGCGGGATCCCTGTAGTCAGGATTGTCCGCCGGGGCATAGGCGAAATTACCTTTACCGTAACTGTCCACGGGACCATGGGCCACGCTTCGCTCCAGGGCGGGAAGAACGCAGCTGTGCTTGCGGCAAAACTAATCACCCTGCTTAAACCGGGCAAAGCAAAAACAGACAGCTTTATCCATGTTGGCTCAATTGAATGCCCCGGCAACCCAAACACAACGCCGGATCGCTGTGTCTTTGATGGGCAAATTATGTTTTTTGATAAAAATGAGGGCAATGATATTGCCGGGGAAATGAAGGCGGCTGTGGAACAATTCGCGGCAGAAGGAAACTGCAAAGTTGATTTTAATACCGTTAATGACTGCGCGCCATGGTATGTCCCCGATGACGACCCGATCATTCTTTATGCCAGGGAAGCTGCCAAAAAAACCAGGCTCCCCTTTGCCCTAAGCGAGACAAGGTCGGGCAGCGACGCACAGGTAATTTCGGAGCGGGGCGGCAAAGTCATTAAAATCTCAACAGGGATGATGAAGCTCCATTCAAAAGAAGAGTATATTGATTTGAAAGATTTAAACCGCTGTGCCGATTATCTGTGGCAGCTGGCTACAGTTCCTGGCTGCGGCTCTTGATCTTCTCTTCCAGGTAAGCTGCAAAATCTTCTATCTTCATCGGTTCAAGCTGCCGCCCGTCGCGGAGGCGTATCGCTACAGTCCCTTCGTCCGCTTCCCTTTGGCCTACCACGAGCATATAGGGGATCTTCCGGTTCTGGCATTCGCGGATTTTTGCGTTAAGCCTCGAGTCGTCCAGTTCGGCGCTTACCCGCAGGTCCCGCGCCTGTAACCCGGCAAGGACTTTTTTTGCGTAATCGTTAAAACTTTCCGACACGGGTATAACCGCCGCCTGTTCAG
>Ga0082212_10010366_pt1 | contig 11932 bp, 7 predicted proteins | sample TergutNt197P3_FD_71548 | JGI IMG/M metagenome (GOLD analysis project Ga0082212, IMG submission 71548) | Neocapritermes taracua P3 segment gut microbial communities from Petit-Saut dam, French Guiana - Nt197 P3 | ecosystem: Host-associated > Arthropoda: Insects > Digestive system > Gut ... | reverse complement strand
GAATTTTACTTTTTTGTCAGATACTTTTTTTTGAGGGCCTGGGCAACCAGGGGGGGGACCATACCGCTAACGTTGCCGTCAAAAGAGGCGACTTCCTTAATGGACGAGGAACGCAGGACAAAATACTCGGGATCGGTGGTCATGAAGATCGTCTCGATACTGGAATCCAGGGCCCTGTTCATCATGGAAACCTCAAATTCGTAGGAAAAATCCTCCATTCCCCGTACACCCCGTACCAGGATTTTGATGTCTTGCTTCTGCATAAAATCGACGATTAGGGAATCGCAGACGGATACCGTCACATTGCCGCAGCCTTCAACAAGCCGGTGGAGCATTTCATGGCGCTCATCGGCGGAAAAAAGGTATTTTTTTTGGCGGTTTTCGGCAATTACGACAAAAAGTTCGTCAAAAATACCCGCCGCCCTCTGAATAATATTGAGATGCCCCAGAGTTGGAGGGTCAAAAGAACCAGGAAACGCCGCTTTCAGCATAATTAATTTTCTCCCTCTATGATGCCGTACAGCCGATCCAGATCCTCCATGGAATAGTACTCAATGTGGATGCGGCCCTTATCCAGTCCCCCATCGATGGTAACTTTGGTACCCAGCCTGCCGATAAATTTTTCTTCCATTTCGGTGATTTCCGGCGGACGCTTAACGGTTTTTACCGCTTCCCCCTCTGTTATGGGCATGGCGTTTAAGGCCGACGCCCGCTTTTCCGCTTCACGAACGGAAAGCCCCCTGCCGGTAATATCTTTGAACAGCTTTTCCCGCAGTTTTTTGTCCGTTACCGAAAGGAGGGCGCGGGCGTGGCCGGCACTGATGCCTCCGTTTTCGGGACTGCGTTCAAGGCTTTTCTGCATTTCGGCGGGGAGCCTTAAGAGCCGCAGGGCGTTGGTCACTGCGGAGCGGCTTTTACCGACTTTGACGGCAAGTTCTTCCTGGGACAGGTGGGAGTAGTCCATAAGATTTTTATAGGCCGCCGCCTCTTCAATCGGGTTAAGGTCGCTTCGCTGGATATTTTCGATGAGGGAAACTTCCAGCCGTTTCTGATCGGTGTATTCGCGGATTATGACCGGGACTTCGGCAAGGCCGGCCAGCCTTGCAGCCCTGGTCCGCCGCTCGCCGGCAATGATAATATACGAGCCGTCGCCGGAATGCTTGCCTTCCATGGAAGGCGTGCCTTTAGCAAAAGGCATTGCGATAATCGGCTGGATGATGCCATGCTCGGCAATGGAATCTGCCAGTTCCCGCAGCTCTGTTTCGTCGAAATTTTTCCGCGGCTGGCCGGGGTTAGGAACCAGCCTGTCAACAGAAAGTTGAACAACATCACCAAACCGCGGCGTGCCTTGCTTTTCAGGATTTTTCCTGTCCGCACTTCCGCCGTCTGCGTTTCCAAAACCGGTATCGTCTGCATAATCGCCGGGGAGCAGGGCGTCCAGACCTCTCCCCAAACCTGATTTGCGCGCCACCTCAGACCCCTCCCCTGGGTTTATCGCCCCGCTGGATTATTTCCCGCGCAAGGCTTTGGTAAGCTTTCGCCCCGGCACATTGGGGATCGTACAGCACGATGGGCTGCCCGTGGGAAGGCGCTTCCGACAGGCGGACGTTCCTTGGAATAATCGTGGAAAAAACCACTTTTTTGAAATAGGCGCTTACCTGCCGTACAACGTCATGGGCAAGCTTGGTTCGGGGATCGTACATGGTAAAGAAAATCCCCCCTATTCCCAGGGAGCGGTTCAGACTGCGCTGTATCCGCTGGACGGTTTGCAAAAGCAAGCTCAGCCCTTCCATCGCAAAGTATTCACATTGCATGGGAATAAGCACCGAATCGGCGGCCGCCATGCCGTTTAAGGTCAACACGCCCAGACTGGGAGGGCAGTCTATCAGGATAAAGTCGTAACGGCTTTTTACCGGAGCAAGGGCTTTTTTCAGGAACAGATCCCGGTCTTCCTGTTCGATAAGCTCTACCGCTGCACCCGAAAGATCGATGCTTGCGGGGATTACATCAAGACGTGAAACCGCCGTTTTTCTGATTGCCTGATCAATTGTTACCGTTCCCGAGAGAAGCTCGTAGATTCCCGGTTTAGGCGGTCTTGCCCCCACGCCGCTGGAAAGATTTGCCTGCGCGTCAAAATCCACCAGGAGCACGTTCTTTCCTTCCTCGGCGAGGTACGCCCCAATGTTAAGGGCCGAAGTGGTCTTGCCAACCCCCCCTTTTTGGTTCACAAAGACAAAGGTTTTACCCATAGGGGTAGTATATAGCAGGGAGCGGGGCATGGGGAATAGTTTTTCGTTTTTTTATACCAGAAATACGGCGTTCTATTAAAACCTGAGCTGAAATTTAATCTGGAAATACTTTTCCGGAACTATCTGTTCTGTGGTGGGAAGGAATCCCTGTCCCATGATGTAGGTATCCATGTAAATAAGAAGCTGGTTGTGGGCCTGCTCGCCGGTTTCGGCATCAACGTAGTAGATGCCATTCCATTGTGCGCCGGGGGTAAATTCACCCAGCGCCGCATAGAGATCGGCGGTGCTGTCCAACTGAGCATTGCCGTCCAGGACTCGTTTGGCGAATTCACCCAACCCAGCGGAAGCGACAAAACTGTAGGAGAAAGCCCAGGTACCAAAGCGGCCCGCACCGCCCCTGGCGATTACCGCATTTTCCACTTTCGCAAGAATTGCCGGGAAGTCTCCGGCCTCAGCATCGGCGGAAACGTCAAGGTCCAAAGCGCCGGGATAGCCCAGGATGGGACTGGGGAGGTCGGCTTCAACAAACATTCCGCCGTATTCAAAAAGCTGCCTGAGCAAGGGCTCGGTGTGGGCGTCGTTGGTGCAGAAGAAATTCGCGTTTGTGCCGTACTGATTAATCCACCGGGGAGCATTCTCCATGATGTACTGCTGTGCGCCTTCCTCACCTATGTTGGAGGTAGGATCCGGAGCGGTAACATACACAAACCGCATTCCCAGGTCCGCGCAGGCGGCCTCAAAGATCTGGCGGCGAAGCCCCATGCTTCCATAACTCATGTGCCGGGGAAAGCTGATATGTACAAAGGTATCCGCGCCAAGCTGTTTCGCAGCCCAGGGAATGGTATATCCCCGGGAAATAAAATCGCTGCTGATCGCCAGAGTAGCGGCCTGCTGGATTATATCCGGGTCCTCATGAGGCTCACCGGCCAGGAGGATAATGTCGGGCCGTCTTTCCCTGATGCGCAGGAATGCCTCCGCAGTGCCGGGAACTGCCTGATTTACAACAATTGCTTTTATGAGCGGATCCGACGCCAGGGAGCTAATCCGGATAATGGTAGTTTCCATTTGATCCATAAAGTTCTCCGGGTAGGTTACATGCTGAAAGATTCCTCCCGATGCTGCCGAACCGTATCGCCTGATAAGCTCTTCGGCTCCCCAAATGTCATCCTCCGATTGGGAAGCTCCGGTTACAATGCCAATACGGTACTGGCTTGTACTTTCACTGGCAGGGGGGCCGCCGGCTGCCTGCTTTTGACAGCCTGTGAAAATAATTGATCCGGAGAGTAAAAGGGCAAACGCGATTAAACCGGTCTTTTTCATAGCTTCTTCCTAATACATCATAATAAGGACAGCTAACAACCAGTATATCCGGATATAGTAAAACAATCAATATCTTATTGAATTATTTGCACTATTATTCTACAATTATTAAACTAATGCCGGGGATTTTTTAATGAAAAGAGTGACAATTCCTGTATTTCATACTTTATTGTTTTTTTTTCTAATCTGTCCTGTCCTTACGGCCTGTAAAAAGGAAAGCGCCTGGCAGCCAGGAACGCCTCTGCCAAAAGAGATGATAAAAATCGCCGTCATTTACCCCAACGATATCAACCGGAATTCATTTTACGATAACGCCCACTATGTGGGGATTTTGGAAATGCAGCAAAACATTGGCCTGGCGGATATCCAAATTATCCGCAAAGTCAATGTATTTGACGGCGATCCAGCGGTAGCGGAAGGAATTATGCGGGACTGTATCGCCGAAGGAGCCAACATTATCATTGCAACAAGTATGGGTTATATGGACCCTTGCAAAAAACTTGCGAATGAATTCCTTAATGTTATCTTTTTCCATGCTACAGGTTACAAATATAACACTACAAACTTTACCAATTATATGATCCGGCTCTACCAGGCCCGTTACCTTTCCGGCATTGCCGCGGGTATGAAAACAGAAACCGGAAAAATAGGGTTTGTAGCGGCTATGGGGAAGGACAGCAGTGAAGTAACCGGGGGAATAAACGCATTTGCCATCGGCGTACAGGAGGCAAATCCCGAGGCGCAGGTTTATGTGCGGGTAACCCACAGTTGGTACGATCCCATGGGCGAGACCGATGCAGCAAATGCTCTTATCGCTTCCGGCTGCGATGTTATCGCCGCACACGGCAATACCGCAATGGCCCAGATAGCAGCGCAAAAGGCCGGCGTGTGGAGCATCGGATTTAACGGCGACATGAGTATTGACGCACCGGATTCGGTGATTACTTCGGTAGTTCCCCGTTGGGGTGCGGTGTATACTCAATTTCTGGAAAGCATAATAAACGGAACCTTCAGGCCGGCGTCGTATTTCTACGGCCTGGCCGAAGGAGCTGTAGACATTACACCCTTAAACGAAAAACTTGCCACTCCCGGAACGGAGGAGGCGATTCAGGCGGCGAAGCGGCGTATTATAGACAATGGTTTTAACGTGTTCGATGGCGTACTGGAAACCAATGCGGGGACACTTATCGGAGAGGCGGGAAAAACTCTTTCAGATGAAATCATCCTTGGCGGAATCGACTGGTATTACCGGAACGTCGTGGAGAGGTAACATGAAAAAAAACGGTAATTCCGGTTCTGCGTCACGGCATAATTACCTTCAATTATTGTTTGTATTTGCGGCCTTCACGCTATTGGTGGTGGTGGCCTATCTCTTTATAGGAAACATTCTACGGAGCCGTCTTTTTAGCGGAGCTGATGAACTGCTCTCTTCCGCCGAAGCAAATGTCAGAGTGGGGCTTATGGAAGCTGAAGCTACTCTCCTCAATCCCCATTACATGGTGCAGGGGATGGTAGAGCGGGATGCTTCCCGGCAGGAGATCCTTGATTACCTTACCGCTACTACTGCGTGGATGCGGCAGCGGGATCAGGGCTTCTTGAATTATTACGGTATTTATGGATTTATTCACGGGGAATTTTACGACAGTATCGATCTTAATCCGGGTGACGATTACATTCCCCAGAGACGGCCATGGTATCAGTTTGCGATACGAAGCGGTGACAATGTAGCTTATACTACGCCTTATAGAGACTGGCGCACCGGCGACAGCATTGTTTCAGCGGTGCGGAATATCAATGTCAACGGTGAACTTGTGGGGATACTTGCTGTAGACATCAACCTTAACCGGCTGGTGGAATACGTTGGCGCTCTGAAGCTCAGCGCTGATGGTTACGGTGTACTCCTCAGTCATAATCTAACCTTTATGGCCCATCCGAATCCAGATTTTTTTGGCCATCAGCTTGAAGAACTGGGCGGTGCCTATGAAGAAATCGCCCGTATCCTGCGCTCCGGCGGAGAGGTGAAAGGCCGTCAGGTAAAAAATTCAGACGGCGTCTCGGTCATAGTTTTTTTCAGGCAGATCTCTGACAACTGGTATGTGGGTATCGTAACTCCCACTGCCCAGTTTTACCGGGATCTCTACGTTTCCGCATTGATCCTGATTATATTGGGACTTACCCTTTCCATGGCGCTCTGCTTCATACTGCTGCGCCTGTCCACGGCCAAGATGCGCGCCGACGAAGAAAGTAAATCCAAGTCGTCATTCCTTGCCAGCATGAGCCACGAGATTCGCACCCCCATGAACGCCATCACCGGCATGGCAGAGCTGCTGCTAAGGGGAGAACTTTCTGATGAATCCCGGAGTTATGCGCAGGACATCAAACAGGCAGGGAACAATTTAATCTCCATCATTAATGATATTCTGGACTTTTCCAAAATTGAGGCGGGCAAACTGGAAATCATTCCTGCCAAATACCAGCTGTCATCCCTTATTAACGATACTGTTAACATTATCCGCATGCGCCTGATGGAAAAGCCTATACGGTTTTTCACCAATATCGACGGGAATATCCCCAACAATCTTATCGGAGACGAAGTACGGATACGGCAGATATTTCTTAACCTCCTTTCCAACGCCGTTAAATATTCGGAAAAAGGGCATATCGGTTTGTCAATTACCGTTGAGAAACAGGAAGAAGAAAAGGTATGGCTCAGGATCAGCATAATTGACACCGGCAAGGGCATTAAGCCGGAGGATCAGGAAAAGCTCTTTGGCGACTTTACCCAGTTTGACACAAACAAAAACCGCGGCATCGAAGGAACGGGCCTTGGTCTGGCGATTACCAAACGTCTCTGCATTGCCATGGGAGGGGACATTACCGCCCAGAGTGAATACGGCAAAGGCAGCACATTCACGGTGATCATTCCCCAGGACATTGAGTCGAAGGCCCCCTTTGCCGCAGTGGAGGAACCTGAGTACAAAAAAGTGCTGGTTTATGAGAGACGTTCCGTGTACGCACAATCGCTGGGCTGGATCCTGGAAAAAATGCAGGTTCCTCATGCCCTGGTAACCAATCAGCACGATTTTGCCGATGCGCTTCGGGAGGAATGGTATTATGTGTTTTCCGGCTACGGCCTCTACGAAAAGATCAAGCCGGCAATGGAAAACTCAAGCTTGGCCGAAGAAAAGAAGCCGCCGCTGGCTCTGATGGTGGAATGGGGAACCGAGGCCTACATCCCCAATGTGCATTTTTTATTGCTGCCGGTACAGTCACTCTCCATAGCCAACATTCTCAACGGCAGGGCGGACACTAACGGCTATGCAGAAAGTTCAGGTATATCCGGTGCAACCAGGTTTACCATTCCAAACGTGCGAATCCTGGTAGTAGACGACATTCCTACAAACCTCAAAGTGGCCGAGGGCCTTCTTGCGCCCTACCACGCCGATGTGGACACTTGCTCCACCGGTATCGAAGCTATAGAAATGATCAAGCGGCGGGAATACGACATCGTGTTCATGGATCACATGATGCCCGAAATGGACGGCATTGAAGCCACCGCCATCATCAGGGCACTTGAAGGCGATCAGTTCAAAACCATACCAATAATTGCACTGACTGCCAACGCCGTTGTGGGGATGCGGGAGATGTTTATTGAAAATGGCTTCAATGATTTTCTTGCCAAACCCATAGATGTTTCCAGGCTGGACGAAATGCTCGATCACTGGATCTCTGCGGAGAAAAAAGGGAGCGGGGGGAAATCATTCTCAACTCTCGACTCTCAATTCTCAACTATGAATATTCCGGGCGTAGATGTACAACAGGGCATTGCCATGACCGGCGGCACGGAGGAAAGTTACCGTAAAGTGCTGTCCATGTTCTGCAAGGATGCGGGAGAACGGCTGCATTTGCTGCAAGCGGCGCCTGGCGCAGGTGCTTTGCCGGCATTCACAACTCAGGTTCACGCTATGAAAAGTGCGTCCGCCTCTATCGGGGCGGCAGAAATTTCCGCACAGGCCGCAGCGCTTGAGGCCGCCGGCAGGGCGGAAGATTTGGCGCTTATCGAAAACCAATTGCCCGCATTTGCCGGACAGCTGGCGGAACTGGTAACGAATATCCAAACCGCCCTGCAAGAGACCTCGCCGCATCCGCCCCCAAAAAACACGCTGTCCATACTTGCCCCCCTTTTGCATGAACTTGCGGCAGCTCTGGAATCACAAAAAGCCGATGACATCGATCAGATTTTGGAGCAGTTGGGCGGCCAGCCGCTGGATGACAGTGTGAAAGCGGCGCTGGAACAAATATCCGATGATGTCCTGATGGCCGAATATGGCAAGGCAGGAAAAACTGTCCGCTCATTATTTGAAGGAGGAATCGTAAAGTGATCAAAAAAACGAAATTTTCACCGCTGATTCTGGCAGTGTTATGTGCCATTTCACTGGCCGGATGCGGCAAAAGCGATCCGCTTGATCCCAAAAACCCTGTTACCATTACGCTTTGGCATACATACTGGGAACAGATGAAAGACAGTATTGATGAACTTTTAGACGAGTTTAACAGTACCATTGGAGAGGAAAGAGGGATTATCGTTCAAACCACTTTTGTCGCTGTCGCGCAAATGCTGAACGAAAAGATGTTAGCTGCGGCAAACAACGATCCCGGCGCGCCGGAATTGCCGGATATCGCAGTTGTCTATCCGGGTATCGCAGCGACACTTGCCGAGAAAGGCCTGTTGATGGATTTGGCCACACAATTCAGCCAGAATGAACTTTCCGCTTATGTACCGGAATTTCTGGAAGAGGGAAAACTGGGGGGCAATACGTTATACATTTTGCCGGTCGGCAAATCTACGGAAGTGCTGTATGTAAACACCGTCATATTCGATCGTTTCGCGGCTGACACCGGAGTCACCCTTGCACAGCTTGCCACTGTAGAAGGCATACTCGACGCTGCAGAAAAATATTATCTCTGGAGCGGCGGAAAGGCGTTTTTCCATATAGATGACCTGTTCAATTTTGCGATGGTTGGCTTTGGGCAGCTGGGGGACGATTTGGTGAAGGAACACCGCCTGAATCTGTCTTCACCGGTATTTAAGAGAATATGGGATGCCTACTACCCATTGGCGGTGAAAGGCGGCGGCATTGTTTTTGACGGCTATGGCAATAATTTGGCCGTATCGGGAGATGTCGTATGCTCAATAGGTACGACGGCAGGTGCAACTTTTTTCCCGAATTCGGTTATATACGCTGACAATACGAAAGAGGATGCACAATTCGCCGTTCTGCCCTACCCCATTTTTGACGGAGGGGAAAAAATCGCCATGCAGCGCGGCGGCGGTTTTTGTGTATTCAGATCCGATGCAAAAAAAGAATATGCCACAGCTGTGTTCCTGAAATGGATGACCGAACCGGCGCAGAATTTGCGTTTCACAACACGGAATGCCTACATGCCCGTTACCGATGCGGCTTACGGCGATTTTATGAACCGGGAAATATCACTCATTGAGAGCGATATCATACGGGAAATGTACAGAACGGTTATTGCCATGCGCAGGGATTACAGGTTTTTTGTTCCTCAGGTGTTCAACGGTTTTGAAGATATGCAAAGGGAATACAGGCGCGATATGCAGAAAGCGACCGAGACATCCGTGAATGAGTACAAAAGAATAAAGGACACTCAAAGCAGCGTAACGTTTGAAACCATCTCCGGCGGGGTGTTTGAAAGGTTTGTATCGGAGCATTAGCTGAAATGAATAACCAAAAGGATGACAACAAAGGCAGGATAATGCATGTCCGGCTTTTGGCTTTTCTGATAGTACTGGTAATCACGATGATGTTAGGCATAGGCGCAATACTCCTGGCAACAGACTCATTGGCAATAGGCAGCAAAGAAGCAGAAAAAATAATTAAGGAAGAATATTCCGCCATTAAAGACCGTCTGACGGCAGTATGCGGCAATGCCGTTGTTCAGCTTGTTTATCTGTCGGAATCACTGTCAAAAAGCATTGAACGGCAATTATTCGACATGAACATCAGCGACGGCGGTCTTCAAAAACATGCCGAGCTTTTAGAGGAGGTTTTTGGAAACGAAATCAGCCGTTTGCTGCTGGCGCTGGAGAAAACCGAATGCTCAAGCGTTTTTATGATAATTGACATCACGGTAAACCCCTCCCTGCCAAATGCCCGGGATTCCCGCTCAGGTGTTTATATCTGTAATACAGAACCAATGATTGGAGGACCGGAGACGGGAAAACTCTACATAAGGGGGTTCCCCATGCTGGCGCATCAAAACGGCATGACCCTTCAGTCTCAATGGGAAATGGAATTTAACATTAAAGACCGCTTGTTCTACCATACGCCCATAGAGAAATATAATGAATCGAGACAGCCTCTTTCTCGTCTGTGTTATTGGAGTTTTGAGGCGGTCCTTCCCGAACTTGGGAAAGATATGATAGTTTGTAGCGTTCCCCTCATTGATGCAGGGGGAAATGTGTTTGGCGTCTGCGGATTTGAAATAAGTTCTACCAATTATCAATCAAACTATTCGCCCGATAACAGTGTTTTCAGGCACCTTTTCAGCATGTTTTCCACCATGGATGGCAGCAGACTTAACCCGGAAAGCGCCCTGTTTTCCGGAAACTACACGTCGTTTAACAATGAATTGAGCAATTGGCCGGCTTCTTTTTCACGCACTAAAACATTGAACCAGTATGAAATTGCCAATGGCAGGAAATTTACCGGACTCCATGATGAAATAAAGTTGTACCCGGATAATTCACCGTATACGAACAAACATTTTGCGGTTTCTCTGCTGCTGCCAAAGGAAGAAATGGACGATGTTGTCTTTCGGATGAATCTGCGGCTAATCCTCATTTGCGCGGCACTGCTGTTCCTGGGGGTTATTGTTTCATTGTTCATAAGCAAAATGTACACAAATCAGGTTACCGCGGCGTTTTCCGCCGTCATGGAAGCCAGGCAGGCGGCAGAAGCGGCAACACAGACAAAAAGCGAATTCCTGGCAAAGATGAGCCACGAGATACGCACCCCCATGAACGCCATTACCGGCATGGCGGAGCTTGCCCTGCGCGAGGATATGCCGGATGCGGCACGTGAACATGTCCTTACGATCAGGCAGGCAGGTGCGAACCTTCTGTCCATCATCAACGACATTCTGGATTTTTCAAAAATCGAGAGCGGAAAACTTGAAATCGTTCCGGTAGATTATCTGTTCTCGTCCCTGATAAATGATGTAGTGAGCATTATCAGAACGAGGGTTATCGATCTGAGGATACGTTTCGTGGTAAATATTGACTGCAATATTCCGGATGCGCTTATTGGAGATGAAATAAGGGTCCGCCAGATATTCCTGAACATTTTAAGCAACGCCGTCAAGTATACGGAAAACGGGTTTGTATCACTTACCATTACCGGAAAAACCAGTGAAGACACCGTTGGTCTTGCCATAGAAGTCGCGGACTCAGGCAAAGGCATAAAACAGGAAGATATCGAGAAATTATTCGGTGAGTTTGTCCAAATTGATCTGACGAGCAACAGAGGCATTGAAGGAACGGGACTGGGGCTTGCCATAACACGGAGCCTGGTGGAATTGATGGGTGGAAATATTTCGGTCAGCTCGGAATACGGCAAGGGAAGCACCTTTACCGTTACGCTGCCGCAGAAGATACGTTCTCCCGAAAAACTGGCATCTGTCGAAAACCCGTCAGAAAAAAGCGTACTCCTCTATGAGCATGGTGACAGATACGCCGTTTCCATTCTTCGTACCCTGGACAATCTGGGCGTGAACTGTACGCATGTCCGCAGTTATCCCGAGTTTTGCGAAAAACTGGAAAGCGGAACATGGCCGTTTGTTTTCGTTGCATTCAGCCTGTTTGAAAGCGTCTCGGAAATAATCACAAAACTGGCAACAGACACCAAGGTCGTACTGCTTGCGAAATTCGGTGAAATGCTCGCCGATAAAGATCTGTCCATCCTTACCCTGCCGGTATATTCCATTTCGATTGCCAATACACTAAACGGGGTTACTACCGGTTCTACTTTCAGTACAAACCGGGAGGCTGCAGCGAGGTATATCGCACCGGACGCAAAAGTTCTGATTGTTGATGATATCAGTACGAACCTGAAAGTGGCGGAAGGCCTGTTGACGCCGTATAAAGTGATGGTAGAGCTATGCGGCGGCGGCGGCCAGGCAATTGAGCTGATAAAGCAGAACGATTACGATCTGGTGTTCATGGATCACATGATGCCCGAAATGGACGGCATAGAAGCAACAGCCGCAATCAGGGCCTGGGAAAAAGAACTACAAGAGGAAAATTCCGGACACACGCGGAAGCAAGTACCGATAATCGC
>Ga0082212_10010365_pt1 | contig 11934 bp, 7 predicted proteins | sample TergutNt197P3_FD_71548 | JGI IMG/M metagenome (GOLD analysis project Ga0082212, IMG submission 71548) | Neocapritermes taracua P3 segment gut microbial communities from Petit-Saut dam, French Guiana - Nt197 P3 | ecosystem: Host-associated > Arthropoda: Insects > Digestive system > Gut ... | reverse complement strand
AATCAATATCTAACGCTGCCGCCAATTTTCGCAATGGCAGCTGTCGTTCTTCCCGTAACTCTTTTATTCGTTCTCTAAACATTTTTATAAAAATAGTCCTGACAATTTTCGGCAAAGATACAATGTTTTTTTCACATTGATACTTTTGTCTTCAAGTATTTTTCTGCTTCGTGCAATTTTTTAACGCCAATGGTTTCGTTTCAATTTGTCGCACCACGTCTTTGCGAATGGAGTGAAGCAATTCGGTACGCTTTTTCTGGATTGTTGTACCATCGATTCTTAATTCTTGACGAATCCGACTTTTTTTCTTTGCCGGTAAAAGGGCGTCTGTTCGTTCCAGACGAATGTGGCGACGTCGGTCTGGATGATGCGGTTGTTGTCGTCAGGAGCAGCCGACTGGGAAATACGCAGGTAGGCATTGCCGGTGATGGTGTTGGCCAGTATGTTCATCGTGCGGGCGTTCGCGTAGCCTAAGTGTTTGGTTGAATACAGGCCGGCGATGTACCGGGTCATGGTTTGGGTGGCCTGTTCGTCCATGGCGAAGTTCTCGCGGGTGAGCATTTGCTGCAAGATCATCAACAGTTCCTGTTCGGTATAGTCGTCGAACACAAAAATATGGTCGAGCGAGGCGAGGTCGTCGGAGGCGGTTTGTCGGCGCGGGGCTTCGCGCTCGGCTATGACCAGCGCGTAAGGGCCGTGCAGCGCCGATGCGTAGCCTGAAAGGCGGATTCGCAACTGTTCGCTGTCGAACCGGTTATCCTCGTTTTTGAAAACCGGCGCATCGCCGTCAATAAACAGGAGACCCTGTTGCGACAGGATCATGTTTCGTTTCAGTATTTCGTCGGCTTTGTACGACGGGACGCAATACAGTTCTTCGGCATTGATCTCCACCAGATGCCCCTTGCCAAGCAGGTTGATGGCCTTGAGCAAGCCGGCAAACAGTTCGGCGACGCTGCTTTTGCCGGTTCCGGTGTTGCCGGTAAAACTCCACTTCATCGGCTTGCCGCTCATCACCGACTTTCCCTGGCTGTTCAGGAATCGGGCAATGTTCACAAACTTGTGGATGGCCGCTTTCACTTTTGACAGACCAACCATCGCATCCAGCTGCTCCAGCAGTTCGGCGATCGTCTTTTCGTCGAAATCGCGTCCGTTGCACAGCTCAACAGCATTGGCTTCAACGGGAATATCTTCCATCTCAATTATTTCGACCAGCGATGGATCAGCCTGTATTCGGGCTTCGGCCAGCCCAATGACGCGACTGCTCATCCTGGGGATGATCTGCGTCGTGATGAGCCGCGTCACAAACCGCGCATTCCCAAAATGGCTGTCGCGCTGTTTGTGCTCCTTATTAACCAATACGTTAAGGGCTTCACGCGCTGCCGGAGAAAACGCATACCCGTTTTTTGTTACCGTCTGGTCGGCAATCTGCATCAGTTCGTCCGGCGAATAATCCTCGAAATGGAAGGTGTACGGAAAGCGCGACTTCAGACCGGTATTGGAAGCAAGCAGGCTGTCCATTTCGTCCGGATAACCTGCCATGATCACCACCAAATCGATCTGCTCGCGCGAGAGGGTTGTCAACAGCGTTTCGATGACATGCCGCCCGAAGTCTTTTCCTTCGCCCAGCAGCGAATAGGCCTCGTCGATAAAGAGAACGCCCCCCATGGCTGCCTCAATGGCTTTTTTTGTATTGTTTTCCGTCCCTCCGATGATATTATCCACTAAGTCGCTGCGTGTTACCTGCACTAAATGACCGCGCGAAAGGATGCCGAGCGACCGGTAAATCTCGCTGATAAAATCGGCTACCGTTGTTTTTCCCGTACCCGGATTTCCGGTAAAAACCATGTGGAGAGGCGGGATAGCCGTTGTTTTTCCCATGTCGTTGCGCAGTTTGGCGAAACGCACATAGTTCAGGTGGTCGTAAATGCTCCGTTTCAAAGTCGCAAGTCCAACCATCGCTTCGAGGCCGGCCATCGTATCGCCCTGCAGGGCGGGTTGCAACTGTGGCACATCGCATTTCTCGATGAGACTGATGCGTTCGACATCAAAAGCGCCTTTGGCCATCAGTCGGGTGGCAAGGTTTTGAATCACTTCGTTTTCAAGCAGTGAAACGATATACCGTCCGTTCCCGAATTTCTCATCACGCTGGTTATAAGCCCTTTCCACCTCTCGGCGCAATGCCGACTTCGCATCGTCGGCGATGTCGAAAGCGTTGGTCGACAGGTAGGATTCGGCAATCAGCATCAGTTCGTCAGGGTTGTAATCATCGAAATGATAGATATTGGGAATACGCGAGCGCATGCCCGGATTCTTGTTTAACATTTGGGTCATCAGATCGGGATAGCCCGAAAGTATGATCATGATATCGCGGTTCGATTCGTCGGACAGGGTGGTGAGCAGCGTTTCGATAATGCGCAGACCCGGGTCTTTGGGGTCGTCGATTCTCGCCAGGGTATAGGCTTCGTCGATAAAAAGTACGCCACCTTTGGCGCGCGCGATGGCCTCCCTTGTCTTTTGCTCCTCTGAGCCCCAGAGCGTACCGGTGAGCGTATTGCGCTCTTTAAACACGACATGCCCTTGGGAAAGCAGTCCCAGTTCGTGGAAAACCTTGCCCATCAGCGTGGCTACCGTTGTCTTGCCCGTTCCGGGATTGCCCAGAAAAGCCGAATGAAGCGAGATAGGCTTTGTCTTGATTCCGGCTTCATGCCGGATTTTATCATAATTGACACGGTCGATTTGGCGATTTAGCTTTTCCTTCAGTTCACGGAGGCCGATCATGTTGCGGATGTGCGTCAAAGGGTCGATGGTCAGCATGGATGCCTTTACGGTCTTCTTGCCGCTGTGTTGCGATTGGGGTATGATCGACAGGGGGTCGAAACATGCTTCGAGGTCTTTGTCGCCAACCGTAAAAGGCGCGACGATAATCAGTTCATTCATGAAAATAACCTCCACGCGATAGTCACCCTTGCGCCAGTAGGATTGACCGCCAATGCCAAAAAGCACGATAAAATGGAAATAATCCTCATTCGAAGCCGGAAAAAGGTCATGCTGAACATGGCGTTCCTTCAACATGCCGGTATTGTCGAAAAGCGAAACGATGAACTCGGCAGGCCACTGAAACGACAGTTTGTTGCGGGCTGAAAAATTAAGTTCAATATAGACAAGCCCGTTCAGCACAAAACTGCTCTGCGGGCTGTTTAGGGAAATGTCTTCATAATCATTCTCCCTGCGGTATAGTGAAAAATTTTCCAAGCTGAAACAGTTCACACCCTCTTCGGGCAGGTCAACGACATGAAAGCCGACCGTTCCGATGGTATCTTTTTCGACGGTAGCATCGGGCGATACCGATTCATAAAATGCGGCTGTAATGGCGTAATCGCCGGGGTCGAGCGACAGGTTCGAAAAACAGGCCGTCAGCTTACATTCATGGTCGGTTTCCGATACGGCGGCCTTGCTATATTCGACGCCGAGACTGTTTTCATTGCTGCCCGACGCATACAGTATCAGCATGACATTGGCATCCCAGTTGCCCGACATGTACAGGATATTGTTCAGCGTTATATCTACATGCATGTTTTCGGCTTCCTCCCTGCGGAATACCGTCCTGTATTTCTTTTGCTCACCGATAAACGGTTCCCGGTCGCAATAGACTTTGATATGTTTTAAAATGTTGCCTTGCATAAATCGTTGTTGGGTAATTCACCTGCAAAGATAGTTTTTATTTCCGGCGAAAAAAAATTATATTTGTCCCCCGAAAAATAACAGGACAGATTTGGAAAAAATGGAAGGAACAACGGGAGGGGCTGTTTACCTGAACCGGATGGCAGCGCAGGGAGACGGCAAAGTGCAGTTCAGAATAGGCAAATTATTTCTGAACGGCATTGGCGTTGCGAAGGATAAGACTACCGCCATGAAGTGGATAAACGAATCGGCAGCGCAGGGATATGCGGCAGCGCTGTGCGAGTTGGGCAGACTATACAGTCATGGCGAAACGTACTATTCCTACCATAAGCCGGTCGGAGTTCCACAACCGCAAAAGGACAGTGACAACCAAGCGGCCCGCCACTGGTTTGAACTGGCTGCCAAGCAGCGCCACCCCGAAGCATACGACGGATTGTTTGAACTTGAATTTGAAAAACTGATCGCGTATGATGAGGCCGACTGGAAAACATGCCATTGTGGAAAACGCATGTACAAATGGGCATCCAAAGGCAGGGAGACGGCGAATAAAACATCATGGGTGAACATTGGCATTTGTTATGAATTGGGTATCGGCATCACCAAAAATATCGTAAAAGCCATGGAATGGTATGAGAAAGCAGCAGGCGCCGGCAGCAAATTCGGGGCGTTTTATCTTGCCTGCATTTATGCGTCGGGCGAATATGTGATGAAAGATTATGACAGGGCATGGCAATGGCATCAATATGCGAGGGAGTTGGGATTAAAAAGCGAAGACGAACAAAAAAACGGCCTGTTAACCAACAGATTGCTGTATTATGAACGCAAGTCAGACCCGGCTGGTTTCGGGAAGCTGGCATTCCTGTATCCCTATCATTTTCGGGATGCGAAAAAAATCGAAACGGAATTGACCGCCCTGTTTGCGCCTTATATCGGGCGGGCGCAGTCGGAAGAGAAAAACTCATGCAAGGCATCGTCGAGCAAAGAAAAAGCCTACCTGCCTTCAAGCGTAAAATGTATCTATGATGACATTTTGACCATTCAACAGTGTCAGACTGAACTCGCGCAGCAAAATCAAATGCCGCCGCCCCTGTTTAACGATTTAATCAAGGATGATTTAATTCAGTTTTACAAAAGCTGGATCATACTGTATATCCAGGTAAAAATAGTTCGCACGTGGTTTTATATCAAAAAAATGTTGCCGGAAGAATACAAAAACCTGCCGTTTCGGGATGATAACGCCATATTGGATGATGACGCCCTAATGGTTCATGCGAGATCGGTGAATAATTCCCTTCTTAAAATGATGATTTTAAATATTGTAGAGATACGAATAGAGTTGGAAGCCGTTACAAACAGCATCCTTAACATTTATAACGACTTGATTCACTTGCAGGAAAATCCGGACGACGTGCGGGTCATTAAAAAGATGGCCGACCTGTTTATGAAAGGAAGCCCGACAGTCCCCCGCAGTTACCTGATTGCCCGCGAATGGTATTCCAAAATCCCCGATGACGAAGAGGCGAGAACCAATCTTGCAAAAATTGACAAGTTATTGAAATAGACGCTGTTAAAACCCATCGTGTTCAAATCCCGAACACATGAATCACGGTTCCGTTGACGTCTTCCTCTTTCCGGTATATTTTTTCCTCCCACGCAAGGCTTTTCCGCTGGTCGAAAACGACGAGCCAGCCTTCCCTGCATCCGAAGATGCCGGCATATCGGGCAGCCTGTTCGAGGCCTCTCTGGTAGTATTTTTCGCCTTTCCACAACTTTATTTCTATCGGGTAGATGTGGTTTTCGTAGACTACGCCCAGGTCCAAACGGCCTGTGCCTGCCGCCATATCGCGAATGATATGTCCGCCGCCGTTGAGAACCCGCTGTAAAAATCCCTGCAAAATCAGGTGGGGGGCAGCTTCCTTATACTGCATCTTTTCAATCCAGATGTCGCTGTTTTCACGCCAGAACTGCTGGAAGTCTGCCAGCAGGAAACCGATGTCCATCTTGCCCTCTTTCAGGTAACGAGGGATGACGGCATCGGGTTTTTCAAGCATGAAATCTTGTTGAGAATCAAAGCTTAATGTACGAATGATTACTTCTCCATATATAGGGTTTGCCGGTTGAATTTTTGCATCAATCTCTTTGATTAAGCCTAAATCAATAACGTATTGATAATCATCTGAAAGTCGACCATAAAAACGCTCGCCGGAAATTATGGGTTCAACAACTTTGCGGACACGTTCTTCCTTCAGGCGTTCCAAAAGACTGTCGATATGCGAATCTCTGCGGAGGATGATAGTTTGGATGGCTGTTTTTGCCATTTCGGCAGTGACGGCCTGCGAATAATCAGAATTAAGTATCTTGACAATGATTTCTCTTGCAACGGCATTCAGTAGCCACGGCTGTCCCTGCGTTTGGTCAAAGATATAATCAATAGCTTCGGTTTCAAATGCCTGTCCGGTATCTTCCGTGTGCTGTTTGTAGAGCGATGTGATTTCTTCTTTTGTAAAGTTTTTTAATGTCATTGTTTCGGTAACGATATTAAACGGACTTGCAGATCCGAGCGTCTGGCTGTCGGGGCGAATTTTGGCCTTGTAATCACGGATATTGCGCATGCCAACCAGAGCCAACGAGTGGACAAAAGGAACGGTATCCCTGATAATATATCCTTCGCGCAACTGCCGCAGGAAAGATATTAGTGTTCCTTCGCTTAAGCAGTCAACCTCGTCGAACAGCAGGATTAGCGGCTTGTCCAATATTTTACAATATTTGATAAGTTCATCTATCAGCACGCCCGTAAAATCACTGTAATCAGGATTTTCAGCAAAAAATTCATGTTTGGGAACAGCGCTGTCGCGTAAGGAACGTTTTATTTTTTTTACAATGAGCGGTATCCCTTTTTCCACGTCGCTCACGTCCTGCAATCCTTCCAGCGAACAGTAAGCCGTATGGTATTTTCCTTCGGCGTTGATTCGCTGTTTCAAATCTTTCAGATAAGTTGTCTTCCCGCTTTGACGCGCGGCGTGAATGACAAAATACTGTTCCATGTCGATCAGGCTTTCTACGCCTTGTAAGCGCGTAGCGGCTTCTATCATGTAATGTTCTTTCCTGTTGCAGGGGCCTGATGTGTTAAAGTATCGCATAAAAAATCTGTATTAATTCATAAATAATTGGTTGCAAAAGTATTACTTTTAATTGAAAGTACAAATAAATGCGGGGTATTTATTTCGATGCTTTTCAAAATGAATTTTTGTTTTATATTTGTAGTCAAAAAATGCAACATGATATATCTAATAAGACATGCTGAAAGTGTAGGCAATGCGGGAGGCAGAACCGCCAGCCCGTCGGATAATCCGCTGACGGAAAAGGGTATTCGGCAGTCTGTTGAGTTATTGAAAAGACTGCCGGAGAAGCCTGACCTGATAGTGGTTTCCCCCTATATCAGAGCGCGGCAAACTGCCAGACCGTTAATCGAAAAATATCCCGATGTACCGGTCGAGGTCTGGAATGTACAGGAATACACCTATTTAGATGTGGAACGATGCAAAAACACGACCAAAGCCGAGCGAATCGTGATAGCCGGTGAATACATTGCGCGAAACGACCCGGATTATATCCATGGCAGGGGAGCCGAGTCGTTCAATCAGATGCTGCAACGCGTTGACGAAATGTTCGACAGGTTGAAAAACATGGATAATGGCAAACGGGTCATCCTATTTACACACAGGCAATTCATGCGAGCCGCCCTGGCGCGCAAAAACGGGAATACGGTTACGTTTGACGATGTTTTCGATGGAATTGACGTCGATAATACCGAGATCATCGAATTGCAGTGAAATAGATTGGGTATACACTTTCGATTCCATGTTTGGATTTACAAAACGGGAATGGAATGGAAGGAACTGGTCACAGTTTGTGACCACATTTCCATGCGGGCAATCTTTTCATCACTCCATATTGGCGACGATAAATGGACTCGGCTATTGTGTTCATCAAGGAGAGTTTCTTCTGTAGAGAAACGAGAAGAACAGAACAATGCCTGAAAAATCTTTTAAGCGGATGGTGACTGACGGGCATTTTTTTTCCGATTAGTAGCCGGTGAGCGTCGGAGTTGGAAAACACTTCGACGCTCATCTTTGTTTTAAACGGGCATCGAGCCCGTTTAAAATAATGCGGAAGGCGACCTCAGGTACATATTTGCCCAATAATCAGCACGCTCGGCGAGAAAAACAAAATCGATACCCAAATCATGCATCGGAAAACACACTTTAAACTCACTGACTCTTCCCTGTATGGCAAGGAATCTAAAAAAGAGGTGGTAACATTTTTTTTCGTCAGTTGGTAACATCTTGTTCCGACGGCGAATTGTGTTGCATTCGACGTAGTTTTCTATATGAATGCGACTCAGTGCCACTCTCGTAACATCGCAAACCATGAATGGATGTGGAGTACATTTATACTACCATATCGTCTCAATGCCATTCTCGCAGTTACACAACCAATGAGGAATTTAGCGACCTGATAAAAAATAATTTCGTTTTGTCTCAATGCCACTCTCGCAGCGACACAACCTATGGCCGACGACTGGAAGACAGTTGCCGAATGGACGGAAATGTCTCAATGCCACTCTCGCAGCAACACAACCTATGATCTTATGAATCACTCTTCAAAACCTGGAAGTATGTCTCAAAGCCACTCTCGCAGCAACACAACCTATGTACCTTCCGTGTACTGTACAACGTTGATAACCCACAAGATGTCTCAATGCCACTCTCGCAGCAACACAACCTATGTTATCAAAAACTTTTTAGTGGGTGCCGCTGTTTGTCTCAATGCCACTCTCGCAGCAACACAACCTATGAAATGCATCGAAAAAGCATTTGAGTGGATATTGTCTCAATGCCACTCTCGCAGCAACACAACCTATGAATTATTAATTCACTATTCTAAAATTATTCAATCATGTCTCAATGCCACTCTCGCAGCAACACAACCTATGGAGACCTGCGAACCAAACGAGCCCGTCATAACCGGGTAGTCTCAATGCCACTCTCGCAGCAACACAACCTATGACAGCTCGTGACCGACAGCTTGCGTGGGCAGGTGTCTCAATGCCACTCTCGCAGCAACACAACCTATGAAATAAAAGGAAAGGCCGAATTATGGACAGAATTGTCTCAATGCCACTCTCACAGCAACACAACCTATGTTCAACAGGAGGAATGAGCATGAGGCATATCCAAATCGTCTCAATGCCACTCTCGCAGCAACACAACCTATGTTTTGAGGACGGCGTTATACCAGCCCCAGAAAAAGTCTCAATGCCACTCTCGCAGCAACACAACCTATGGGGCGTATTGCTATACGCCCGTACAGGAGAAAAGTCTCAATGCCACTCTCGCAGCAACACAACCTATGACCCAAAGCTGGAACGTTCCTCTGGGAACCTGGTGTCTCAATGCCACTCTCGCAGCAACACAACCTATGAGATGCGATGAATATTGCTATTGTATCTTTGAAGTCTCAATGCCACTCTCGCAGCAACACAACCTATGTAACTCGAGTTTCCCACAACCTTATAAGTACATGTAATTGAAGGCACGTTATCATAAAATACAGATATATAGCATTTTATCCAACTATGTTAAATTATATTTAATGAATTGTCATATAATTGATATACAGCGAATTTCAAAAATATCATGAATTGTAACCCCAGCACTTTATCGGCACAAACCTGTATACTTTACTCTGGAACGAGTCGGAACGGGTGATACCCTATGACCGGAATCAAAAAATACCGTGATTATTTGTAAAGCAGACAAGCGTGAATTTTTCGACTGAAATTATCTCACACAACTCTCACTGAAATTTTCCTTCTTTTCAAAATGTTGAAAAGATGGAAAAAATAATATAAAAAAAGTGGTGATATTTGTAAATAAATTATTATCTTTGAGGTGATTAAAAACAAAATCATAATAATTAAAACATCACCACTTATGGGCGCAAAATTAAGCAATTTAGACGAATTACGCAACATCCTGACAAGAAAAGAGAAGCGAGACGAGGGAATTCTCATTTTTTCAAAACAATTCAACCTTGGGCCGTTATTGAGGCCATTCTCGGAAGCAAAAAAGAAAGGATATTCCCTGATGTGTATCCTTATTACAATGCTATTAAGCCGTTTTGGAGGTCTTAGCGTATATGCTGCCCAAAAAACAGGCAATTTAAAGATGGATGACAATACAATTTACCGTTTGATGAACAATGAATTAATTGACTGGGGATCAATGCTTTTATCCTTTGCCAAGCAGTTTCTCAAATGCGTTATATCCAAATGTGAAGCAGATGAAAAAGCAGTCAGGTGTTTTGTGATTGACGATACGGACATGGAAAAGACGGGCAAAACATTTGAAGGCCTCAGTAAAATATTCAGTCATAAGGAACATCGTTACCTGTTTGGATTCAAGCTGTTATTACTTTGCTACTGGGATGGTAAAAGTTTGATACCCTGCTGCCTGTCGTTGCATCGCGAAAATAAGGAAAACAGATATGGTATGAGTAAAAAGGAACAGGCGAAACAATTTGTCAGGGAAAGAAACAAAGAAAGTTATTTCCAGGAACGTTATGATGAATTGGACGAAGAAAAGCCCAGTGTAGTCTTAAAAATGTTAAAGAAATCCATAAAACGTGGTATATTAGCGAATTATGTCCTAATGGACAGTTGGTTTGTAACTGATTTCATGCTAAAAGGAATCCGTGAAATACGCCAGGGCATGTTACATGTAGTAGGGATGTGTAAAATGGATAGACGAAAGTTTGAGATCGACGGGCAAAAGCTTAACTCTCAAGCGCTAATTAAGATGAACGAAAATAACAGTAAGAAGGTTCGCAGTTGTGAAAAATACAAATCCCGTTATTTTATTGTAAATACAAATTTCAAGGGAACGCCTGTTAAATTGTTCTACGTCAAGTATAAAAGAGCGAAAGATTGGAAAATATTGCTTACAACCGACCTCTCACTTTCGTTTGTAAAAACGATGGAACTGTACCAAATCCGCTGGAGCATCGAGGTCCTGTTTCGCGAAACAAAACAGTATTTGCAACTTGAAAAAGCGCAGAATACGGATTTTTACGGACAGATAGCCAATGCAACTTTGACAATGATCACCTATACTATATTGGCGCTTAATAAACGTTTTGAGGATTATGAATCCTTAGGGGCGGTTTTTCGGGATAAACAGAAAGAGTTGTTGGAACAAACGCTTTGTGAACGGATAGAAATAGTGATTCTGAAAATCGTGAGTGATTTATTGGAAATCCTTTGCGTAGATGTTGAACTGACTCTTTATCACCTGATGTCCTCCAACAAAGCGAATCATGATGTCATAATACTACTTAATGCTGTAAATCAACTGAATAGTAATCCTGAAACACTTTTTAACACAACTTGATAAATAAATGTACATCAATGCTTTGTGGATAACCACCATCGATTCTAAAGGGCTAAAAAGAGGTGGGAAACTTGAGTTTATGGAGTTAAGCTATGGTTTACAACAAACGAATTTACTGGTTATAGTATGAATAATGCCTTGGTAGAACCTACCATGTCGTTAATCTTTACCGATAGCAAGTCCTATGAAAAGGCTTTGTATTTACTTAGGAAATACCAGGGTTATTTCACGGAAGAGGTAGCAGCGTTTTATGCCGACGCGGTTATCGCGAAGATTACGGAGATTTATATTCCGGATGAAATGTATAGTAAGCGTCATATTAGATACCAATAGAAGTAAACCTTGCCATTCGCCCGGCAGGGGCAGATAGACTTCCTGCCGGGCGTTACGACAAGTATTGATTCTCCCTACCGAATATTTTTTAAGAATCGATATCGACAAACTTCAGTTTTGTACGCTAATTTATTTCGAAATGAAAAAAATGATTTGTTTTTTTCCGATTTTGATTATTTTTTCCTGTTCGTTGAATTCCAATGAAATAGAGGATAAAATAGAGGATGAAATAGAGAATGTGCTCCGACAGGCAGGCGATAACCGCAAAGAACTTGAAAAAGTACTAAAACACTATGCACACGATCCTTCCGACAGCCTGAAACTCAGTGCAGCGAAATTTCTGATTGCGAACATGCAGGGACACTGGTCGTTTGCTCCCGATATTTTGTACGCTTATTACAACGAGATTGATACCATACTGAACAGCAAAGATTCATGGAAGATAAAAACAGAACAGTTGAACCTGGCA
>Ga0082212_10010364_pt1 | contig 11934 bp, 8 predicted proteins | sample TergutNt197P3_FD_71548 | JGI IMG/M metagenome (GOLD analysis project Ga0082212, IMG submission 71548) | Neocapritermes taracua P3 segment gut microbial communities from Petit-Saut dam, French Guiana - Nt197 P3 | ecosystem: Host-associated > Arthropoda: Insects > Digestive system > Gut ... | reverse complement strand
AATGCCAGCCGATTGGTTTGCATTCATTTCTAACATTTATACCAAGAGTATCGTCAAATGACAATACCTATTATTTTGTCAATTTGACATTTTTTTAAATTTAGACAACTTCGATGTTGTGGCAGACTGCTTTTCTGTCGATTCGCCGTAGCAAACCGCGCAAAACTCGCCCCGGTCCGACTTCATAGAACGTGTCAAAACCTTGTTCGAGTAAGAATTGCATCGAAGTTTCCCAAAGAACAGGATGGACCACCTGCTTGACCAAAATCGCACGAATTTCTTCCGGGTCACTGTGCGGCTGGGCATCGACATTGCTGATAACAGAGACTGTTGGTGATTTAAGATCAATACCTGAAAGAGATTCGAACAAAACATCAACGGCAGGTTGCATGATTTTGGTATGAAATCCACCTGCAACGGCCAGTGGCACGGCTTTCATGGCCCCCATTTCCGTTGCAAGTTCAGCCGCCCGTTCACAGGCGTCATTTGTCCCGGAAATGGCAATATTACCAGGACAAAGAAGATTGGCAATTTGTAGCGTCCCATCACCTCTGGCTTTATCGCAGAGTTCTTCTACTTGGCAGCGTTCGAGGCCAAGAATGCTGACCATTCCGCTTGGCTTTGCGTCCGCGGCATCCTGCATGGCACGTCCGCGTTTTTGGACGAGTTTCAAACCATCTTCAAAACTCAGAATACCGGCAAAAACCAGTGCCGTGTATTCGCCGAGGCTGAGACCGGCAGTCGCCTCAACAGCCAAAAGTACATCCGGTGACTCAATTTTCAATGCCTCCAATGCGGCCAGGCTGGTCAGAAAAATTGCCGGTTGACTGACAGCCGTTGAATCAAGCTCTTCCGCCGGTCCGTCAAAGCAGAGCTTCGTGATGTCGTAACCCAAAATGTCATTAGCGGTTGCGTAAAGCTGCCTGACTTCGGGATACTTTTCCGCCGGCACACGTCCCATTCCGACGGTTTGTGAACCCTGTCCCGGAAACAGTACGACAATTTTTCCCATAAGTGATTTGCCTGTAATATGTTAGATTACATTACCAGATGAACACGATGACGGCGCACAAAAGAACGAGTACGGCAAAAACCGCACTCTTTTGTCACACGAGGCGCAACAATGCGTTATTTTTCTTTGACTTCGACAACCGGTCGGCCCATATAATAACCGCAATTCGGGCAAACCTTATGCGTCGGAACAGCGTAACTGCATTCCGGGCAATTGGCTGTCTGCTTTTTCTCTTTGTGATCGTGCGAACGACGGGTGCCGGTTCGGGCGTTACTGTGTTTTCTCTTTGGGACGGCCATTTTACTTAACTCTTGATTTCAGAAATACTTGTCAACTCAAATACCAAAATTCACCATGTTTCATCCGAACTCTTAGACACATTATATTACCGGAAAAACATATTTCGTCAATTACCCGTTTCCTTCAGCAGCCAAACGAGCAACCCTTTTTGAGCGTGCATTCGATTTTCGGCCTGTTGAACGATGGCACTTTGCGGCGAATCCATCACCTCGTCGGTCACTTCGATGCCACGTTTCGCGGGCAGACAGTGCAAGAAAATACAACCGGGATTTGCGGCTGCCATCAGTTTCGCATTGACCTGATAATCTGCAAAGTCTTTTTTACGTTGAGCTTCTTCTGCTTCCTGCCCCATACTGGCCCAAACGTCGGTGTAAATCGCGTCGGCATTTTGTACCGCTTCGAAGGGGTCGGTCAACTGCTGTAATGTGTAGTTCGGATCGGCGGAAGTGATCTGCCTGACGGTTTCCGCATCGAATTGATATTGTTTCGGAGTCGCAAGTACCATCTCAACACCGAGTTTGACCGCAGTACGCACGAGACTGGCTGCAACATTGTTTGCATCGCCGACCCAGGCAATTTTGCGTTCTTGGAGCGAGCCACAGCGTTCTTTGACCGTCATCATGTCGGCAAGTGCCTGGCAGGGGTGTGCCTTGTCGGTCAGGGCATTGATAACCGGGCAGGTACAGTATTTGGCCAAATCGACAACGCTTTCGTGTTTTTTCGCGCGAAATACAATCGCATCGACCATCGAGCTGAGTACGCTGCCGAAGTCTTTGGTCGCTTCGCGTTTGCCGTAACCGACGTCGTCACCGAGAAACATCGAACTGCCGCCGAGCTGCGTCATGCCGGCCTCAAAGCTGACCCGCGTGCGGAGCGACTGCTTCTCGAAAATCATCGCGATTGTTTTTCCGGCAAGGTACGGTTTTCGCACACCCGCCTTGCATTCCGCCTTGATCTGTTCGGCCAATTCCATGATCCGGTCAAGCTCGGCCACGGAAACATCGTCCAAAGTGATAAAATGTCGCATCGGTTTTCTCCTGTTCGGCTTCTTGTTTCACACAAAGGCACGGAGGCACAAAGCAAATGTAAAACTTAGGAAGTTCATCTCTGTGTCTTTGTGCCTCTGTGTGAAACAAACAATCGACTATTCCGTCATGATACTCTCAAAAAACTGTCCCAAAGCGATCTCTGTCCAATCGATCGGATCGCCAAAGTCGCAGGTTCGCAGTGCCAATCGTCGGGTTTGGGGTTCATAGACAAACTGGTACAAGGTACCGCCGATGACCCAGGCACCGCCGTCGCCAATCGGTGTGGCGATGATCCGCTTCATAGTTTCAAAATCAATTTGGCCTTTGTGCTTTTCGGCCAATGACTGCAAATTGCCGCGTCTTTGGTCATCAGCACTGTTTTGCCAAGACGCATCATACACGAAATTCGTCGCTGTGTTGAGACCTTCGCGGTCAATGGCACGCTTGATGGTGCTGTGCGTTCCCAGTTCATAAGTGCAGGCCGATTGCGTGTCGGCCACCGTGTTCAACAGCGGTGCATTTGATCGCATGATTTTCAATCCGGCATCGACTTGCATCATGGTCGAACTGTCGAGAGCCAGTTGCGTCACCAACAACGGCATAGTAACCCGGTCAATTTGAACGTTTCTTTCCAAATCGGGAAGCCCCAGAGCCACATTCAATTCGAGAACAAGCCCGTCGCGGTTGAACGCTTGCACACAACAAATCTGCCCAGCGTAGCCGAATATCGCAGTCGGAACCGCGCCGTCAATCGGATTGAACACCACGACGCACAATTGCGGCGATAAGGCACGGTACATCGGCGGGTAGTCGAAATTGCGCCCCATAACCAGTTGGCCTTCGGTTGTGTATTCGCCCCAAGCGGTGATCGACGAGCAAAACACGCCCTGCTCAACGGCAATCAAAATGCTGACGACATGCTCGGCGAGTGCGATTTCCTCAATAGTCAAGCCGGAGCCTTCGGCCATTCCGTCGAGTAAATCGCGAAAGCGTTTGGGGTACTGATCAATTTGCGAGCGGACAAGTTCCCTCGCACGTTCCGCCTGTTCGGTGCCGACCATTTGCGTCAACGCCAGCAAGGTTAAAGTCGCAACGGTGTTGATGTCGTCCGCAAGCAACTCGCCGTACTGTTTGCCCATGTCGTAGTACGCGCCCTTGACCACCGCTACACGGAAATTGCCCGTTTGGTACAATTTGCCGTCGTTGGAGGAACCAATGAGCGTCGGCTGTGGCGTTTGATCTTGCGCAAAACACGGCTGCAAGTTCCTTGACGCACAGATCACGACACAAAAGACTGTGACAAACAAAAACAGGTATTTGAGGTGGTGTTTCATTGTGGTAACTCACTTAATGCTTACTCGCCTCGCATTCGGCGTACATCGTTTGAAATACGGATGGCGCAAAATTTCGGGCCGCACATGGTGCAGTATTGCTCGACGTCAAGCCCTTCGTTGTTTGCACATCGGGCGGCTTGATCAGCGGACAAACGCCGGGACTCGCGATAATAGCGTTCGGCGGTTTCCGGGTCGAGTGACAATCGGAACTGTTCCGGCCAGTCGAAATTTCGTCGTGCCAGCGAAATGGCATCGTCACGATCGCGCGCGCCCGGTCGGTGCCGCGCGACATCGGCAGCATGAGCCGCAATTTTGTATGCAATGACCCCCTGTTTCACGTCTTCCATGTTAGGTAATCCGAGATGCTCTTTCGGCGTCACATAGCACAGCATCGCCACACCGTACATAGCCGCCATCGCCGCACCAATGCCGCTGGTAAAATGATCGTAGCCGGGCGCAATGTCCGTCACGACCGGTCCCAACACGTAAAACGGGGCACCGTGGCACACATTGATTTGCCGCTCGACGTTCATTTTGATCTCGTCCAGGGGAATATGCCCCGGCCCTTCGATCATGACTTGCGTTCCCCGTTCCCAACCGCGAAGCGTCAGTTCGCCCATGACATTGAGTTCCGCAAATTGTGCCTCGTCGCTTGCATCCGCCAGACAGCCGGGACGCAAGCCATCACCGAGACTCCAGGTGACGTCATACTCACGCATGATGTCACACAAATCGTCGAAATGCTCATAAAACGGATTTTCTTTGTTGTGCGTCACCATCCATTTTGCCGTCAACGAACCGCCGCGACTGACGATTCCGAGCAATCGCTTGTCCACCATGGGCAAGTGCCGCCGCAACAAGGCGCAGTGAATCGTCATGTAATCGACGCCCTGTTTTGCCTGTTGTTCAACGACATTCAGAAAATCGTGCGATTTCATGTCGGCGATGTCGTCCAACTCTTCGCACATCTGGTACATCGGCACAGTACCGACCGGAACACGCACACCGTCAATAATCCGCTGACGCAATTCGTTGATTTCAGTGCCCGTAGAAAGGTCCATCACCGTGTCGGCACCGTACTTTACGGCGATTTGCACTTTTTCCAGTTCGTTGAGCGTATCGCCCAACAGAGCCGAGTTGCCGAGGTTAGCATTGATTTTCGTGCGGACACCGATGCCAATCCCGATAGGGTCAAGCCCCTTTTCGAGATGCACCTTGTTAGCCGGAATGACCATGCGACCTGCCGCCACTTCATCGCGCACCGCTTCCGCCGGAAGCAACTCGTCTGCTGCCACCGCGACCATTTCCGGGGTGATCACCCCTGCCTTTGCCTGTAAGTATTGTGTCATGAAACAAATTTTTCGCCTGGGAAATCAAACCCCACACCCCAGAGTCCGCATTGTAACAAAATCGCCATGAATAAGCCATATACACTAGCGATATTTCGGGAAGCGTCAACAACCGGCAAGAAAAGCCGGAACGAACCAAAAAACGAAATACGGCCAATCTACATTTTTCTGATAATTTTTCCCACTTTCCCTCTTGACAGTACGATAGGAATCGTATTATACTATCCTACGATAATTATCGTATCGTAGATTTTACGTAAAATCGCTTGTTTAGCCCCAGACTCTTGGAGCCGGGCAGAAAGGAAACAGCATGGCACGAAAACGCAAGGAAAACGAACCGAACCGTCCCAGTGACGGGGAGTTGCGCATTTTGAACGTTCTCTGGAAACAGGGGCCGGCCACGGTGCGCGAGGTGTTCGAGCAGATCGGCGTGCAGGCCGCAATCGGTTATACAACCGTGTTAAAAGTGCTGCAAGTCATGCACGAAAAAGGCTTTGTGACGCGCGATGAAGCCGAACGCAGCCACGTTTACGCCGCGAACCTCAGCCGGGACGACGTGCAGGAACAGGTCGTCGATGACCTGCTCGGCACGGTGTTCGACGGCTCGAAAGAGCGGCTGGTCATGCGGATTCTTTCGCAAACGAAATCATCGCCGGACGAATTGGCCGAAATCCGCCGCGTCATCGCCCAATTGGAGAAAGGAGGCGAATCATGACAAATCTGACGACCCTGCTGAATTTTCTGATCGAAAGCGGTCTCGCGCAGCGGCTCGGCTGGGTTCTGCTGCATTCCCTGTGGCAGATTACCCTGTTGGCCGGACTTTACGCCCTTATCCGCCGGGTGGTGCCGAAACGTTTCATCGCGTTTCGGTATTACTTCGGCTTCGGCGTGATGCTGATGATGGTCATCGTGCCGGTGGTGAGCGTGCAGTTGTTTCAGGCTTCAGAGCAGGCTTCGGACTTCGGACTTCAGGCTTCGGGTGAGAGGATTCAGGCTTCAGACTTCGGACTTCAGGCTTCGGGTGAGAGACTTCTGGAATCAGACTTCAGTGACCTGGTTTCGGAAGAAGGTATCGAATTCCAACTCCGAAGTCCGAAGCCGGAAGCCCGAAGCCCGGTGAGCGGCATTGTTTCCCTCGAGGAATTCACCGCCATTGTAGGCGAAGACGCCGTTGCGGAAGCGTTCAGGCAAGCGCAGAGCGCAGAGTGCAAAGCGCAGAGTATTGAGTTGGCAATTGAGTTGGCAGACATAAACGCTTACGAAAACACAACACTCACGGCCCCAAACGACTCTGCGCTCTGCGCTCTGCGCTCTGCGCTTTGCGCTCATCTCTGGCTCCTCACCCTTGCCTGGCTGACCGGCGTGACGTTTCTCTCGCTGAAGCTGGCTTGCGGGCTGATCGGCGTCAGGCGTTTGCGGCGCACCGGCAGACCGCTGCCGACCGACGAATGGGACAGGCTGCTGACCCAACTTCGCCGTCGTTTGCGCGTCGGTCGCAAAGTCCGGCTGCTCCTGTCGCGGGCGATCGACTCGCCGGTGCTGATCGGGCTGTTCCGACCGGTCGTGCTGGTGCCGATGAGTCTGCTGACCGGTTTCACGCCGGAAGAGGTCGAGGTCATACTCGTGCATGAGCTGGCGCATGTCCGGCGGCATGATTACCTGGCCAACCTTGTGCAACTGCTGATCGAAACGCTCCTGTTTTACCATCCGCTGGTTTGGTTGACGTCGCGAGCGGTCCATGAAGACCGCGAGTACCTCTGCGACGAGTTCGTTGTGCGTTGCGGAACCGATTCGGTCTTTTACGCGAAAACATTAACCCATCTTGAACAATCCCGAAATAAGGAAGGAAACGAAATGAAACATATCATTTACACCCCCGCCGCAGCCGCCAGACCGCTGCTCAACCGCGTCCGCCACATTCTCGGACTCCAACAGGAATCCGACCGCACGTATCGCGGCATGGTCGGCCTGATTCTGCTGATTCTGCTGATGCTCTCACCGCTCGCGCTCGCGCTGTTACAGCAGGACGATGGCAGCGAGGATCAAGTTGCGAACAGCACGATTCAAGTTGCGAGTGACGAGGATCAAGTTGCGAGTAGCGAGTTGCGAGTTGCGAGTGACGAAGATCAAGTTGCGAGTAGCACGATTCAAGTTGCGAGTAGCGAGTTGCGAGTTGCGAGTGGCGAAGATCAAGTTGCGAGTGACGAGAATGGAGTACAGAATACAGCACAAAATGCGGAATTTGTCCCGGATTCTATTAATTTCGCTCCAGATAATGTGACTTCGAGTTCAGAAATAGTCGCGTCGAGTTCAGAAAAAGTCGCGTCGAGTTCAGAAAAAGTCGCGTCGAGTCCGGAAAATGTCTTCTCGAGCGGAGAAACTGTCTCTTGGAGTACAGTCAAACCCGGTTCGGGTCCAGTCAATGTTGATTCGAGTTCAGAAAAACTTGGTTCGAGTCCAGTCAATGTCTTCTCGAGCGGAGAAACTGTCTCTTGGAGTACAGTCAAACCCGGTTCGGGTCCAGTCAATGTTGGTTCGAGTCCACAAAATGCTGATTCGGGCGGAATCATTGTCTTCTCGAACGGAGAAAATGTCCCGCTGTATCAAGATAATCTCGTCTCGATTCCGGAAAATCCCGGTTCGAGTCCAGTCAATGTTGGTTCGAGTCCACAAAATGCTGATTCGGGCGGAACCCTTGTCATCTCGAACGGAGAACATGTTCCGCTGTATCAAGAAAATCTCGTCGCGATTCCGGAAAATCCCGGTTCGATTTCAGAAAAACTTGGTTTGAGTGCAGTCAATGCTGGTTCGGGCGAAATCATTGTCATCTCGAACGGAGAACGTGCCCCGCTGAATCAAGAAAATCTCGTCTCGATTCCGGAAAATCCCGGTTCGATTTCAGAAAAACTTGGTTTGAGTGCAGTCAATGCTGATTCGGGCGAAATCATTGTCATCTCGAACGGAGAACATGTTCCGATGGGTACGATATCTCTCGCCACGAGTCCGGAAAATCCAGACCCGAGGCAAGAAATTCTCGCACCGAATCAAGAAAATCCCGCTGCGAATAGATGGGTTGTACAATCCTCGGCACAAGAAACCGCGCCGGCAACGCTATTTGCACGCTATCAAGTCCTTGAGGATACAAGAGAGTCACAACAACCCGCGTCGAAAACGGCAAAACTGTTTCCGATTGACAATGCACTGCAACTGTTTGAGCTGAACGACTTGATGATGTATCTCAGTGAGCGGATTCCCGAAAGCGTGATCGTGCAGACCAAACGCAATGCCATTCTCGTGAGCGGCGCCGAGCCGGTGCTGGAGCAAATGACCCGGGCTATGGCGGAATTTGACGCCATCGTCGCAAGCGAGGAGTTTAAGAAAACAAAACTTCTGAACTCCGAGCCGGAGTCAACGATTAAGGTGTTCAAACTCAAGCGGGCAAGAGCAGATAGGGTGATGGTGCTTTTAATGAATCTGGAAATCGACCGGCGGATACTCATCTCATGCGAACCCGAATCGAACTCTTTGATCGTCAAAGCAAGCGACAAAGCGATGACTCAGGTGGAAGAACTTCTGAAAGAGATCGACGTCGAACCGGTCACGCCGCCGCAGAACTTGCCGCCGCAGAATCCGTATCGTGCGTATAATACTAACCCAATGATGCCGCAACCGACCAGTCCGCCTCCGGGATCGGGTTACATCCCTGCAATGCCGACGGCAGACACACCGCGTTTTCCGACACCCAGGGATACTCAGCCAGCCACAGCCCCGCAACCCACACCAAAGACATCGGAAGGTGCCGTATCTCCGCTATTTGTGCCGAATGTTCCCGATGGCACCGCACCCAAGCCGCCACAGTCCGACTGGTCTGCGCAACCTGTCATGCCGCCGCAACCTGTGAGGGAAGGTGATGCTCAAACCGTTGCCGATCCTAATCATCTTTACACGGCAACACCGGTGTCACCCAATGATGCGCAACAAGAGATGCCACTAGCGCAACAACAGGATGCCCAGCGACGGCAGCAACTCCTGACAGCGCGAGATGCGGCGCATAACCAACCGTTGCCGGTAATACCTCCACAACCGGGAGCACCACCGCAAGCCGTGCCGCAAGTGCGATTCTTCAACCCGACACCGCAAGCGGAACAGCCTCAACCGATGTTGAATTTACCGTTCATGCCGACGCCTCCGCGAGCTACTGCTCCGGTGCCGCAACCGGAACAACCGCAACTGCAACCGCAATTCGTCCCGACACCTGCTTCCCCTAACAGTCCGAAGGTGGTACAACCTGAAGCAGGGTTCGTCTTTATGAGTGCGCCGGCGGGCGGCCAGCCGCAACCGCAAACCCCTCCGGCACCCGGTTTCCCCGGCAACCCCAACAATATCAGCCCGATGGTGGTGCAACCTGAAGCAGGGTTTGTTTTCATGAGTACACAAGCGGGTGGTCAGCCACAGTTCGTCCCGATGACTGCGCCGAGTACGGCTCCGTCACCGGCTCTTGACAACTCGCAACTCGCAACTCGCAACTCGCAACTCCAAAGTGCCACGGTCTATCGTATGGTCGCGGAAGAAAAAGACGGCCAAGTGATCTATCGCGTCGTGACGGAACAGGTGCAATTTCCAACGGTACAACCGGCACCGTCATTACCGGCACTTCCCGGAACGGTCACCTCACCGCCACCGCCGACGCCATCAATCACACCATCGACGACATCACCGACGGCGGGCACACCCGCACACGTGTTGCCGTCCGCGATGCCGTTGATGTCACCGAATGCACCGGTCACAACGCCTCCACCGGGTGCTCTCCCAACGGCAGATGTTGTACCGGCACCGTCTGCGATGATGCCGACACCGGTTGCCACACCGCCGGGTTTGTTCCCGACGGCAAGGGTCAGCGAAGCACAGCCCGTGACCAGTCCGGCGACCTCAATGCCTGCGACCACTCCGCCGACGGCTGACGTGATGCTCCTGCCGCCGGCAGACCCGACCGCCGACCCGTTGGCAACTGACCCCGGCATATTGTTGCCGACGGAAGCGGTTGAAGAACCGAAAGCCGCTGAAAAAACGGAAGCCGTTGAAGACCCGGCTGAAGAGGCAAAACCCGATATGCCGGAACCGGAAAAGAAGTAACAACGATTTTCCGCTGGCTTCGTGCGAGACTCTGAATCCCGTCATTGCGCTACGCTCCATTCCGGCTTTTGTTGCGGCGGTCACGGCGTGACCGCCCTGCCTTATCCCGTCATTGCGCTTTTATCAATCGCGCATGGCAGGCCATGCGGCTACACATACGATTTTACCGTTTCAAACATGGCGACGAGATTTTCGACGGGCGTTTGTGCCTGGATGTTGTGAATCGTGTTGAAAACGAATCCGCCGCCGGGGGCGAATGTGTCAATGCGTTCGCGGACTTGGTCGCGCACTTCGTCCGGCGTCCCGAAGGGTAGCGTTTTTTGCGTATCGACCCCGCCGCCCCAGAATACGAGTTGGTCGCCGAATTCCGCTTTCAGGCGTTTCGGGTCCATTCCCGCCGCCGAGCACTGCACGGGGTTCATGATGTCAAAGCCGCATTCGATCAGCGCGGGTAACAGCGGGAAGATCGCGCCGCAACTGTGCTTGAAGGTTTTCCAGGTCGTGTGCGTATGAACCCAATCGTTGACCGCCTTATAATATGGAAACCAGAGTTCGCGGAACGATTTCTCCGAACAGAACAGCGATTGTTGCGTGCCGAAATCCGCGCCACAAATGTTGATGAGGTCCACCGCGTTGCCGAGAACGTCATGCACCTTTTGCAGGTTGGCCAGCGCGATTTCGAGTTGGCCTTCAAAGATCGCGTGAATGTGTTTGCGGCGTGAAATCGTGGAAACGTACCACTCGGCGATGTCGCGGATGCCTTTCGGGTGCCGGAGTTGCGTCCCGGGAAGCGAACCGACGTCGCCGAAACCGGTTCCGCCGATGTTCAGCACGACCCCGCGACCTGTCTGTTGGATGGCGTCGAGTTGAGTCTTGATGGAAGCCAGCGTTTCGTCGGCAATCGGCTTGTACTCTTCGAGATTGTCTTCCACCCGGAGCGTCGCGTCGTCAATCGGCTCCTGGCGGATGATGGCGTCGAAAAAGAAGCTGCGTTTCGGCATGTGGCCGGACGGAGGAACGCTGCGGTCGCCGCAGGGATAAATGTACACGTCCGATTCGGTTTCATCGACCTGAAATTCCCCGCCGACGAGCACGGTCTGTCCCCACGGCGTTTTCCATTCCTTCCAGTTTTTGTTCTCATAGCCGAATTTCGTCCACGGCGAAAAAATGCCGCGAGTGTGAACACCGAGAACGTCCAGAAGGTCGTCATCGGGAAATCCGAGCATCTGGCAGGGATCATGCACCTTGACCGGCTTTTCTTCCAAGCCGTAATGTCTGCGCAAATCCGCCAGGCAGGAAACGTGAATCCCCGTCACAACCGTCGCGCCGAGATCGAACGCAAGCGGCCCGTCTTGGTGTTGCAGGGATTTTTGGAGAATGTCACGGGATGTGGGCGGTGTGTTGTCGTGCATACTGACAATTGTAGGTACAAACTCCTTATTTTTCCAGTCCGAGGCAAAAAAACACCTCTGTACAAACACGGACACAGTATTATGGCATGTCAGAAAAATTTTTATTTTTTATTAAAAATTTCATACGAAACACATACTCTTTCCAACTTTAGGCTTTTTTTGGAACTTAACAGGCCAAAAATTCATCTCATTCTATGGATTTTCAGCTAATCAAGAGTGCATAGTTCCACTTGACTCTTTGAAGGTGAAAATATTTTTTTACTCAAAAGCAAAAAATAGTGAGAATTTTGTAAAAATGGGACAAATAGCTTGACGCGGCAATTGGATTGAATCAATATAAAAGTGTCCCATTATTAGGAAACATAG
>Ga0082212_10010363_pt1 | contig 11936 bp, 5 predicted proteins | sample TergutNt197P3_FD_71548 | JGI IMG/M metagenome (GOLD analysis project Ga0082212, IMG submission 71548) | Neocapritermes taracua P3 segment gut microbial communities from Petit-Saut dam, French Guiana - Nt197 P3 | ecosystem: Host-associated > Arthropoda: Insects > Digestive system > Gut ... | reverse complement strand
GAGGAACGAAGCAGGTGAAGCAATCCAGAAATACGACTTTATTAACACCAACAAGGTATTGAGTATGAATAATGCAGGCTAAAGGGAACCTCTAAACTTTGTTGTCTGATTTTTTATTGATGTTGAACAATCATAATGGTATTGACGTAAAAAACGGCAGTTACGAGATATGTGCCTGATTTCGGTACGAGAGCGGAAAATATTTATAAATCTATCGCGTTGGCAAATACTTCATATATCCTCGCTCTCAACATGGATGTACCCATCTTGTTATTGGTAGGTTCCGGACAAACGCGGTTGGAAAGAAATACGTACAGCAAACCGTTTTCGGGGTCCATCCAAACCATGGTTCCCGTAAATCCGGTGTGACCGAAACTTTTCTTTGATGCATTCGTACCCATTAGATCGTTCGGCTTTGGCGAGAGTTCAGGTTTGTCGAAGCCTATGCCACGGCGGTTTCCCTGTCGGGTAAAAGGACTTGAAATAAATTCTGAAAGGGTTACCTTGCTGATGTATGGTTCACCTCCATACGTTCCCATATTGAGGTACATCTGCATCAATTTGGCTAAATCGTTGGCGTTGCCAAATACGCCGGCATGACCGCTCACGCCTCCCATCAGGGCGGCATTCTCATCGTGTACATATCCTCGCAACCACTGATGCCTGAATATGGTATCGTTTGTGGTAGGGACTATTTGCTCCTGCGGAAACCGTTTCATCGGGAGATAACCCAAAGTTGCAGCGCCCAGCCTGCTGTACAAACGCTGCGCTACAAACTCGTTTAAGGGCTGCCCGCTTAAATTTCCGATAATCCTTTCCAGCATGATGAATCCCAGGTCGCTGTATACGTACTGTTTTCGGGAGAGTAATTTCGAGTCGCGGATACCATAAAAAATTGTATCGCGGTATGAATTGATGACGTACATATCATCGGCTACCTGGAGGCGATGTTCACTGTCTTCTGACGCAGCATAATATCCGTCTTTGAAACGACGCTGACTGTTGAGCCATGTTCTCGTGCCCAGATAAATGGAATAAAGCGGACTGTACCTTCCCGCAAGCATTTTTTCGTTACTGTCCAACGGTTCAATCGTTTGCAGGTAGAATGCGATATGGGATTGCAACCTTGCCTGATGAGTCAGAAGGTCGATCATGGTAATATTGGCTTTATCGCTGCCCCGCAGTTCAGGTAAATACTCTACTAATTTCCCATTCAGTTTGATTTGTCCGCTGTCGTAAAACATCATCACCGCCGGCAAAGTGGCGGCAATCTTACTCACCGAAGCCAAATCGTAGATATGCCGTAGTTCCACAGGTTCAGCCTTATCATCGTAACGGGTTTGTCCGTATTCTTTTTTGAAAAACACAACCCCGTTGCGCGCAGCCAATATCTGGCAACCCGGCATGGTTTGATCCTGAATAGCGTTCTGAACCATAGTGTCGAGTACCGACAATTTGTCAGAGATGACCTGCACTTCTTCGGGAATGGAGTATTTCAGCCTCAGTCCGCCGGCAGTATGCACTCCCCGACCGGAACGATATACCGAATCGACCGATACAGGCAAGGCGCCTGTAGCGGCAATAGCGCCATAGAGTAACTGCGCCGTATAATCCTGCACTAACGGCGTTTCCTGATAACTCACCACAATGGCTGCCAACTTATCCTTGCTTGTAAATGCCGACAGCGCGTATGGCGGGGCAAACAAGCAAAGCGCCACATCAGTTGCTTCGGTAAGCCTGCCGATAAATGCGCTCACATTTGGAAGAATGCCATACGCTCTACCGGGTGTTGAAGTAGCGTTGTGTATGCCCACAATCACCCGTGAATATGTTTTCAATTTTTCAAACAGGTCATTTTCCTGTTGCTTCGTAAAGTTTCCATTCAAAAAATAGTAATCGTTTTCCTCGTAGAGAGTGAGTGTGCGCAGAAAATTATTGGCTTGCGAAGTCCCTGTAATCAGGATGGCCGTTTTCTCTTTGTCGAGGCGTTTCAAGGGCAGTATGTTGTCACGGTTTTGCACCACCGTTAGCGAAGCCTCTACCAACCGGCGGTTGAGCAGGTCGGTTTCGGGACTGTTGAGGCGGGCAAGCAGTCCGGTGGTGTCAACAGGCTGATAGTTGTTCAGCCCTGCCCATTCCTTGGCGGCCAATATCCTGCGGCACGATATCTCTACCTGTTTCGGGTCGATACGCCCGCTACTGACAGCCGTTTTGACAGCGTCGATGGCTTTGGGAATATCTGTGGGCATCAGCAGCACGTCGGCGCCGGCTTCGAGCGCCCTTACCTCTAATTCTCCCGGTTTGAAATAATCCGTCACACCCTTCATGTTCAACGCATCGGTATAGACCAACCCATTAAAGTGCAGCGAATCGCGCAAAATATCCGTCAGCACGCGCCGCGAAAGCGATGCAGCAAGGCCGGGCGTGTCGTCTAATGCAGGGACATGGATGTGCGCCGCCAATACGCCTGTCAGGTTATTCTGCATCATCTCACGGTAAGGATACCATTCCTGAGCATCAAGTGCGGCGTATGAATCATTCACTACCGGAAGCGCATGATGCGAATCGACAGCCGTATTGCCGTGTCCGGGAAAATGTTTGGCGGCTGTGAGGATATGCTGGCTTTGAAGTCCCGACATATACATCACACAACGTTTAGCCGCATCCCGGCTGTTTTCGCCAAAGGATCGCGTACCAATCACCGGGTTCAGCGGATTACTGTTGAGGTCGGCAACAGGCGAAAAGTTCAGATGAACGCCCATCCGGCGGCATTGCAGGCCAATTTCCTCGCCCATCCTGTAAATCAGGCTGATATCTTCGATTGCTCCCAGCGTCATCTGTCGCGGAAACGACACGCAACTGTCCAACCGCATACCCAAACCCCATTCGGCGTCCATGGCAATAAGCAGGGGTGTCCGGGCGAGCGCCTGATACCTGTTGGTAAGCAATACCTGACGCTTTGGCCCTCCCTGAAAAAATATCAGGCCACCTATCCGGTATTTGTTAATGAGTTCGGTAATAGCGTCCACATGATTTTTTCCAAGGTTGGAATACGCAGCCGCGAAAAACAATTGTCCGATGCGTTGGTCGGGCGTAAGGCTGTTGAAAACCGAATCGACCCAAGGCGTATACAGGTGGTCAGACGGATAATCCGTGATTCCTAACGGCTCAGCAGGAGAAACGCGCCTATTAACCTCGCTCGTTGAAACAACGGCGAACAATACAATAATAATGCAAAATAGAACTCTTTTCATGTACGATGTTGCAAAAGTAACACAAATTTTCAGATTTTCAAAAGTCATTTTATAACGAGTGCAATTCAAATTGTCGCAAAAAATTTCCCGACAGGGATAAAAGTTCGGTAGAAATGCGACATTCCGAAGTATCCCCGCATTTCGTCAGGAATGCAACGTATGTCGTGTAATGTAGTTGCATTCCTAACGGAATGTTCTCAAAATCAGGTACGCGCTAAATTGCAGAATCTCCGTAGAAATATTATTTTTGTAAAAAATTTATGGGGCGAGAAAAGGGAAGTTTACCCTAAACAGAGAAGTGCGTGATGTGATGAACAAAACGTTATGGTTTTTATCGCCAAAACACAAGCTGGTAGGACGTTCCGGAACTTTTATTGTTCCTTTAAGCGCGCCATTTTTATCGTAGATATAAATCCGGCCAACACCCAGATACAGATTCCCTTCTTTATCGACTGCCGATCCAAATTCGCCCATCTCTACAAAATAACGAAGATTGGACAATTTTCCGTCATCGCCCACATCCATCCTGACAGTGCGGCTATCCCATTCATCAACGGCATAAAAAGGCTTGCCGGGAATAGCCTCCAATACGGATGACGAACGTCCCAAATCATAAACTTCTGGAATGATGGTCACTCCGTCGGGCGCAACAAAACATTCGGCAGGAGCCGTTACCGAGATGGTATTGAAATCATGGGTGTCCCTCCAACGGTGCGCAGGGTAAATGGCCTTCTGCACGTTCTGTACAGAACCCATAGGACGTTTGGGCAATTTTTGGATGGTTTCTTCGGGATTGTCCGGGTCGATGGAATACACCCAAACCGCCCATCCGGAATTTCCCCAGGCGCTAAACGTGGTGCCGGCTGCATCAGGCAACACGGGAACGGTTTCCTGAACGCCATTGACCATATAACCCGGCTGCGGATTATACTTGAAGATAACCAGCAAGTTGTCCTTAGTGTCGCAAGCTAAGGAAAGCGGCTCCCATGGAAAATCGGCAATCAGTTCCACACAGCGCGTTTCGACCGACCATCTGTAAATCCGTCGTAGGCGCTGTTCGGAAAAATAGACATTACCTTTGGAGTCGCTGCATATTCCTTCGGCAAATTCAAAACCTCGGGCTAAACGATCGGGTATACCCGAATGATTGCGTAAAGATTCTTCGCGTGACTCCTTTCCGGTGATGTACAATCGTGTTATTTCCCATGGATATACTTCTGTGTCGGTATTTACGTCGTACAACGGAACTGTGTACTGATACCTGTTTTGCGTAAAGTTATGAATATTGAGAAACTCGATGTCTCGGCAATTCCATGTACGAATAGCGTGAGGATAAGGAGTAACCACCCTGATCACCCTGAACAGATATAAGTTCGCAAACAGCATGTCGGAACAGTTCATCATTTCTATGGGCTGACAATACTGCCCTTCACGGGTTTCCTGCTCCTGCTGGAATGCGTATATCTTCCAGTTGGATACATTTTTGAAAGTAGCCTCATTTCGCACATGATGTTCGATAGACATAGCATAAATACGCCCTTCGGTTGATGTATTGTTCACATATATACCGCTTGCAGCATATGTGCTGGCAGTCCAGACGTCTTTAAAAGTTCCGCCGCCGCCGTTGGTGATCCAAAGGCTCCAGTATTGATTATCCCAGGCCAAATCAACTCCCTGTGCGGTAACCGGAGTAGTTGGCGAACTGATGACCCTGGGTGTTGCAGCCCGCGGCGCAGCAGGTCCACGGCTCATGGTGCCATGCCCGCCTATGAATTTAACGTCGTTCATGTAGGAGTTTGCGCCTGCCTGCCATTTGCAGCCTACTGCGCGGTAATTGTATGCTCCTGTATTCAGCCCTATCCCGTTGACGATGTTTGTTCCTCCGCGAGGGGTTTCCAGTAAGGGTTTGGGAGGGCCAAAACCGCTGAATGCGGGCGTACTTTCGTTTAATATCAGTTGCGTTGAAATGGGATTCAGACCGATCAGATTCGTATTTTCTTTTAATACCAATGATTCCGAGATTACATACCATCCTTGCGGAACATATATATGGGTATGATTGGCTATGGCGTTCAAAAACACCTGAGTATCATCCGTAACGCCATCGCCTTTGGCCCCTAAATCCTTTACACTCACCCAAGTGTTCATCGGCGGAAAATCGGGAATATCTTTGGACAAACCGACGGGAAAAATTGAAACCGGAACAATATCAACCATGGTCTTCATTTCAGGAAGCGCCTGCAAATCATCCTGATGCAAGCCATGCGTATAAGTTTTAACCTGATATATTTTATCATTGCCTGATGTGTAGCCGCCACGATTTCGGTGAAAAATCAGATTGGGAACATTACGGCAATAAACGTTGCGCAGGCTGATTTGATTTTGCGCATTATGTTCATTAGTGAAAGAGATGGCAGCAGACTTCACATTATCGAACAAACAATTTTCCATATACAGTTTTTCAAAGTATGATGAATCGACCTCTACTACCACCGGGACGTTTTTTGCCTGCAAACGCACAACGGTAAGTCCTACTTGTTGCGTTCTGATAGCCGCTTTCCGCTGACCTTCAAAATAAGTATCCACCATCATCATTTGCCAGCTGGGGGAGGTTTTGGTGGTGTATATTCCGTAGTCGCCGCCGAAAAAGCGAACATTTTCCATTTCATTACCCACGTCAAACAAGCCTGCTTTGCCTTTGCCGATTTGTATATCTACGTGAGAGATGAAACTGTGTTGGGCAAAATGCGTCCTGAGCGCTACGGCATGAGGATTTCCGTCTTCAATCACCAGATCGATATTGGATAAAGCGCTGTAAAAAGTTCCGGCGCCGGCGTCCTGAACACGTCCGTCATTTTCTACAACCCGGCTGGTAAACCAAAACATATAGTTGGCTTTACCTTTGTCAGCCGGTACTTCCTGCTGGTATCCGGGTGAATTTTTGGTGAGGATAATCACCGGACGTTTGGCGCCATAGCCAATCAATCGTATGGCCTGCGGAATGTAAATCGTTTTACTGATGCGATACTCGCCTTCAGGAATAAAAACGATTCCGAAATTCTTTTCCGTTTTCAGGTCATTGATAACCTTTTGCAAGGCGTCGGATACATCGGCATTTTTCCCTGTCACGCCATAGTTCTCAGGAATGAAATACACAGCCTCCGGGTCATTGGGTTTTTGCGTAAAAAACGATTCGCCTGCCGCCCATAACGAAAATGGCAACAGGAAGAAAATGATTAAAAAATAATAGTTTATAAATTTTGTCATCATCAATTAGGTTTATTTGTTACAAATGATTTTGCAAAAGTATATGAAAAAATGATATTTTTTTACTCACTTATCACCATTTTCGAAGCCTGCCACACCGTTTGTCCCCTCTCGTTGCGGAGGATGATGCGGTATGGATAAATTCCCGGTATCATCCGCTTGCCGCCGGCATCGTGTCCGTCCCATTCGAACTCTCCGGAAGTGAAACCTTTGGAAATCAGCGATTGCTTCATGGAGCGCAACAGCCTGCCCGACAGGTCAAATACCTGTAACTCCACTTGCAGCTCCGTATCGGGCATGTTGAACTCGAAGTAAATACGGGTGTGGCCGGAAAAAGGATTCGGATAGTTGTACAACTTGTCGATTTGCAACTTCGACGACGGGATAACGCGAAATCTGATGCTATCCTGCGCCGGATTGTTTTCTATGTTCCATGCGGTAAACCACAGTTTGTAATCGCCTGCGGGCAGATTGGTAAACCTGTAATTTACCGTTCCTTTGTTATGGCTGTGCAGGTCGGCTTCGTAAAATCGGTTGAGGATGTAGACGGTGGACGGATCATGACTCAATCGCGCCGTGATTTGGTGCCCGATACCTTCGTCGGACGTATTGATTCCTTTTTCATCTTCGAGGAAAGCGATCAGTTGCGGGTTTTGGTCGGTGATGCCGCCGTCGCGGAAAAACGTATCGTTCATGAATAGTCTTATTTGCGGGCCTTCCGTATTGTCGTCGCCGGGTACGGAGCCGCCCACTGTGATTCCGAATGCGCCTGCCGCCACCTCACCATCGTCCGAACAGGCATAATAGCTGATTTTGCCGGAACCGTAGCTATAATTAATGTCGCGCGGCATGACGAACGACAGTTCAAATTCGCCGTTCGTCACAGCAGTTTTACCTTTGAATAAGGTGGATGTTTGGGTGTGAAAAGTCATCGGAACGGCATTACCGGCATGGTTGAGGGTTGTGTTTTCGTGTTCCTTATCGAACAGCGAGAAATGCAGCGCTCCGTTAAATCCGGTTTGCGTCAGGCCATCCGCACCGGTAATGTTGCCTTTCACCGTCACGCGGCTGTTGGCTTTCAAGGTGTCCAACGGTTCACTCACAGGTTTTCCGTTGATGGTAAGCGTCTGCACGGAATCTGCTGGGATATTCAGCCTCAGCGCAGGATCTCCCAATAGCGCAAAACACAGCTTGTTCACGCTTGAACCCGAAGCGTTTTTTGCTCGGCGAAGTACGTCGCCCAGTCGGTGAGGGTCATCTGCCGATCGGGTGAACAATTCGCGGAAAAAATTCCGGTTGAACTCAAAGTTCAGACTCGAATAAACTAATCGCGTACTGGCCAACGTGGCAATACTACCGCCGTTGGGACTGAGCATCATGCTCTCGCCCGCCGACACGTTTGTATCCTGATCATAACGTCCAAACTCGCAGGTAGCCGCCACAAACAGCGGGTATAGCTTATTTCTCCACAGTCCGATGTTCGTGGAGTTCACTACCCTTTGTGCAGTAAGTCCCGACGGATTGCCATGCCCGATGAAGTTCACCAGCAGGCAGCCGTTGTTGAGCAGGTTGGTCAGTTGCTGTTCCACTTCCGGGTAACGGTGACCGTCGACAGTGGCAACCCGCGGGAAAGCGTCAAGATACAACTTTTCTACGGTGTATTGCGGATGATACGAGTTGATTTCTCCTGCAAGGGTTTCCGATTGCAGCATGTGTAAATTTCCGTCGCCGTCGTCGGCAAGCAAACCTATCGTATTCGGCCAGTCGCCCGAAAACTGAGCATCCATGTACCGGCGTATTTTGTCCACCACTTCCTTCGCTTGTGCGGCAGTTTGCACAGGCAACCGCCCCACGCCGATGGCGAGTTTTCCGGTTTCCACCGCTTCGCCGTCGCCCAATATCCCGAAATAATCATCGGAAACATAAGAATCGGTTTCGTGCCACGAGTTTTCCGACTGGTAGGTGACGATATAATTGGAGTTGACGGTTGCCCATTCCGCTTTGATTCTGTTCGACTTGTTGTCGCATGAACCGCCGCCCATCAGCAGCAGGTATTTAAGTTTGACGGCCGTCGGCTTTTCGTACAGATGTTTCATGAAATTACGGATAGCCGCCGGATCCTGCATCCCCGACGAAAACTCGTTGTACACCTGTTCGGCAGTAACCACTTCCACGGCCAGTCTGTCCCTGTCGCGATGCAGTGCGGCTAATTCCCGTGCTGCATCCATAAAATCGGGATGCGTCACAATCACCATATCCACATTTTCGATTCCATGCAGATTTTGATTGTCCGTTCTGTCTTTTTTATCGGGAAAGTTTGGTTTCAGCAAACCGGAAGCGACGTCGAAAGCCGCAAATTCCCGCAAGGTATCCGTTGCCGCAACGAAAGACAGGGTATTTCCCGAAAGGGATGCGTCCATGCGCCGGATATTGTGCATATCGGTGACGTCCCACACCTGCGTATTTGAATTGCTGCCGGTAATCCGGAACATGGCGGTTTGTCCTTCTCCAACCGACTGCGTGTCCCTGAACAAGAGCTGCGATGACGATATATTCAACTTCCGCCGCGCAAACAGCCGGATATAATCCAACCATCCGCCCGCACTGTTGATTCCGTTCCTGTTGAGAATCACCTCCACCGACAGGTTATCCGATGAAGGATTGAAGGCGTCGGTATTGAAAACAGTTGCCACTGCCTTGTGGTAGGGTAAAATTTCGGGCAACGGATGGTCGGCGATTTGCTGCCCGTTACCATTCACTTGCAGATGCGCTACAGAAGAAGGCGTCATCGCCATGAACGCCACATTCAGCCACGCTGGTGCGCTTGTTTCAATATCGGGAACGGTAAATGGAAAACGATAAGTCGTTTGCGGATCTGTTCCTACCGGTCGGTAATCTTCGCCATACCAATGTCTTCCCGAATTTGGACTGGGCAGGTTAAATCGTTCCTCCTCGTGATATTGATGTTCATCGAAAGCGGTTACGTTTTGCGTAACGGTTGCCTGTGGCGGTGTTTCCGTTGTGATTCTCTTACCTCCCGTTTTTGAAGTAATCAAATAGCACGATTGGTTATCCCACAAATGAAGCGAATGTTCAAATGCCTGTTTTTCCCTGTCATATCGCCATACAACAGGCCCTTGCCCGTAGAAAAGAATATAGTCGCCGTTTTTGAATACCCCGTCGCTGCCGGTGTGCATCCAGATGGGAATTTCCTGCAGGTCGTTCCCAGAGTTTTTGTCTGCCCTTTCGGATAACATAGCTCCGCCCGAGCCGTATATCCTTACGTTTGCCGGATCGGTAATGCCCATGCCGACCAATTCGGAATAAGTAATGCGGTAGATGCCGTCACGGTCGACCGTAATTTTAGCCCATTCGCCCGTCGCCATTACCGATTGCGGCTCACCGCCCGATACGCAAAAAACGGACGTCAGGAACAATGATATGGTAAGAAATATGCTCTTCTGCATCAAACTTGACCGTGAACGGTATATTTTGCACAAAGGTATTCTTTTTTTGTGTTCATAAAATGTTTGCTGTAAAAATACATTGCCACTAACTGTTAATTTATCACCGCGACGTTAAAATGCGAGCAGATCCAACTGCTGATTGTAAAATTTTGTAACTTGTGGCAACTTTTTTGTCTTTTCTCAAAAAAATCATTTAATTTTGTGGGCAGAATAAAAAAATAACCAAATTTAAAATAAAATGAAGAAGATATTGATAACAGCAGGAATATCCATGTTTTTGATGCTAACAACAGCATTGGGACTGTATGCACAAGGCGCTCAAAAGGTAACGTATGCCAGTCAAAAGCAAATCGAAGATTTTTTCAAATCGAAAACCATGGTAGTGATGGATGCCAATCCAATGATTGGTTACAACTTTGTAATAGGCGACGCCGTAAAGAAATACTGGAGTGTCACGCCGTTCGAGATCATCACTTCCGATCAGTTCGACAAGATGTACACCGATCCGTCGCTTTCGTTCATCTTCCTGTCAAAAGTTCAGTTGGAAAAGGACAAGGAAGAAGTGTATTACCTCTATATGAACATTGTGATGGGCGCCAAGACAAAAAATCTGACCGCTTTACCTGAGCTGTTGTCGCTGCCGCTGGCCTATTCCGGCGTTGATGAGGACGAGTACATAGACAAGTTGCCGGTGATGCTTCGTTTCGCCCAGGTGCATCTCAACAACCTGAAATCCTCCAAGAATCCAAAGGCGCTGTATAACCTGAAAAGTTACAGCGATGATTCAAAATTATTGAAAGATATGACCCTTTTGGTGAAGGAAAGCGACCTTGCGGAAGAGGTCAACACCGTAGAGAAAATACAGAAGGAATATCCCGGTAAGGTAAAAATTGTTACTACCGAAGAGATGGTGAAAGCTATCGAAGATAAGACGCCCGACACAGCCGTATTACATCAGTTGGGTCCCGCAGAGGACGAAAATAGAGGACGCTCATATTGCCAGATATTCGGCACCGCCGATGCTAAACTCTATTATTATAATTATCAGAATATTACTCAGAAGCGACCTGAAGGCATGCTTGGCCGTGATTTTCGTTTGATTCTCGGAAAGTGGTATTAATGCCAATCAAGAGTTGAAATGTTTTTTAATTTACTGATAATCAATTGACCGTATTCTATTGATATTAAAATCCTAACGGATTAATTCAACTTTAGGGACATGCTTTCAGCGAATTTCTGAAACGCCCTTGCCCTGTGGCTGATCAGGTTTTTTTCGATGAGCGGCATTTGTGCAAAGGTAACGTCATATCCGTCGGGCATGAAGATGGGATCGTAGCCAAAACCTTCATTACCGACGGCTTTCTCAATAATAACGCCGCTGACCACCCCCTCGAAAAGGTATGAACGGTTATCAGCGTCGATGTAAGCGATCACTGTGCGGAAACGCGCTTTACGGTTGGTTTTTCCGGTAAGTTCGTGAAGGAGTTTGTTCATGTTGGCTTTAGCGCGTAGCTCCTGCGGGATTTCCACACCGGCATACCGCGCCGAATACACTCCCGGAGCGCCATTCAACGCCTCCACTTCGAGACCGGTATCGTCGGCAAAACATGGCAGGTGGTATCGTTCGCGGATATAGCGTGCTTTCAGCAAAGCATTACCTTCGAGGGTAGCTTCGGTTTCGGGAATATCGCCCGTAAAACCAAGGTCAGAAAGGCCGGTGATGCGAATCTTTTCGGGCAACATCGCCTGTACTTCTTCTAATTTGTGCCGGTTGGCGGTAGCGAAAATTAATTTCATTTTTGATTGATTAGAACACGAATGACAATATGTTCTTCTCTTAAAGACGGAAAATCTTCCAGAATTTCCTGAACATTCATACCCGAAGCCAACCACTGCAATATATCTCCTACGGTGATACGGGTGCCTTTAATACACGGTTTTCCGGAAC
>Ga0082212_10010362_pt1 | contig 11936 bp, 11 predicted proteins | sample TergutNt197P3_FD_71548 | JGI IMG/M metagenome (GOLD analysis project Ga0082212, IMG submission 71548) | Neocapritermes taracua P3 segment gut microbial communities from Petit-Saut dam, French Guiana - Nt197 P3 | ecosystem: Host-associated > Arthropoda: Insects > Digestive system > Gut ... | reverse complement strand
TATCAGCACAGCAATCATCGTTTTGAATACCCATTTGAAGAAAATCCATGTGTCTACTTGGTGCAGATTGTTTTGGTCGATGATTAGCTGTATCAGCTCCCATGTCATAACAAACGTGAGCAACAGACCCGCAATCGGCAATACTACCGTTTCGGAGAGAGTCCGTATTAAGGCAAAAACGCCGGGGTTCCATGCCCCCGGCGTCATGCCAACGGTTGTCGCTATCTCTCCGACCTGGTTGTTTACGTTGTCGAACAAGCCGCCGAGGTTGCCCATAATGCCGTCAACGAGCAACCCTTTCAGCCAGTCAACAATCCAGTCGGTGAGAAATCCCATCTAAATAACCTCCGATTAAAACAATGTCGCAAGCATGGGAACAAGGGTCATGCCAAGTAAAATAACGCCGCCGCCAGCCATGAGTTGTTTCATGCCCTGCGATTTTGCGCCTGCGTTGTCCGAGCCGTAACCCTCCAACAGATTGATTACGCCCCATACCGCCAAACCTGCGCCGAGCGCGACAACGAGCGTTTGAAGCGTCGATACTGCTGATGTGAAAAATGCCATTCTGTTCACCTTTGCCGGGATATTTCCCGACCCTTTCATATATTTGGGAATAAAAAAAGCCGCCATCATTGGCGGCACATAGCTCCGGGTCTTACATCATCACTTCGGGTCAAGTTGACCCGAAGTCACAAACGCCCGAAGTTTACGCAAAAGCGTCCGGGTCGTCTACATCGTCATAGTTGAGGATGTCCTCGTCCTCGCTTATACCGGGTTCGTCAACCGCTTCCGCTTCGTAAACAGTAAATACGTCATTAGGCGCGGCTTTCAGTTTTTTGCTGAAAAGCGACGCCGGGTCGAAAGCGTTTTTCTTGTCCGCTTCCGCCGTGTGTTTGAAGTTCGGGTGTTTCTTCAAGTCGTATTTGGGCGAGAAAAAAGGGCGCAAGCCCCGTAACTGCAATATGCACTTGTCGCCTGGCATCGTAGTGAGTTCGTCGATTGTCATAAGATCCTTGCCGAGCCGCTGGGTGTTCTGCCCGTAGCTTTCCTGTTGCCCCCGCGTCCGGCTTTCGGTTTGCATGGATATAGTTTCTTTTCCGAGTGCTTCCGATAGCTCCTTGACCGTTGTATGCTCCCTGCCACCGAGAAAAATCACGCTGTCGCAGTTCCCTATGATGGTTTCGGCGTGGTCTTTGTAGAGGGCTTTCAGTTGGCTTTGCGCCTGTAAAAACAGGCACAGCGATATTTCGCGGGAGCGTATGACTGCAACCAGTTTTTCTAAATGCGGCACTTGCCCTGTGTTCGCGGCTTCATCCCATAGTACCCTTACATGGTGGGGAAGCCTGCCACGGAATTTCGTATCAGCGCGTTCGCATAGCATATTGAACATCTGCGAAAAGGCGAGTGCTACGATAAAATTGAATGTTGGATTAGTGTCCGATATGACGAAAAAGGCGGCGGTTTTCCTGTCGCCTATCTTATCAAGCTCCATTTCGTCATATTGCATGACTTCCCGCAACTCCGCAATATCAAAGGGCGCAAGCCGCGCCCCGCATGAAATGAGTATTGAACGGGCAGTTTTGCCGGAGCTTAATTTATATTTGGAATACTGCCGTACCGCAAAGCAGTTCGGCTTCCGCTTGGCAAGTCCGAGGAACATATAGTCAACGGCATTTTTGAAATTATCATCATCTTCTTTTGTTTCCATGCCGTTTATCAGGTCAACAAGGGTTATCATGTTCCTGTCCTGTTCGGGTCCCTCAAACACAATATACGCTATTAGGGCGCAGTACAGGAGCGTTTCGGCCTTTTGCCAGAACGGGTCGCCCTCTTTGCCCTCGCCGCGGGTGTTGGTAATCAGCGCGTCCACGAATTTCAATATATCGGCTTCGGTCTTGATGTACGCGAGGGGGTTATATCGCATTGACTTCGTAAAATCTATGCTGTTAAAAACCTTTATTCTATATCCCTGCTTCTTCAAAAAAGAGCCGACCTGCCCGATTATCCCGCCTTTTGGGTCCACCACGACATAGGAAGAATGGGCTTGTAACAGGTTCGGAGTAAGCCAAAAACGGGTCTTTCCGCTTCCCGACCCGCCGATGATACAGCAGTTAAGGTTACGGGCGTTTGCTGGGTTTGCGGGGCGGGTGTTCATGGTCAGGCTTTCCGTCCCGGTTAAAATGACGTTGTTCTTGAAAACGGGGTCTGTGAGCGGTTTTATTTCTTTCGCTGTACCCCAACGAGCCGACCCATATTCCACATCCCTCCGATATTTTTTTGCTTTTTTTACCTTGTTATATATAACGAGCCGCAACAGTCCCGCCCCTGCAATGCCGACAAGCCAATCAAAACCGTTAATTCCCGGCGCGAAGTCTTGCAACGCAAGCCCTAACGTGTTCATCATGTCTACCAGTTTCAAGCCGATATTCGCGCCATCTGCGAGGCGGTACGCTGTTCCGAGCTTCAAGCAGAACCACAGCGCGAATAGGTAGGGTACGTTCGGGAGTACATATTTCCTTATTTTTGCCGTCATTCCCGTACAACCTCTCTTTCGCGCTTGCGCTCCTTGCGTTCGGGTCTTTCACGTTCGGCGCGTTCGGCGGCGCGGCGCATTTCATCCATGACAGGCGGGCGTTTATCCCGCGCACGTTTTACCACAAGATTTGAGTATTCCGAGAACGCCGCCGTTATCGCGTCAGCCTGTCCGCTTTTGAATAACAAGAGGTATTTTCCCGGTTCGGTTTTATGGAAAGCGTAGTCAACGTGCCACTTCCGCGCCACTTTTTCAAAAAGCCCCCTGTCACCCTCAATCGGTATGGTGCTTGTCGGGACGTTGTGATTCATCAGCTTTTTAACCGATTGTTCGCCGTGAGGGGTTTGTGACCGCTCATATTTGTTTTTAATGATTTGTGCCACTTTTTTAAGGGTAGCGGCAAGCCCCTGTGCTGTCAGCTTTGATGCTTTCAGCGTTATAGCCACGCTTTCGCGCTCAATTTGCTCCTGCATAAAATCACCGTCCTTTCACTTCGGGTCAACTTGACCCGAAGTCAGCCCCTTTCCTCGCGGGCAGGGGTTAGCTTGTCAGCGGCGGGCGGCATCATCATCTTGGCGAACATTTCAAGCTGTTGTTTTATCGGCATTTTATCGGGCGGGTCGGGGTAGGCGAAAATCCTGTGTTCATCGGGTAAATCGTCCCTGCCGCTGTAATGCTCAATAAAACTGCCGTGATTGTGTTCGATGTACCCGCCGCACCTTTCGGAAAACACACCGCCGCCGTCAAGGTAAATATCCCGCCCGTAGGCTTCGTAATCAAAATACTGTTCTAAATTCTCCGGCACTTCCAACGCGGAGAGTTCGTCAATGTAGTACCTGCCTAAATCTTCCTCATTCTCAACACCGGGGTAAAACTCGTAGTTGTCGAGGTTGTGGGTAAGGTTAATCAGGTCTTTTACGCTTGACGTATATTCGCCGTACTCAATGGCGGCAACGAATTTTTCAAACTCGTAATCGTCCATATCTTGAAGCAGGGCGGCGAGATAGTTCAATTCGTCCACGCTCTCATATTCGCCCATGTATCTTGAAAGCCCCTCAACATCGGTTTCATAGTCGGTTATGAATGTTTCCTCGTACAGAACGCCGTCAACGCCGATACGCGCCAACAATGCTTGTACTTGCGGTTTTTCGGCGGGAAGATGTAAATACGCTCCGCATAGCTCACCCTCGTTGTATTTTCCGAGGTTGGTTACATACGCGCTAATCATCGGATCGCGCCTGTCCCTGCGTTTTTACGGTCAATATCCCGTCAAGGGTGGTTGCTGTGATTTTCAGCCGCGCCGCCGTTGCTATGTCGCTTTTTACCGCTTCGTCAACGCCGCCGCCGCAAACGACAAGAACGTGGGAACGGCGCAGGAAGTCGCGCCCCATGTCAACGCCGCTTTTATGTTCCTCCGGGATTTCATCATTGAGAAAAAGCGGCATAAATAAAATAGGGCATATGGGGGAGAATCCCGCTTCATATACCGCCCTGCTGTACTTCGCCGCGTTTTCCGTATTTTCAAACTCACAGCCGCCCCATGCTGCCGTGATATATGCGAGTGGTCGCTTCATCGTAATAACCTCCGTTTTATTAAGTTGCTTTAATGGTCAGCCAATCCCCCCCGCCCCTTTCCACTCATGGAAAGGGGAGCGGCTCAAAGGAATAATCTATCCCCCGCCGCGCCGCAGAGAAAAGCACAGGACAGAAAACAAAGTCAAGGGTAAAATGAACGCTTCGCGCCCTTGACTTCGTTTCCCGCCTGTGCTGAATAATAAGCGGCGACGGGGAATAATTCACATTGAGCCGTCCCATGCGTCAATAACCGATAATCGCGTGTATGGGTGCAACTTCGGGTCATGTTGACCCGAGGTCTTTATTTATCCAGTTCGTCTTTTTTCCTGTCGGGCTTGGCGAGTTCAAGCGGGTTCTTCTCCTTGTACTCGTCGAGCAGCTTCAGGATGGTGTCTTTCATTTCCTTGGGCGATTTATCCGCCGCAAAGTATTTGCCGAGTTCTTGACTGCTGATTATCACTTTCAAATCCTCCTTTTTTTCTTCAAGCATAATGCCGTCGATAACGTCGCCGTTCAAAACGCCTTTACTGTCAAGCTCCCTCATACGCTGCGCCTGCGCCAATGTCGGCGCGGATTGCTGCGCTTCAATCGTCATAGCGATATACTCTTGGTTTTTCGGCTTGATATACGACATTTCAAACGCCGCCATGAACGATAACTTTTTATCGTCCGCGAGTTTTAGCATATCCGGGACAAGGTTATTGAGGGCGATATACCGCTGTACGGTTTTTGCGCCCATCTTATTACGCTCCGCAACAATCTCATTTGAGCGTTTTCCAACGTCCCCTTTGGCAACGCCGTTAAACCGTTCGCCCTGCCGCTTGATAGCGTCCAACTGCATTTTGAGGGCTTGGGCGCGTTCGCTTGCCAGTATTTCGGAACGCTGATTGAAATTGCTCTCGGTCATGGCGAGTACGGCTTCCTCGTCGGTCATGTTGCGGACAACGCAGGGGACATTCTTAATCCCCGCCATTTCGCTTGCCGCTTGCCGCCTGTGTCCGGCGATTAGCTCATAACCGCCGCCCTCACGCGGGCGCACGATTGCGGGTTGGTCTACGCCGCGCTCCTTGACGCTTTCAACAAGGGTTTTCATCGCGTCATCGTCCCTTATTTGGAACGGGTGGTTTTTGAACGGGTGAAGGTCGGCGTGTTCGATATACACGATTGTTTCCGTTTCGTTTATACGGTTCGCGTCCCTCGGCTGTTCGGGTTCGGGCGGCACAACGGGAGCAGGCGGGGCTTCTTCTTTTTCGGGTATTTGCCCGGATTCACCGCCTATACCGCCGCCCCCAACGCTTGCCGCCTTTTTATCCTTTGGAGCTTTCGGCGGTTTTTCGCCGCGTTTGGTTTTTTCGGGTTTATCCGATTTTTCCGTTTGCGGTTCTCTTTCCGATTTAACCTCTCTGGGCGGTCTACCGCGCCGCTTGGGTTCGGGGGCGTCTTTATCCCCCTTATCCATTTCGGCGGCTTGCTTTTCCGCTTCTTGCGCCGCCGCCCGTTTTCCCTCAAATAATCCGTCAATTACATTTGAGGGGATAACAACATCGCCGCCGTCCGTTATATCAGGAGCGCGGGGTGTATCGCCAATATCCGTTTCGGGCGTTTCCAACGGCGGAGCGTCAGGCTTTTTCAGATAGTCAAGTAATGTATCGTCTGTCGGTTGCTCCTGTTCGCCGGATATGCCATCCCCGTCGGGTTCGTTGATTTCCGTTTCGGCGGGCGCGGCAATGTTTTCGTCAGGTGTTTTTTCTTCATGCGAAGTTTCCGCGCCATCCAAAATCTCTTTTGCGTTTGTTTCTGCCATGCGTTTTTTCCTCCTGTTCAGATTTTCGGGCAATAAAAAAAGCCCTGCTTTCGCAGAGCCGATGTTGAGGGAAATTCCCCCTTTCAAAAAGCCACATTGTTATAGTGCCTACTTCGGGTCAACATGACCCGAAGTTGCCGCAACAGAAAACGCCGCCTGGTTTTTCGTCCGTTCGGCGTTCCCTTGTAATGTGATAGCTTCAATATTATTTTTGTTATTATCCCGTCCGGGATATGTGGGTTTTGCTGGATTCCTAATATGAAACACGCTAAAGCCGAAGAATGGCGCGAGGGTTGGACGAAATACTGCAACGATTATTTAGAGCGGCACGACCACGCCGAGCGGATAGACCACCGCAGTTATGAGCGGCAGGGCATAGACCAAATCCCGACTATCCATTTAGGCGTTGCCGCTTCACAGATGGAGAAGCGAGGAATACGCACCGAGCGCGGAGATATTAACCGAGAGATTGAAGTCAACAATCGGAACTTGCGCCAACTCAAAGCGCGTATTGTCAAACTGCAATCATGGTTGAAAGAGGAAACCGCCAACGCCGAGCCGCCCACCCTTGCCGACTACATTCAAGAGATACTATACAGGAGAGCGCAAGAGGGAAAATCGCAACACTCACAGACCCTTTACAATCTCAAAGACGCCGCTAATATGCTGAACTTTTTGACCGACAACAAGATTATGGATATGGCGGGATTGGATAAAGTTTTCGGGGATATGATTGGAAAGCAACAGGATATTCGGGAGAAGCTGAAACCCATTGACAGGCGTATCAAAACCATTGACGAGCATATCAAGCAGAGCGGAAACTACAAAGGCTACCGCACTCAAAAGGCGCAGTATGAAAAGCTGTACGCCCAATATGAAACCCTCAATAAAGCAACAGGGATAGGCGCAGGGCGCAAAGCGCAAAAGGCGCTTGTTACCGCCAACGAATACTACGAAACCCACCGCGAAGAAATCACCATGTACGAAAAAGCCGAGCAGTATTTGAAAGGCGTATTGCAAACGCATTTCGACCCGAAGAAACTACCGCCAGTTAAGAAGTGGCAAGCCGAACGCGACAAGCTGATTGCAAAGCGCGGCGGGTTAAATCGGATATATGCCGAACTCAAAGACGAGGTAAAACAAGCCGAGCAAATGAGAAAGAGCGTTTACAGTATCATGCGACAGGAACAACGCGAACAGCAACCGCGCAGGGCGCACGACATTGACCGATAAATCAGCAAGGCGGCGGGAAAACACACCGCCGCCTACATAAAACATTTACTAATCCATCCCATTTCTTATATCTTCAACAATAATTTCATAACTGCCATCTGCTTGACGTTTGAGCAATCTGGCCCACATAATATCATCAGGAGGTGCGCCAAGCGTATGTAGTTGATATTCTCCGCCGTCAACAATAAAGTCCAGATAGTACATTCCTGTTAAAACTGGCTCTGCTTGAAAAGGGTCTAAATCAGCGTAGGTTAAACTATTGCCTTTCGCGGCAAGGGCGCGCACATCCTCCAATGTCATCATAGTCTGTGGATTATTCGCAGGATGGTACATTTCAATTTTCTTGCCATCAATATATAGTTCAGAAGCATTAGGCCAAGCCCCCCGCAATGGGGCTTGCACCCTGATAATAAAGTAGTCAGCGTTTGTACTCTGGTTTGAATTATCACTTGTAACATAGACGCTTACTATTGAATCAAGAACCGAAAACTTGAAAATATTATAACTGTTTCCGCCATTCGACTGGGGAAAATATATGAACATATCCCAAGAGTCAGGGTCAGAATAAATATATTGATAATACACTCCAGTTGATAAACAGGACGCTAACCAATCCTCACTTTTCTCAATGGTAATTTCTTCTTTCGTATAAAAGGCGGCTTTGTAACCGTTAGCGGTTTCTTCATAATACTTGCCTGTTGCTTCACTGTATTTGGTGACGCTTAGATTATCAGACCACGGTGCTTTATCGTAAGAAAATAACGCCTCTCGCCTACCTGACTTAACTTTAAGAGTTCCGTCACCGAAAATAAGAAGTAAACCGTCTTTTTTTAGTAAATCAAGGCTTTCAAAATCCATAATCGGAAACGCAACAAACCCTTCCGTGACATACTCATAATTAAACGATACTACTGCTTGAATAAAGCCAGAAATATCTTGTGGTAAGTTTGCAACAAGCCGTTTTCCATAAGGCGGGGCGGCGTTGTTAAACAATAAGTGTCCTTCTCCGTTTTCATCAGAAAGCCATATAGAAAAATCAGTAAGACCAAAACAGCAGCCATCATTATAAAGCATAAACTCATTCTTTATGCTTTTCTTTGGGTATTCATCAACAAGCGGCGGGTCAATATAGTTTGAATACGCGACTAAACAAAACCACAACGCCGCTATTCCGATTGGCAGGGCAAGCCACCAAAGTTTTTTCTTATTCCCCATATTACAATCACTCTTTATTTTGAAATCAGTTTGAACACAGTATAGCACAAGATGACAATAAAATCCATTCCTTTGCCATCAGCTTATCAAAGCCATTATCGGAGAAACCCACAAAAGTTTCCGCTTAATGAAAAACATCAAGATAGGTGTTCCCAATGGGATAATGAGAAGTAACAAGATTTGATATAATTCGATTTTACCTTCAAAAAAGGGCATTACCAAAACCTCACTAAATAACGTCTATTCGCAATCATATTTCCAAAAAATAGTATAGCACGAAAATCTGAACACTTCAACGAAATTAAGCGTTTCCCTGTCCGTTCCGGCGACCCAGATACCCAGATAGTCAAGAGCGATTTAGAAAGTAGCTACTGCAATTTGAGTGGAAGTGTGATATGATTCTCGTAATATTGATTTGCATTTCAAACGGATAGCAAGGGTGAGCCGCCCTGCCTGTCGGCGTGTCGTTTCACCCTTGTATGTTTTAGAAGAAAGAAAAAATTATTTTGTTTTGCAATATAAACGAGAAAAACCGTACTTATAGGGTGAAAGCCGCTTTCAACACGAACAAGCAAGGAGGGATAATATTGTGGATGACTTGAAAATCGTAGAGTTATATTTATCAAGGTCAGAGGACGCTATTGCCGAAACAGACATGAAGTATGGAAAGCTGTGCCGCTATGTTGCCATGAATATCTTACGCAACAATGAGGATAGCGAAGAATGTGTCAATGATACATATTTTGGCGCATGGAACGCAATCCCGCCACAGAAACCAAATAAGTTTTCGGCTTTTATCAGCAGAATCACAAGAAACTTAGCCTTGAAAAAATATGAATATATCTCTGCGGCTAAAAGGAATCCAGAGGTATTAGTTTCCCTTGCGGAGTTAGAGGAATGTGTTTCTGGGCGGGATTGCGTTGAAACTGAACTGGAAAACAAACGTGTCGAAAAGGCTATCAGCGATTTTCTTTGGCAACAAGATATTGAAAAACGCACCGTATTTATACGCCGTTATTGGTACTTTGAACCTATCGACAGCATTTGTAAGCGTTGCGGTTTTAGCCAGAGCAAAGCAACATCTATGCTGTACCATACCCGACAAAAACTAAAACAACACTTAGAAAGTGAGGGCATTGAATTATGAAACGTGAGCAATTATCTAATCGGATTGGAAATATCGAGGACAGGCTTGTGGAACAAGCTGAAAACGCGCCAAACTTTGGGATTCAACGGCGTAAGCAGAGCATACGCCGAATGGTATCCATAGCGGCTGTATTGGTTTTAATGATTGCCAGTTTTGCGACAGGTGCTATTGCTTTGGCAAAGGAAACCGTTGTTTATGTCGAAAAGGAACAAGAAATTATAAAGGTAGGCGATTCGGGAATAACGCTTATACTTCCTGATGAATGGAAAGAGAAGTACGGTGTCGAGCATTACGGTAATGAAGTCATCGTATATCATTCTGCCACGCGTGAAAGTTTTGGTGATGGAACATATGGCGGTGATTTGTTCCGTATATTTTGTTTAGAAGAGCGTTTCCCGATGGATTACGTTTTTCCATATCCCGGGTTTACAATAGCCATAACGGAAACCCACACCTACGTTTTTAACTATCCTTCTGATGTTCAATTCGATAGGAACAACCTTGAGACAATGACCGAGTATATGGAATTGAGTGACGATATAAAAAACATTGAGATTGTCATGAACGCTCAAATGCTCGAAAACACCATGAACGCGACCAACTGGGTAGAGGGAACGGTATTTGTACACTTCCTTGAAGATTATGGCGCAGGCGGGATTGAGAAAACCGTTGTTTGTGATGCATTGCAATCTAAAACAATTACGGAGATAGTCGAATCACAGGATTATGGCGAGCCACGAAGTTTCTACACCGATTTATGGATAATAGTAGGCTATGATGAGTATTATTTGAACTCGACCACAGGCAATATTATGATTGCGGCGGGCGGATATAGCACCGTCCTGTCTGTTGAGGATTTAAGCAGAATCATAGATTTGTTAAGTGATTAGATGAAAGAGAGCATGGACTAATTAAATAATCAACTTAATCTGTACAGGACAAGGCTTTTTTCAACCTTGTCCTGTTTTTTTGCCCAAACCGTAACACCGATATGTTGACATTTGCCGCTTTTTGACAGCTTGTAAACCCGCATTATACAAGGCTTTTTGTTGCGCTAAAAAGCCGTTTTGTGAGGTCAGAGGGATAATACCCTACCCACCCCACGAAACGGCTTTAATCTATCCACAAGGCGCGTTTTGCGCCCTTTTTTCATTTCTGAATTGATAATATTTACGGTTATTAAAAAGTTCCTCTTGACAAATCCCCGAACGGCTTGTATCTCGGAACGCCCGGAAGCGGAAAATCCTTTGCCGCCAAACGGGAAATCATCAACGTGTTCCTCTCCACGACCGACAGGATAATCATAGTGGACCCGATGGGCGAGTACGCGCCCCTTGTCCGCAGGCTCGGCGGCGAAGTCATAGAAATATCGCCGGACAGTCCCCACCACATTAACCCGATGGATATAAACCTGACCGACAACGGCGAAGAAAGCCCGCTTGCACTCAAAGCGGATTTTATTTTATCGCTTATGGAGCTTGTTGTCGGCGGCAAGGACGGACTGCAACCAATAGAGCGGACGGTCATAGACCGATGCACCCGCCTTGTCTATCACGATATTATGAAAAACCCTGACACGGCTGAAATGCCGATATTGCAGGACTTGTACGAACTCTTGATGGAACAGCCCGAAGCGGAAGCGAAGCGGCTTGCAACAGCATTGGAGATATATTGCGTAGGTTCGCTGAACGTCTTTAATAACAGGTCAAACGTATCCACCGATAAGCGCGTGACCTGTATCGTGCTGAATAAACTCGGCGCGGGGCTTCGTAAAATCGCCATGCACATTACCAATGAATTAACATGGGCGGCGGTGGATGATAATTTCCGGCGCGGTATATATACATGGTGCTACTACGATGAAGCGCATATGCTTTTGCGTGACAACCTCACGGCAAGTTATTTTGTCACGATTTGGAAAATGCTCCGTAAAAAGGCTTGCGTTCCAAGCGCTTTGACGCAAAACGTCAAGGATTTTCTGGCTTCCAAAGAGATAGAAAACATCCTCGAAAACAGCGAATTTATGGTTATGCTTGCACAGGCGGCGGGCGACAGGGAAGTTTTAGCCCGCCAACTCGGCATATCCTCACATCAGCTTTCCTACGTCACGCACAGCGGGTCTGGCGAGGGCCTATTGTTTTATGGCGATACGACAATCCCATTTGTAGACAGATTCCCGAAAAACACCGAGATATACCGCTTGCTGACAACTCGCCCGGAGGACTTGAAAAATGAAGCGGCGGGGCGATAACCTGACTTCGGGCCAACTTGGCCCGAAGTTGGAAACAGACATCATTATCAACATGGATTGCCTTGAAGCCCTGCGCTCCCTGCCTGATAACAGCGTCCATTGCTGTGTCACGTCACCGCCGTATTACGGCCTGCGGGATTACGGCATGGACGGGCAGATAGGGCGCGAAGCGGCGCCG
>Ga0082212_10010361_pt1 | contig 11936 bp, 9 predicted proteins | sample TergutNt197P3_FD_71548 | JGI IMG/M metagenome (GOLD analysis project Ga0082212, IMG submission 71548) | Neocapritermes taracua P3 segment gut microbial communities from Petit-Saut dam, French Guiana - Nt197 P3 | ecosystem: Host-associated > Arthropoda: Insects > Digestive system > Gut ... | reverse complement strand
ATCTCTGGGACTTTGGGCCAAAAAACGAAGTTCGTTGGGCTGTTTGACCAACCATCCGATCAAGGTCAGCAGGCCCCATTTACACAGGTACAACAGGTAAAATGCTATGCCAAACAGGGGAATCATCCACCAACCCGGATTGGGCAAGAGGTCGGGACGGTATACCTGCAGGAAAAAAAAGCCCAATACGGAAAAATGGAGGAGGCCAATGATAAAAAGAACCACCCGACTCGTTTCCAGCGAAACATCTTCCTGGGTCTTCCATGCCTGTGCAAAACGAAAACAGCCATACATTATGGGGACAATAGAGCGCCGGATGAATGTAAAAGATGTTAACAGAATGAGGATGAGAAGTAAACTGTAAAGGCCCGAATAGGCATCCCCCTGATGGATGGTATAGATAGAGGCAATCGTCCCGGACGGATGTTCGACGACCTCAGAACCCCACAGTTGCATTTTGTCCATTAATTACCTCTCTTTGCCTGATAACCCATACTGTGCAGGATGCCCACTACTTTGTCTCTACAATCGCCCTGAATCAAAATATGGCCCTCTTTTACCGATCCGCCCACCCCGCATTTGCCCTTGAGTGTTTTGCCCAGAGCCTCCAAATCGTGCGTTTTTCCTGTGAATCCAGATACCAGTGTTACCTGTTTTCCTGCACGTTGCCTGCGGTCAATGCCCACCAAAAGTTTTTGTTTGGCGGGGGCCAAAGTATCCGGTTCCTGCTGTTGCGGAGGGCTGAGGTCAAGATTGGGATTGGTAGAGTAGACCAGCATGGCGTTTTGGAATTTTTTGCAAATATAGTATCTTTGCCGTTCACACCATATACCTTGATTCATGGATTTAAAGCAATTTAAACGATTAGACCTCTGGCTTGGCCTTGCGGTCTTTATAGTATCGGCCTATACTTATTTAGCCACCATTGAACCTACGGCCAGTTTTTGGGACTGTGGAGAATTTATTGCTTCTTCCTATAAATTAGAAGTCGGACACCCTCCCGGAAATCCTGTATTTCAGATTATAGCCAGATTTTTTACCCTCTTTGGCAATAAAGAGCAGGCGGCAGTATTGGTCAATGCCATGAGCGCCCTGTGCAGCGCGGCTACTATCCTCTTTCTCTTTTGGAGCATCACCCACTTGGGGCGCAGGATATGGGAACGGAATAAAGAAACCTTATCAATGGGCAACGCCATAGCGGTACTCGGCGCGGGAGTGGTGGGGGCTTTGGCCTATAATTTTTCCGATACCTTTTGGTTTTCGGCAGTAGAAGGGGAGGTCTACGCCATGTCGTCGCTCTTTACGGCGGCGATCTTTTGGGCCATGCTTAAATGGGAAGAGCAGGCCGACCAGCCTTACGCCAACCGCTGGATTGTACTGATTGCGTACCTTACGGGACTTTCTATAGGGGTACATCTGCTTAATCTATTGACTATTCCTGCTTTGGCATACATCTACTATTACAAAAAATATACCGTTAATCGAAAAGGCATTATCTATACCTTTTTGATTTCTACGGTATTGCTGGCTGTGGTTTTGTGGGGCATCATTCCCGGCCTGCCTAAAATCGCATCGTGGTTCGACCTCCTCTTTGTAAATGTTTTTGGCTTTGGGTTCAATTCGGGGGCGGCCTTTTTTATGATTTTGCTGTCATCTTTGTGCTTTTTGGGGATTTATGTTACCTTCAAAAAAGGAAAAGTGCTGTGGAATACCATACTGCTTTGCTTTACCGTCATGGTAATCGGCTACTCCTCTTTTGCCGTGATTATTATTCGTTCGTCGGCCAATACCCCCACCAACGAGAACCAGCCCGATAATCCCTTTGCCCTGATCCGCTATTTGGGGCGCGAACAATACGGCAGCAATCCCTTGATTTACGGGGAAACATTCGCATCCCGCTGGATAGATATAAAAGCATCCTTCTATTATACCAAAGTAGATGGAAAGTACAAAAAAGTTCCGGGTCGGCCCGAGGCTGTCTATGACCCCGAAGCAAATATGTTGTTCCCCCGAATGTGGAGTTCGCAACCTCCTCAGCATATACAGTTTTACAAGCAGTATACCCAGGGTCGGGGCAAGTCGATACCGGGTTATGCCGAAAAAGTCCCCTATTTTAAAGACAACCTGGCTTTCTTCTTTGACTATCAAGTAGACTGGATGTATATGCGCTATTTTATGTGGAATTTTGTTGGCCGGCAAAACGACCTGCACGCCATGGCGCGCGATCAGTTTAAAGGAAATTGGGAGAGCGGAATCGGCTTTATTGATCGGTGGCGCTTGGGAGATCAGCGTGATGCTCCCGATTATTTAGCGCACCATAAAGCCAAAAACCATTTCTATTTCTTGCCCCTGATATTGGGTTTAATAGGCCTCTTTTACCAGTACGCCAAAGACCGGCGAAATTGCTGGGTTGTATTTCTGCTCTTTTTTCTGACCGGCTTAGCCATTGTGGTATACCTGAATCAGCCTCCCTACCAGCCTCGTGAACGGGACTATGCCTACGCGGGGTCTTTCTATGCCTTTGCTATATGGATAGGCTTAGGGGTGATGAGTATCTATGAATTTTTAAGAAAGCGCAAACTGAACCAGATGATGGCCGCGTACATAGCCGGAGGCCTCTGTTTGGCGGTTCCGATTCAAATGGGGAGCCAAACCTGGGACGACCACGACCGCAGCCACCGGTATACCGCTCGGGATATGGCCTATAATTATCTGCAATCGTGCGGTCCGCAGGGGATATTGGTAACCGTGGGCGATAACGATACATTTCCTCTATGGTATGTACAGGAGGTAGAGGGCATTCGTACCGATGTACGTATTCTAAATACTTCTCTTTTAGGCACCGACTGGTATATAGATCAGATGAAATATCAACTGTATGATTCTCCCCCCTTGCCCTTTACGCTACCCAGATCAATGTATGTGGGGAGTAACAACGACCATATGGTGGTTGACGAACTGATTGAAGGGCCGATTATGCTTTCTAAGATTATGGAATGGTTAGTTACGCCCAATGCCCTCCGGAGGGGCGCCGATGGAGAGACGGAATCTTTTATGCCCGCCCGCAGGTTGCTGATACCCGTTAACAGGGAAAATGTGGCCAAATATGGAATCGTAGCGCCCGAACATTTGGACAAAGTGTTGGATACGATAGAGATTAACCTCCCCGATCGGTATATTACCAAGCCGGAAATGATGATTTTGGATATGCTGGGCAATTATCAGTGGGACAGGCCTATTCATTTCACCGGTTTGGGCGGCGATTTTAAAATAGATATGGATAAATACTTGCAGTTTGACGGTATGGTTTCTACCTTGGTGCCCATGATTTGCCAAAATCGAGGCGACAGGGCCACACCCGTAAATGCGGATGTTATGTACGACAGATTGATGCATACATACTCCTTAGACCGGTTTGCCGATCCGCGAATTTATGTGGATTATCAAAATTTGCTTACTTTTCAGGCTGTGCTGTGTATGCGCAATATATTTGCCATTTCTGCTCAGGCCTTGTTAGATAAAGGCCAACCTCAAAAGGCGGTGGAGGTTTTAGACCGAATGCAACAGGTGTTTCCTGCCGGCCAATTCCCACTTAATACGGCCGGTCAGATCAGTTGGCTCAACACCATGGCGGGGATTAATGCTGTAGAGGTATATGCCGCTTCCGGATCTGTAGAAAAAGCCGACCGGTTGGGAGAGGCCTTAGCCGGTGAGTTGCTAAAAGCCATGGCATTCTTTAGCAAAACAGATACTTTTTCCGATACCGATTTTCAACAAAACGCTTCGCTGCTCTTGAGCCTGATTGATGTAACGGAAATATTCAATCAGGAAAAGTCCGAAGATTATTTTAAACAGTTTCAGGAGATCCTCGACAGTGCGGGGTATGGGTATTAATCCAGCAGCAAGTTGCACCCCCTGAGTTCGCTAAAGGGGATGCGTCCGAGGATTTCAAAGTTTTGGTCGGGATGCAGCACGCCCAAATCCTGCGTTTCTATAAATGAGCAGGAGTAGTAATTGTCTAAGTCAATGATGTTTACTCCCCCTTTTTGTCCGTAGGGGAGGAGGTAAAAGGGATCGTGCAGGTCCCGGATCAATACCTGCATTTGAGGAGGGGCAACAAAGCGTCCTCCATTGATGGCATACGCCTGGGAGAGCAACTCGGCCATACCGTATTCCGAATGGATGTGCGGCGTTCCAAATCCCCACCTAAGTTTTTGGTGAAGGTCGGCGCGGCTGAGTTCTATGCCTCGCCCCTTCATGCCTCCGGTTTCTATGACTTGCAGTTCGGAAAAGGAGAGGGGGTGGGCTTGGATAAAATCGAGCAGGGCAAAACTGACTCCAAAGAGTATGGTCGGCGTTTGGCGGGTGCGCAATATGCAGAGATGATCGTATAGTTCTTGATGATTATATAAATAAAAGCCATTATCGAGAGCGCCGGACTGCTCCATGAGTTGGCTGACCATATAGACTAACGAAGAGTTGCTGCGTTCCAAGTAAGAGGGGAGCAGGGCAAGAATGACGTATTGTTCCGGAGGACCAAAGAATTGTCTAAAGCAGTTGGAAAAACTTTCCTGGTAGCGGCTAAGGTCGGCCACGTGGTGTTGTGCAGGGTGCATACCCGATGTGGCGCTGCTGGTAAAAATATGCTGGGGAGGCAGAGCGCCGCAGTATACGGTATGGGTTTTAAAAAGTTCTATCGGCAAAAAGGGAATTTGCTTGATTTCTGTAATGGACGTTGGATCTATGCCTATCAACTCCAAATAAGATCGATACACCTTGCATTGTTGCGCCTGAAACCTAAAAATTTCTAAGGCCGTCCGGCAAAAATCGGATTTATGCATTTATTTTTTTGATTTGCCGGTTGAGGGCCAGCAGGGCTTCTACATACTCCCTGGATCCGCTCAGACGGGGAACTTTATGCTGTCCGCCCAATTTGTTATTCCGCTGCATCCAGCGGAAAAAGCATCCTTTTTCTACGGCAAGCATCCTGAGCGGGAGCATGGTAGCGTTGTGGGCGCGCTTGGCCTCATAATCGGAGTTGAGGGTACACAGAATTTTGTCTACGTCACGGGCAAAGAGTTGTAGATCGGCAGGCGGTTGCTCAAACTCTACCAACCATTCATGGGTGCCTTTGGCCTCTGTCCCCATAAATATGGGGGCTACGGTATAATCGCTGACCAAGGCGCCGTGCTGGTTGCACGCAGAGGCTAAGGCTTTTTCTGCATGGTCGATCATTAACTCCTCGCCAAAAGCATTGATGAATAATTTGGTTCTGCCGGTAATAATGAGTTTGTGGGGGAAGAGCGAGGTAAAACGCACGGTATCGCCGATCAGGTAGCGCCATAAACCTCCGTTGGTGGAGATTACTAAGGCATAATCGACCCCTTTTTGGACCGACTCCATGGTGTCGAAATCAACAAAACTGCCGTCGAAGGCTTCGTTCAACTTTTTGAGGGGAATAAATTCGTAAAAGATACCGACGTTGGGCAGCAGGAGCATGGCGGGATCCAGGGGATTATCCTGAAGGGCAAAAAATCCTTCGGAGGCATTATAGGTCTCTACGTAATGCATATTGGGGGACGGAATCAGCCGGCTGTACTGTTTGCGGTAGGGCTCAAAACTAATTCCTCCGTGCATAAAGAGTTCCAAGTTGGGCCAAAGTTCGAGCAGGTTGCTTTTTCCTGTATGTGCCAGCACTTTACGCAACAGTACCAAATTCCATGAGGGAATGCCGGCAAAGTTGGTGATGTTTTGGGTGGCGATCAGTTTGGCGGCGCGGGTTGTTTTCTCTTCAAAATGGTCGTGCAGGGCGATGGATTTAGGGGGGGTTCTGAACCATTCGGCTATTCGGGGTGCGTTGGTCAACAATATGGCCGAAAGGTCGCCGTAACGGATTTGTCCAGCGCCCTCTTTGTCAATGGTACAACTGCCGCCTAAGGTGAGCCCTTTTCCGTTAAAGAGTTTTGACTTGGGGTTATTGTTGAGGTAAACAGCAAGTAAAGTGCGCATACCCTTAAAATGACATTGTTTGAGCGAATCGGAAGAGAGGGGGATAAACTTGCTTTTGGTACCGCTGGTGCCGCTGGATTTGGCAAACCATGGCGTGGGCTGGTTCCACAATACGTTTGATTCCCCCCTGCGGATGCGCTCTATATAGGGGAGAAGGTCTTCGTATTGATGAAGGCGAATAAATTTTTGATAATCGGAATATTTATGGATGCGATGAAAAGAGTGCTCCTGCCCAAAAAAAGTCTGGGCTCCAGATGTCATCAGGGTGTTAAATACCTGAGACTGAAACGGTAATGGATTCTTTTTTAGTGCGTCTATCTCTTTAAGCAGCGTGGCCGAGAAAGCAGCATATATGTTACAGCGAATCGACACAAAAAGGGATTTTTACAAAGATAAGCATTATTATTGAAACAATTGCCGCAAAACGTCCGGAGATTTTATATCCAAAGAAAAGCCAAGGTGATAGTGCAGGTAGTGTATGATGCGCATGACACATTGATGTCTTTGCGCTCCGTTTAACGGCAGGTGGGCGGCTTCCGACGCTTCTGTCAGGCCGGATAATTGGGATAAGAGCAGGGACTCTTCTTTAGAAAACAAAAAGTCGGAGCGCGTGCCGGAGGCGACAAAAGCGCCTTGAGCCATATCAAAGAGGGGCGTTTTCTCCGGATGGTAATTGAGAAGAGGGGCATAACCCAAATGGCCGCAGAGTTGCACCAAGAAGTAAAGATGAAAATTGGCCACGCTACAGGTCAAGTCATTAAGCGTTTGAATCGATTCCTTTAAAAATTGATATAAGGGTAGGTTGGCCTCTTCTTCTTTAATACTTTTGTAGAGGATTTCTCCCAAAAAGAGGGCAATGCTGCTTTTGTACAGATTGCTGCGCAGCCCATTCAGCCCGATGGCCGGTTGCAGGGTTTTTATATAGTGAATAGGCGCTTTGGCTTTGTAATAGACCTCGGCATCCAAAATGTTTAGCGGAAAAATGCGGGCGGCGGCGCCCTGTTTTTTGGCCGTTCGGGATCGGGGCAATAAAAAAGTTTGCCTGCCGTGCGAAGCGGTGTAGGCCGATATCAGCAGGTCGGATTCCCGATATTTAATAGAATGAAAAACAATAAATTGAGTGGTGTTTATCATGCTATATGCCCAAGGCTTAAAAAATTTGCCAATTGATCCAGCGCTCGCTTCCGGTGAGAAACAGCATTTTTCTCCTGGGGGTCCATCAGGGCAAAACTGCAGTCATAGCCGTTGGGAACAAAGACCGGATCGTATCCAAAACCCTGATCACCCTGAGGCGTTTCTAAAATGCGCCCAGGGACACATCCTTCAAAAAAATAGTCTTTTCCATTTAAAATCAATGCAATAACACATCTAAATTGGGCGTGGCGGTCGGTGCATCCTGCCAACTGGCTCAAGAGTTTGGCGGTATTGGCCTGTGCATCGGCGTTGGGCCCTGCGTAGCGGGCAGAATAGACGCCCGGAGCCCCGTCAAGCGCCCGTACCTCTAATCCGGTATCGTCGGCAAAACAATCTAATCCAAAAGCATTCCAAATGGTGCGCGCTTTTTGTATGGCATTGGATTCGAGCGTATTTCCTGTTTCCGGAATATCCTGCGTATAGCCTAAATCTGCGGGAACAATCAATTGAACTCCCTGTTTAAGAATATCTTGTGCTTCTCTGGCTTTGTGTGGGTTAGCCGTGGCAAATATCAATTTCATGCCGGCAAAGTTATTTGAAAATTTGAAGTTAGGATGATTGTTACTATATTTGCCCGAATAACCAAATGAGACAAATGAAGAAGAAAGTTTTTGGGACAGGCTGTATGTTGTTGGTATGGCTCTTTTTTTCTTATGAGGCCCAAGCCCAATCGGCCGATTTTAAGACAGGAAGAAGTATTGATTTATGGCATAATATTTTGAGGGAAGTGGCTGTTTTTTATGTTGATACGGTGCAGATGGGTTCGTGGATAGAAACGGGGATTGCCTTTATGCTGGATCAATTGGATCCCTATACGGAGTTCATTCCCGAAGAGGAGTACGAGAGTATTGAACTGATGACCACCGGCACCTACGGAGGGGTGGGTTCGTACATTAAAAGAGGCCCCGACGGCGTGATTTTTACTGAGCCTTACGAGGAGTCTCCTGCGGCAAGGGCGGGGATTGTGCCGGGCGATCTCATCCTTGAGATAGATGGAGTTTCTGCCATTGAACTCTCCGTAGACGAATGCAGCAACAGGATGAAAGGGATACCGGGTACCGACGTGCGCTTTAAAATCAAAAAAATCAAAACCGGAGCGGTAGAAGAAGTTACCCTTAGGCGCGAACGCATTCATCGTCCGGATATTACCTATTACGGAATGTTGGAAGGAGGAGTGGGTTACATACGTATTTCTACCTTTACTTTAGGCGGCGGACAAGATTTGCGCCGTGCTTTTTTGGAGCTTCAGGCCGGCGGCGGGCTTTCATCTTTAGTATTGGACCTGCGCGGCAACGGCGGCGGGCCGGTAGAAGAGGCGGTGAATATGCTGGGCCTCTTCTTACCGCGCGGTACGGAGGTCGTGTCGGTCAAAGGACGTTATCCCCAGCAAAATACGACCTACAGAACCAAGGATGAGCCTTTGGATATTCATGTTCCCATAGCGGTACTGGTGGACCGAGGGTCGGCTTCTTCTTCGGAAATACTCACCGGAGCCATACAGGATTTGGACAGGGGTGTTGTTGTGGGAACCCGTACTTTTGGCAAAGGATTGGTCCAGTCGTTCAGACCCCTTCCCTACAATGCCAAGCTCAAAATCACTACGGGTAAATACTATACGCCCAGTGGCCGCTGTGTTCAGGCCATTGACTACAGCCATCGGAACGAGGATGGGAGTGTGGGATATGTACCCGATTCGCTGATTCAAGCCTTTACCACCAAAAACGGCCGCACGGTATACGACGGAGGGGGCATAACCCCCGACGTAAAGGTGGAATCAGAACCCTATAGCCGTTTGGCGTTTGAGCTTGCAGTACGCAGAGACCTGATCAGGGATTACGCCATCCGGTATTTTGCCGCCCGTCCATCTATCTCTGCTCCAGAAGTGTTTGAACTTTCGGATGCCGAATATGAGGATTTTATTTCCTTTATGGAGACGCAGGAGTTTGACAGCCGCAGCGCCACAGATGTGCTGTTGGAACAGATGGCCAATACGGCTAAGCGGGAAGGGTATGGCGATATAACATTGGAGCAAATTGAGGCGATAAAAAAAGGGATGGAGGGGAACAAAGCCAAAGACCTGCAACGGCATAAAGCAGAACTTAAACCCTTGATAGAAGAGGAGATTTGCTCCGTATATTATTTCAGAAGGGGAGGAATCAGGAGTATGTTGCGTGGGGATGTGCAGCTAAAAAAAGCCATAGAGCTTTTGTCCGATCCCGATACCTACCGGCAGACGCTGGCCAAACCATCGGTAGAATAATTTGATTTTTTTTAACATACAATATATATAACACAATATGATGACAAAAAAGCCAAAGGAGGTAACTCCCAATCACGTAAATCGCATTTGTTCAGAAACGCAGATGGTGGGAGATACCGTTACCAACAGTGATATGCGGATCGACGGCTGTTATGAGGGTAATATTATTTCTTCGGGACGTTTGGTGATTGGAGAGACAGGACAGTACAAAGGAACGGTACAGTGCAGGTTTTTAGATGTCTGGGGGAGGTATTCAGGTACGGTAGAGGCATTAGATATGGTTTCTTTTAAAACGGGGGCGATTTTTGAAGGCGAAGTACATACCGCAAAATTAATGATGGAGCTGGGGGTGGTATTTAACGGGAACTGTACCATGCAGGAGGAGTTAAAGCCTAAGTCGGAATTATCTTAAAAACCTTATCGCCGCGGCGTACCGGCTGCGGGGTTGTTATAGAGCAGTAACTTCCTTTGGGCGCAGAGGCAACAGGCGCCTCTTCCCATCTGATTTCTGTTGCCGTTTGTGCGATAACTCCGGTAGTGGGTCCCATAATAAAAAGAGGGGTTCCCGTACGGAGCTCATCCGTTTCGAGCACGATTTCTGCAACGCCTTGCCTGCCGAAATAATTGGTAACTTTTCCCAAATAGATTTTACGTTGAGCGGCTTTGTTTCCATATACTTCGCTCCATGCTCCCATTTGGGCGCCCTGATAATAACCGTCCCAAAACCCCCGGTTGAAAACGGTTTCCAACTCCGCCTGTAACTCCTCCCCCAATGCGGCGCAAAAGTTACCCGTCAGGCAGGCTTCAACGCCCCGTTTATATACCGACGTTACCCGTTGTACATATTCCGGAGCGCGCGCCCGTCCTTCGATTTTAAGTACCTCTATGCCGGCGTCTACTATTTTATCGAGAAACCGAATGGTAGAAAGGTCTTTAGGCGACATAATGTATTCCTGATCGATTTCGAGTTGCGCTCCGGTCTCCTTGTCGGTTACTAAATATGCCCGCCTGCAGGGCTGATAGCACGAACCTCGGTTGGCGGAGGCATGATACTCATGGAGGCTCAGGTAACATTTTCCGGAAATGGCCATACACAAAGCCCCATGACAAAAGAGTTCCAATTTCACAAGATTTCCCGAAGGGCCCTTAACCTCCTCCCGCTGCACCCCCTGGGCAATGGCTTTGATTTGGGGCAGGCTCAATTCCCGCGCCAATACGATGACATCGGCAAATTGCGCATAAAATTTCACGGATTGCAGATTGCTAATATTGAGCTGGGTAGAGATGTGTACTTCTAACCCTTGCCTCCTTGCCCCCAATATGGCCGCCATATCGGAGGCAATCACTGCGGATAGTTGGACTTCTTTGGCCCGAGCAAGGATCTGCTCCATCTGCTCCCTGTCGTGGTCGTACAGTATGGTGTTTAGGGTGAGATAGGAACGCATATTGTGTTGGCGGCAAAATCGGGCGATTTCTACCAAATCATCTATATGAAAATTATGGGCAGAATGGGCCCTCATATTCAGTTCGCCGACCCCAAAGTAGACCGAATCTGCGCCTCCCTGAGCGGCTGCGGTAAGGGAGGTAAAATTGCCTGCGGGGGCCATAACTTCGATCTGTTTCATGGGACGTTACTTTTTTCTTTCTAACAACGAAGCAGCATATTGATACAGTTGTTCTTTTTTATGAAGCGGTATATCTGTGCGGTCAAGAGCTTGGCACGAGGCGGTATAAAACCGGTTGATTTCGGCTTCTGCGGCGTGGGGGATTTCCAATTTTTGATAGAGGCCAATAACGCGCGCCACCTTTTCGTGGGGAGCATCGTGCAGGCTAAGTGAGTGATTCAGCTCTTTAAGGTCAGCCCCCTTTGCTTTATGAAGGGCGTCGACCAGCAACCATGTCTTTTTATTATTGAGGATATCGCCTCCTATGGATTTACCAAAAACGGCCCGCTCTCCAAAAGCGTCCAAATAATCGTCCCTGATTTGAAATCCCATCCCTGTGGCGTGTCCAAAATCGTAAAGGTGTTGCGCCTGAAGTGCGGCGGCTCCTCCGCAAAAAGCCCCGATTTGGGCGGCGCAGGCAATCAGTGCCGCAGTCTTTAAGGCAATCATCTGCAGGTACTCCTGAGGGGTGATAACGGGTTGGGCTTCATAGGATATGTCGTACTGCTGTCCTTCGCAAACTTTGGCGGCCGTTTGTGAAAAAGAGGCAAAGACCTGCGGCATAACAGCAGGCGTGCATTGCGACATTAAAGAGGAGGCGTAAATGCACATCACGTCGCCCGACAGAATAGCAGTGTTGGTATTCCATTTACGGTGGAGGGTGGGCTGTCCACGCCTGATTTCGGCGCCGTCCATAATATCGTCGTGGGCCAAAGTAAAGGCATGAAACAACTCCAACCCCAAAGCAGGCATGAGCACGTGATCGTCAATATGTTCGTTAAAGAGTTGGAAAGAGAGCAGGCACATCA
>Ga0082212_10010360_pt1 | contig 11936 bp, 11 predicted proteins | sample TergutNt197P3_FD_71548 | JGI IMG/M metagenome (GOLD analysis project Ga0082212, IMG submission 71548) | Neocapritermes taracua P3 segment gut microbial communities from Petit-Saut dam, French Guiana - Nt197 P3 | ecosystem: Host-associated > Arthropoda: Insects > Digestive system > Gut ... | reverse complement strand
AAAGAAAGTGTTTGACGCTCTCGGACTGGCAAAGCTACCGACAATAAAAATGCTCCAAACGGAATATGCAACTCTGCAATCCGAGAAAAATTCTCTATGGGCGAAGTATAAACCTGCGCGGGAATATATGCACGAGATATTATCTGTGAAACAAAATGCGGCGGAGCTTTTAGGCTACAAAGATACCGTAAAAGTAAAACAAAACGAGAGGACATAAACGCGCCGATATTATATATTTATGCGGCGTTAATCTTTTCGTTTTCACCGTCCGCAGGACGACAGCAGACGACGAAGTCGGCTTAGAAAATCGAGAGCCTGTCGAACGATTTTGAGGGTTCAGGGACGCCTTCCCTGACAAGCGTTTTCGTAATTTTCCGTGAGGAAACATTTGCGAAAAACGGCATAATGCAAGCAGTATGCCCAGCTTGCTAACTAACTTAAATCCCCGATAATAGCAACATTGGGGACGGTATGATTTTCGTCAAATGAGTCACCCCATATTATCGCTATTTTCGTTTAGTTTCTGTTGTATCACTGTCTTCAACAAATTGTTTTGATGATCTCCGATAGAAGATTTTGTGTGGTCGTCAGTTTGCATGACGCGCAATGAATCCTCCTTGGTTTTTTCACATGCAAAAATTAAATCCTCCTGTGTAACAGATTCACGTTTTTCTAATGCCACAGTTACACATGCGCTCTTAACGGAATTTCTAATATCTCTGCCACAAAAATCGTAATCCCGCGCTAATAATCCGAAATCAATTTCGCTACCTAATGGAATGCGAAGCTGTGAATTTTCCCCGCCGACAAGATGCTGTCTCCATATTTTTTCGCGGCATTTTTCGTCTGGCTGGGGAAATTCTATGTTAATTAATCTTGATACAAAAGCCTTGTCATAGTTGATAACTAAATTGGTTGCGAAAATGACAATCCCTCGAAAGGTTTCCAAACTAATCAAAAGCTGGCTTCGCATTGAATTAATCGCCTGACCTGAGCCATCAGATACATTTGTCAGCCTTTTTGACAATAGGGAATCGGACTCATCTAAAAATAGGATGGCGTTGTCGCGTTCTGCAGAGCGAAATATCGCCTTGACCATTTTCGGACCTTCGCCGTGGTATTTACTTTCAATGTCGGCATATGTTGCTTTAAGAATCTTTTTCCCCAGTTTCTGCGCTATCGCTTCTGCAGCCATGGTTTTTCCGGTTCCGGGTGCACCGTAAAAACTGATGGCGGATGTCGCTGTTGGTATAATTGAGCGCAGCCCCCATTCATCGAACACTTTAGTCTCTACTTCGATAATACCGACCGCTTCGATAATTTGCGTTATCGTTTTTTCTGGCAATATTACTTGCTCAAACGAAAAATGCGGTTCTTCTGCTTGATAATTATACGAAAGCCTTTCGTAGTCAAATTCTTCCGACTTTTTGCTGCCCGCACCATTTCCATTATCATTATCATTACTATTGGCAACAGGGGATTTGGCTGCCGACACATCAGCCAACGGATTGAATTTTGGATTCATTCTGCTATAGTCCAAAAATACTTTTGTCTCCATGTCAAAACAACGCTTAACGCAAACCGTGATTTCGTTTGTAATATCCGGTTCCATGTTCGGATATTTCGCGCCGTTCATTACATGAACAGCAGTTTGCAGATATTTGTTCTGCCGATAAGTCTTTACTTCTATCGGCATATCGTAATATTTTTTCAATGAATCGATTAAATTTCCGATAAATCCCTTCAGGGTATCGGTTGAAACATTTTCACTTGTTTTTAACGGAAAACCTATGTAAACTACTGTATTCATATTTTACACCTCAATAACGACTAATCCTTTATGCCCCAGCATTTTTTCTACATCGGCATCCAGAATTTCATTTTCATCTTTAATAAGTTCAACTTCTCCGAGAATTTGGTCCCCGTCATCAATGGTCGCCATGTAATGACTATACCCCAAATTTAAAATATCATCCAAGCTGTCTAATTTAGTTTTATTGTCGTTTTGCGCAACAGCTTCGTTAATAAGTGCTTTAAGATCCCCGAACGCTACTTTTTTCGCATTTTTTTGTGCTAATTTTTTTTTGATTTTGTTTTTGATCCAACGTGCTGTTATGCTATTAGCATTTGCAACAAACACGCCTGCCGCAATTATACCAATTATCGCAAGTATAAGACCTATTACTATAACTGTTCCCATTTTTACACCTCAACAACGACCATCTTTTTTTTCCCCAGCATTTTTTCTACATCGGCATCCAGAGTTTCGTTTTCATCTTTAATAAGTTCAACTTCTCCGAGAATTTGGTCCTCGTCATCAATGGTCGCCATGTAATGACTATACCCCGTGTTCAAAATATCATCCAAATCGTCTAATTTAATACGATTAGTATTGTTTTTGGTAGCATCTTTTATAAGTTCTTCAAGGTCACCGACAGCCAACTTCTTCGCGTTTCTTTGTGCCAGTTTTTCTTTGATTTTGTTTTTGATCCAACGTGCTGTCATGATAACAGCGTAAGCAATAAACACGCCTGCCGCAATTATACCAATTATCGCAAGTATAAGACCTATCATTATTAATTACCTCCGTTTTATTTTCCTATATATATTTTTGTTTCTGCCCCGTCTAAAAAAGTAACTATTCTTTTGTCTATGCTCCCCGCGTTTATTATCCGGCTCAGACATTCTCCGCCGTTTAAGACGACAGGCTTGTTTTTAACATCAAGCAATACCTGAGTGATGATAAATCTGTCTGTATCCCTTTTAGAAGCCGGGTTCGGTTTGACCGATAATACAAATCTCGTTAATTGCGGGTAAACTTTCCTGTTTTCCATAAGATACGAAAAAGCATCGTTCATTGTGAAAAGTTTACAGGATTGCTCTTTTTTGACTTCTTCCTCGATTTCACCGACCCAATCATTAACAGCATCGAAAAGTTTATTAATACCTTTTTCAACAATGTTTTGATTATTCCGATTGGTTTCATTGTTTTGTTTATCAATAGACATATATAATATCACCTTCTTCTATATAGTCCTCGATGTCGGTACCGGTTATTTCTAATTCTTCGTCGTTTTCCAGCGACGATAATTTAATAGTGTTTGTACTTCTATTAACAGAGTCAATTATCAGGTCGCCTAAAATATTTTTATCTTTGGCTGTTTCTTCGATACTTTCCCACGAAATACTTTTGTATATTATCACGGACACAACCGCAACCGTTAATAAACCTCCAAGTAGTAACCACCACATATCTTTACCTCCCTTATCTTTCTATTACTAAAACGCCGTCGCCGTTTTCCAGCATTTCATTCAATTTGTTATCCAGATTCTCATATTTTATCAAAGTAGACGCTTTGATTTCTTTGTCGTTTTCGTTAACAATAGCAATGACTATCATATTATCGGCGAAATCACCCAAGTCTAAATCCTTGCCTATTGTTTTTAGTGCTTTTTCGTTTACTTTTAATACGGCTGCTTTACTCGTCTCCGTCAGCAGGTCGTCACGCGCGTTTATCCAGTCGAGGACTTCTGTAATGGAAAGAACACTTGCATATGTCTGTACGCCGAAACATTCTTCTAAAATTTCATCAAAGTTTTTATTCGATTGACTTTTTTGTGACTTGGCATATTGAATGAGTTTTGCAATCAACACCGCCAATATAATGCAACCAATGCCTCCGCCTATCAATATCTTAGGATTCATAAATAAACCTCCTCATAATTTAAAATTCTTTAATATAACTTTCAAAACTGTCGGCTAATTTTTCCCAGTCGGATTTTTCGCCGCCGTCATGAGAACAAGTATAAACGGATTCGCCATCTAAAAAAATCGGGTCGCCGTTGCAGGTCGCAAAAACGAACTGCGCGTTGATATATGAGTATTCTTCTTGTAATTCGGATAATCTTTCGGCTGGGCAGAACCAAACATCGAGTCCATCGTAATCAATTTTTACGTCTATGGGATTGCAATTTTTATAAAAATCGTGTACAGCCGCCGGCAAATCATTTAATTTACCCTGATAAGTTGAAAATAAGCTGTGTTTTCTATACATGAGTACAGATTCGCGGAATTTTTCATACATAGTACCGCCTCCTGATTTATGTTAAATTTGGTTTATATTGTTCGATTGTAAATTCCCTCAGCAGATTCCCAATCTTGCGCTGATGTGTGGAGACAACGACTGAATATGTGAGAAAAAGAAGTCCGGCGCTTGTGGAGACGATTATTCCAGCTATACCTCCCCATACGCCCTGTGCTATAATAGAAACAGTCAGAATCGCCAAGGAAAATGCTACTTGTTTGCCAATTGTTGAAAGGGCTTCGCTCATATACATACCGGCACGTCTGAGTTTCCAGTATTGATACGCTGAAAATACCGCAATAGTTAACACACCGATAACAGCCATGTTCAATACCATGCCCAAATTGCTTGCAATGTCAACGCCGATTTTTTGGAGCGTATATGCAGCGCCGCGCCCTATCAGATACCCGACGGCGGACATTGCACCCGTTTCAACAGTGCCCTTCGCGCTGTCGAACAAAACTTTTTCAAAATTTTCTGAAGATACACCGGCTTGAGCCAGTCCAACGATAAAACTTATAGTGAATCCCACGCCTATACCGATAGCGACTGCAATTCCAAGCCCAGTCAGTTCATTTTTTAATAACCTTTTGAAATTTGTTTTTTTCAACATACCGTCTCTATCAAGCAGTTCACCTGTGGTTTGTTTTTTCCAGTTCCGATCGTGTGCATCGTAGTGCTTACGTGGACCACTTCCGTCCCTGTGTTCTTCCAGCATAATTACGTTGTCGGGGTTACCCTGTTGTTCCGGGGTTTGTTTTACGCTGTTAATATGATGACCTTCATAATTCTCTAATTTTCCGTTTTGTAGTATTTCCTGACGTTGTCCGGCATCAAAATTACCCGCGCCTTTCCCGCCCATTTGAATATCGGCTTTTTCGTATTCCCATGCCAATTTAACGCCATCATTCCTCGCTTTGTCGTAAGCGGGGTTATTCGATAGACCTGCGGCAACTTTCTCTGAAATTCTGTGCCGCTCGGAAGTCAAAACATTCATAAAATTGTTCAGTTGATTATTAAAGCGCGTTGTTGTAACCGTGGTTGCCAAGGAAATATTAGCCGCCATAGGTGAAACAATGCTTCCCGCGTACATTGTCGCAGGATGGAATGTCAGGCTTCGTTCGTTTTTTAGTACTGATAACATATAATCAACCTTCTTTCCGGTCGCTAATTACAGCATATTTTGTGAGGGTGAATTTTTCATCGTCGTTCATTTTGCTTAATATATATGAATAGACATGATTGTAATATACAAGTGTTTCGTTGAAAAGCCTTGAGGCGTCGAAAGCAAAAAAGTTCTTTATGATTTCCTTGTGATTTGGGTTGTTGTATTCGTTTGCCCTGAAAAAATCAAACACACGTTTATAGGCCTCTATAGCCTGTTGGTTATAATTTACATTCTCATTACGTTCAAAAGTCGCCAGCTTTTTATTTATGACTTCCGTGCAAAGCTTAGTAAGCTGAGCATAACGTTCCTGCTGCGGTGTGTCAAATGCGTTTTTGTCAAATATGTTGTCAATCCCGCCTATTTGTTCCAGCGCTTTATCAAACTCCTGTTTGTTACTAAGTTTTTGCAATTTCTTATAAAGTTTTTCTATCAATGCCAATTTTTCATTATTTTCTTTTGAAGTCTTAGCTGCTACTAATGCATTTTGTTTGTCAACCTCGTCGTTAAATTTTTTGACAATAGTTGTGAGCTGCGCTTCGTAGGCTTTTATTTTCTCGACTTGCTCCGTATTCAGGTCCACATTTTCCGAAAAGAAAGCCAAAGCTACTTCCGCCCGACTAATGAATTGGCGGCGTTCGTCAATAGCGTTTGCAAAGCTTTGCGCTTGAGAGCAAAGGAGGTCGAAATACTCATTGAACACAATGGCATTACTTGAATTTTTATTAAATAGATTCCGCCCAACCATCAAAGCTTCTGTATAGGAACCTGAGTTTTTATACATATTAAAAAGTTCCAACATTTTTATATCTCCTTGATTTTTATTTTATTGTTTTTTGGTCTCAAGTTTTTTTATTAATCTTATTATATCACTTCATAGTCCCATAACAGTCTCAAAAAAGGCTGTTTTTGGGATATTTTTCGAAAATTTATACATTTTTTCGGAAGTTAATAGAAAAATTCAACATATACAAATTCGGAAGTTAAATATTTTGAAAAACTTTTGAAATCACAAGTTTAAATATCATTATTTCAAAACAAAACAATAAAAAATCCCGCCTGCTTGAACGAAACTTGAACATTTTTATTTTTCAAGCAAAATCGCCTGAAAATCAAAAGTCAGATATATCGCAATTTATCTGACTTTTTTATGGTCGGAGTGGAATTACAGTAACTACAAAAAAAGTATGATAAAACGCCAGAAAAATCGGTCAGAAAAATAATGTTTACGCAAAAAAGTTAATAAAAATCTCTGTTCTTTATATAGATTAGCAAAAATTATGTAGGTTATTGAATGCTAATAATCTACCCATTTATAATATTTTAAATTCATCTAAAACCTTGAAAAAACGTTCAATTGTATAATCAGCGGGAATGTTTTGAATAAAGTTAAAAAAATCAGACACTTTTTTCAAAGTTGCTTCATGGTTTTTCTGTATTACTATTGTTTCTACATTGTGAAGTAATAACCAAAGAAAATAAAAATTTTGATCTGTTTTTCCTGAGGTGTATTTGCTCTTGTGAGAAAATATATCATTCATATTCGTTATATCATTATTCACTAAAATGTAAATTTTAGCTATAAATTCTTCAACATTATTTATCGAAATATGGAAATTTGATGAAGTTTGAGCGGCAATAGTTCCCAATTCTCTGGTGATGTCCGCCTTTTGTTTTATTCTTGAACTTATTCTTCCGCTTCTAATGTAAATGTTAAGAGAATCTCTATGTGCACGATTATACGTTCGAGCTTTATAATCAATGTAAGCTAAAGATGCAATAAGCTCTTCGACTTTCATTCGTTTATCTTGAGCTCTAAATACCTTGTTGCAATGATTTTCAGCAAGTTTTCTAATTTCTATAATTACTGATTTTTCAACATTCGCATTCCACATTTCAAAGCTGTTCGGTTCTATTGGATATGGTTTTGTATTTAAACGTAAAAATAAATCGAGACAGCTAAAATTTGGATTTTGTTCAGCATTAATTTCAACAACATCAAGTTGGAAATCCAAAATCTTATTTTTATACTTTTCATCAATGGCATCAATGTTTTTGCCATTTAAATCGTCAAGAATTTTTAACTCACTGAGTTTAAATTTATTTTTCTCAGAGACTGTTTTCTTATTATTTTCGTCTAAATAATATTTTCCTAAGAAACCAATTATAGACAAAAGGCGTTGTTGACCATCAACAACTTCACTTACTTTGTCATTACGTTTATAAATAAATATTGGTGGTATTTTAATGCCAAGCATAATACTTTCCAACAAATATGACGATTTCTTGGGGTTTTTCACTTCGGAACGCTGATAAGGCGGACGAATTAAAAATTTGCTTTTTTCAATTTTCTTTAAAATATCCTCTATGGTCATTGATGTTGGATCGGATTTTATTATTCTATTTGCTTCTAATTCTGACTTTTCCAGAGTTTTTTCATCGGTATTGTTATCTAAAGCTTTTTTAAAATTACTTACATCTTTGAAATTCGAAGAAAAATCCGAAGAAAGTGCTGATGAAAAATAGTTTGCAACGAATTTGTAACGTTGCACAATAGGCTTATGATAGTGACTTCCAGTTGCATTAAAAACCATTAAAATGTCTTTGGATATAAATGATTCGTCCCAAAATATTGAAAAATCATTACAAGACAATATAGTGTTTACAAAATTTTCAATTTGACTATTATCAACAAATACTGATTTCTTTTCCAACACGGCGAATACCCAATAACAACACTCGAAAAACAAAGCATTGTCTTTTAACTCGTGTTTCGAATTTGTTAACAGCTTTTTTAAATAAAATAATTTTTCCAATATTGATTTGAATTCAGATTGAAATTGTGATAGTTCCCCTTTTATTACTTTATTGGTATAATAACCTTCAATGACTTCACTTTTTGATGAACTGTTTGCATAATTGTTAATTGGAATAAAAGGTAAAGAAATTAATACTCTTACCTTAGATAAAAGCACATTTAACTTGTCGCGTTCCCCTTTTGAAGATTGACTTTTAGGCAAAAATATATCAGAAAATTGCTTGTATAAAAATTTCTCTTCTTTAAGTAACCTCTCAAATGCATTAGTAGTTTCGTCGTTAATAAACTGTGCCCGTTGTATCTCTTCTTTATTTAATGGTGTAATTCCTGAGTTATAGCGCTTGAAAATTTCTTTTTTAATCTTATCTTCACGCTCATCCGAAAGTTCTGGCTCATTAACTACGCTACATTGAAGTAATCTAATTTTTGTTTCCTCAAATTGTTCTTGGAGTTCTTTGGGGAGGTCAAAATACGTTTTGCCAGATAACAGAGTTAAGGATTTCAAGCCATCTTCACTTAATGTTATATCTCCATCTAAAAATTTTTTTATTGTTTCATACCTTTGCCTACCATCAATTACTTCGTTTTTAACTTGGTTATCAAATAATACAATCGGAGGTATCTCTGTTCCTAATAATATACTTTCAATAAAATAAGAAGCTTTTTCATTATCCCAAACATAATGTCGTTGAAAATATGGTTTATAATCAACCCTCGCAAAAAAGCGCTCATTATGAAAAATAGAAGAAATTTCCTTTACAGTATTTTCTATTTTCAAGTTGTTTTTAAATATGAGAGTAATATCCTCATGATTCAATTTATCGTTAGGCATATCGAAAATCTCCTTATTTTATTATTATTCTCGGGGCTTGTAATTTTGCTGAAAATCCTAATGCTTTTTGGGGAACAACTGACCCTTGAAAGAAATACTCATTATTATAAGCAATACGCTGTTTAATCAATCCATCAAGTGCAAATCTGAAAACATATTGCCAACTTTTATTTAAAAAAGCATTTTGAACTTGATGTATTGATGGCAGCCACTCGTATATGTATCGACATTCATCAAAAGCTATTATATCCATATGCATTTCTGTTGTTTTAGCTGTATATTTAAATCGTTTTATTGATTCACTGTTATAATGCATAGGATAAGAAAGTTGGTTTATGGTTAAATCAAAAAACATACCACTTGTAGTTTTATCTAAAAACTGATATATTCTATTGTCACCATCAAAAAAGTCCTTTATGGCAACGACATCATCATTCAATTTAATGTCACCATCTTTAAGCATATGAATAAATCTTAAGCTTTCAGCAATATTGATTGATAAAGATTCATATCCACTACAGTCCTCAAAAAATCTGTGCAATCTTTTGGTAAAATTAAGAATGTTTTGATTGTCACGTTCCATAAGCTCTCCAAGCATGAAAAACTTACTCACTGAGTGATTGCTAATTTTATTTATATCATTAAAATTAATAGGCGACTTTATTTCCCCTTTAGAATCACTTTCCATAAATGTTTGTGCATATGCATTTGAAAATCGTTGTGCCGGAACTATAATAGAAGCGACATCCTTTAAGATGCTTGTAATAAATTCGCCGTAATTATACGAAAAATTTAATTCGCATTCCTTCTTAATATTTATAAACTTTTCGTTACTTATAGCCAAATTTTCATTATCAATGCAAATTTGAGGGTGCATTCTAAACATGTTGTATAATGCAATTACACTACTATAACTATTTAATTCCTCTTCGAATGATATATCTGGTGACGAAAAATTTGTAACCAATACACCCAATGGATTTAGCCTATGATATCTAAATAATGTAGTAATTATTTGTAAACATTTTTGCTCTGACATTATTGTTCCACAGGCATCAATGTATACGATATCAAATTTTTTAGGTGTGTTCTTGAAAAACTGTTGTATCGACATCTTTATAATTTTGGGTTGTGGAAATTCGTTACTATTATATGTAGATAATGCTTGCTTATAAGCTCCTTTATCATTTTCAAACGCCCATATATTTTGAGGTAGAATACCCAAAGAAATGAGCTCATTAAAATCATTGTCAGGCTGAGGACCTGACAGATAGCAAACCGATAAATCCTCTGGTCTTTTATATGAAACACAAGAGTCATGTAACTTTTCCCAAGCGTTAATATATCCTACATCAATGCAATTAATTTCATCTAAACTCTTATCATATGCAGTTAATTTAAAATAATCAAATACATTCCTAACATATGATCGCTCAACACAACACGCACTTTGACGCTTTGTGGTAAGCAATTGCACTGCATGATATAAAGATTGATGGCGAACGTCATAATTTTCTGAAATTTTTATAACATTTATGAAATTATAAAGTCAGTGAATCAAAATAAACAATGCAAGCCCTGATGTATGTTATATATTATTGGGGCTTATTATATAAATTAAACATTCAAAAAAGACTAACCCAAAATAGGTTAGTCTTTTCTTATTCCTGCAAGCCATGAAAATCAAGGATTTTTCGTCTTTCTTTTATGTATATTATTTCCAACAAATTAACGGGGGTCTTGGGATTCGAATTCCTCTTGTGCGTTACAACGTACTGGATTTCGAGTCAGGTACGTTTTTGATAGTTCGTTGAAAACAAAAATACAATCAATATAAATATGCAAAAAACGCTGTGCAAACAAAAAAGTATTGCATGGCTTTATATATTACAGCAAATCTATATACGCTTATTATACAAAATATTTTAAGGAGTAAAAACTTATGATAGCAGGTCATCTCGCAGTAAAAAGAGGTTATTGGCATATCCTATTAAGCTATAAAGATGAAACAGGGCAGAGAAAGCGAAAAAGCATTTCAACCCATTTAAAGGAAAAAGGTAATAAAAAGATAGCGGAAGAAAAATTATTGGAATTGCGAAAGGAGTATTCGCACAAATTAGAAATAATTAAAAATTCCAACGGCATCTTTTTTCACGAATATATACTGGCTTGGTTACAAACGGGAAAAAGCCGAGTATCAAAGACTACATACGACGGATATTCATACAACATAAAAAACAGCATTATTCCATATTTTAAAAAACACAATATTTTGCTTTCTAAATTGAGAGCCGCAGACATAAATCAATATTATCAATATCTGTTGGACAAGGGACTTTCCCCAAATTCGGTTATCCGCCAACACGCGAATATCCACATGTCGCTTAAACACGCTTACCTTAACGAAATGCTTCCTGCCGGAATACTCGAAAGAATAGTTCGCCCCAAACAAGAAAAATTCGTTACGACCGTTTATTCCGTTGATGAATGTAACCAATTGCTTGCCGCTGTAAAAGGAGATAAACTGGAAACGGTTATTATATTAGCGTTATTCTTGGGATTGAGAAGAAGCGAGATTCTTGGGCTAAGATGGAAATCATTCGATTTTACGAATAATACCGTCATTATTAATCATTCCGTTACGAGAGCCGTCGAGGACGGACATTATTCCGTGACGCGTCGGGATAAGCTAAAACGGGAATCAAGTTTCAGGACATTGCCGCTTATAGAACCTTTATACAATCACCTGGTCGGCGAATGTGTAAAACGCTATGGAAATAACGAGCCAAAACCGGAGGACTATATATGCGTGGATGAAAAAGGCGAAATCATAAAGCCGAATTATGTAAGTCAGTCATTTACCAAAATATTAGAAAAACATAATTTGCGGAGGATTCGTTTCCACGATTTACGCCATAGTTTTGCGAATCTTCTGATTTCATCTCGCGTGCCGTTGATAGAAGTTCAACAATGGCTCGGACACAGCAATATTTCGACTACGGCTGACCTATACTCGCATTTAGTGTTTGACAACCT
>Ga0082212_10010359_pt1 | contig 11937 bp, 10 predicted proteins | sample TergutNt197P3_FD_71548 | JGI IMG/M metagenome (GOLD analysis project Ga0082212, IMG submission 71548) | Neocapritermes taracua P3 segment gut microbial communities from Petit-Saut dam, French Guiana - Nt197 P3 | ecosystem: Host-associated > Arthropoda: Insects > Digestive system > Gut ... | reverse complement strand
CGACGAGCCGCCGAATTTCTTGACGATCAGAGACACTTGGGTCATTCCTTTCTACTGTGCGCTGAAGAGGTTGGTGCTGAGATATTTTTCGCCCCTGTCGGGCAGTATGACAACCATCACGCCGCTGTCCAGTTTTTCGATCGTCCGGACAGCGGCCAGCATCGCCGCGCCGCTGGACATGCCGGCGAAAATCCCTTCCTCGCGGACGATCCGCCGGGCCGTCTCATACGCCTCTTCGGTGTCAATCAAGATGCTCTCGTCGATTTTTTCTATGTTGTATATCTCAGGGACAATGGCCTCGCCGAGGTTTTTCAGCCCTTGTATGTAGTGCCCCCTGACCGGCTGCGCCTCTATGATCCTGACCGAGGGGTTCCGCTCTTTCAGCATCATCCCCACGCCCATCAGCGTTCCGGAGGTGCCCAAGGACGAGACAAAATGCGTGATGCGGCCTTCGGTCTGCTCCCATATCTCCTCGGCGGTGGTTTTGTAGTGGGCGAGTTTGTTGAAATGGTTGGAAAACTGATTGGGATGGAAATACTTGTCCGGATCGGCCGCGATCATTTCCCGCGTTTTGATGATGGCGCCGTCGGTTCCCAACTCGGGGGCGGTCAGGATGATCTCGCCGCCGAACGCCTTGATCATCTGCTGGCGCTCGACCGATACCGCCGAGCTCATCACGATCCGCACCCTGTATCCCTTGACCGTCCCGATCATCGCGAGGCTGATCCCCGTGTTGCCCGAGGTGGCCTCCAGGATGATTTTATCCTTTGTCAGTACGCCGTCGGACTCCGCCTGTTCGATCATTTTCAAGGCGATCCTGTCCTTGATGCTGCCGGTGGGGTTGAAGCCCTCTATCTTCGCGTACAGCTCCACCGCCGGGTTCGGGTTCATCCGGTTTACGCGCACCATCGGCGTATGTCCAATCGTGTCAAGGATATGGCCGTGTATCATAGAAATCTCCTTATACCTTTATAGTTATGCCAGTATATGCGGTTTGGCCGGGTTACTTGTCACAGGCTCAAGATATATCTGACGATCGGCAAAGGTTTGCCGCGCGTCATTTCCTTCTTCGCGCCGTCGTGGCAATGTTGAAAGCGGCATACTCATAAGCGTCCTCAAGCGTTGCTTTGCGGATTGTTAACTCCATTTTATCACCGTATCAATTCGTCAATCTCGTCAATCAACCGCGGCAAAAAGTCCGTCAGCACATCCCACACGATATTGAGCTGTATCCCCTCGTAATCATGCACGATTCTGTTTCGCATGTCTTTTATTTTGCGCCAAGGTATATGATTTGTTTTCTCGGCAAACGCATTATCTAGCCGGCCGGCCAATTCTCCGATTTGACTCAAGCTAAAGACACAGGCGGTTACGGTTTTCAACTCGCCGGAAAATTCTTCAAACCCCATATTTCCTCTAAACTGTATCGCCTGTACGGCATATTTCCTGATCTTTTGGAGAACAATCCTCTCATGCTCTTTCATAAATCACCACACCTGTTTCCGCTATCTCGCGTTGCGCCTTTCCTCCGTCAACGAGTTGTGACGCTTCAATTAAGTCGATAGGAAGGTCAAGGGCATCCATAATGTCCGCACGGACGCCGAAAAAATCAATCCCCCGAATTTGGCCTTTGCTGTCAATGAGAATATCCACATCGCTTGACTTCGTAGGCGTCCCCTTGGCGTAAGAGCCGAAAAGGACCGCCTTTTCAATCGGATTCGCGTTGAATACAGGCTGTAAAACCTCTTTTATGTCATCAATTGTGTAAACCCGTTCCATCAGCCGAGCACCCGCATCTCCGTGCCGTCCGCGAAGACGTAGTGCGGGCCGGACTGTATCTCGCCCGGGGCCGTCACGCTGACGGGGATGTCGTCCCATCCGAGGCCGCCCAGCGGGTCGCTGCACCGCAGACAGGCCAGGATGTCGGAGACGACGGCCGAAGCGGTCGGGCGCTTGCCCGCCCCCCTGCCGTAGAAAAATACGTCGCCCACGACGCTGCCGTTTATCAGGACCCCGTTGAACACATCCTCCACGCCGTGGAGCGGATGCCCCCGCGGCACCAAATGCGGCGCTACATAGACAAGAGGGGGTTCGGCGCTCTGGAACCGCTGGGCGCGCCCCAGCAGTTTGACGGCGTAGCCGTTGCCGGCCGCTTCCTTCAGCTGTTCCGGGGTGATATTACTCACGCCCTCGGTCCGCACGCGGTCGGGGAAAACATGCCGCCCGAAGATCAGCGACGCCAAAATGCAAATCTTGCGGGCGCTGTCGTACCCCATGACGTCGTCGGTCGGGTCGGCTTCCGCGTAGCCGTGTTTCTGCGCCTCCAGAAGGGCCTCGTCGAAGGTAAACCCGTTGTCTCTCATCCGGGTGAGGATATAGTTGCTCGTCCCGTTCAGGACGCCCGCCACATCGGAGATCCGGTCCGCCGACAAACACTGCGTCAGCGGGTGGATCAGCGGAATGCCGCCGCCGACGGCCGCCTCGAAGAGGTAATGGGCGCGGTTGGCCCGCGCCAGGTTCAGCAGTTCCGCGCCGTGTACGGCTACCAGTTCCTTGTTGGAGGTCACCACATGCTTCCCCGCGCACAGGGCGCGTTTGGTAAAGTCATACGCCGCCCCGACGCCGCCGATCGCCTCCACGACGATCTTGACGGAAGGGTCTTTCTCGATCAGCGCGAAGTCTGTGACAAAATAGGCGGAGAAGGGATCGCCCGGGAATTTCCGTATGTCCAAGATGGCTTTGACGGAGAGTTTGATACCGGCCCGCGCGTCGATCAGCGCGGCGGTCTCGTGGATAACCTCAGCCACGCCCGAACCGACAACGCCGTAACCCAAAATCGCGATCTGTGTCATGTTGTGAAAGCCTCCCATAACCCTGTTAAATAGGCCGCGCCCATCGCCCTGTCATACAGCCCGTAGCCCGGGCGGCCCGTCTCGCCCCAAATCATCCGCCCGTGGTCGGGCCGGATATAGCCGTCAAACCCGGACCGCGCGAACGCCCGGACGATACGGGGCATATCCAGCGAACCGCACCGCGCCGGGTGCGCCGATTCGTAAAAATCGCCGTTGTCCAAATATGTCAGGTTGCGGATGTGCGCGAAATGGATCCTGCCGGCAAATTCCCGGATGATGGCGGGGATGTTGTTGCCCGGATCGGCCCCCAGCGAGCCGGTGCAGAGCGTCAGGCCGTTGCTGGGGCTGGGATGCAGGTCCAGAAAGCGTTTGATATTGTCGCGGGAGTTTATCAGGCGCGGCAGTCCGAACAGCGGCCACGGCGGGTCGTCGGGATGGATGGCCATTTTGACGCCGAGCCGTTCGGCGTGAGGGATGACCTTTTGCAGGAAATACCGCGTATTCTCCCAGTATTGTTCCTGCGAAACGTCTTTATACCGCCCGATGGTGGCGACGATATGTTTCAGCCGCTCCGGCTCCCAGCCGGGCAGATCGACGCCGCCCGACTGCTCGGCGTACCGCGCGGCCAATTTTTCCGGCGTGGTGTTTTCGATGAACTCGCGGGAAAAATACATCGTATTGGATCCGTCGGGCAGACCGTAAAACAGATGGCTCCTGGCCCAGTCCAGCACCGGCATGAAGTTGTAACAGACGACCTTGACGCCGACGGCCGACAGGTTTTCCAGCGTCTCGATATACCGTTCGATCCAGCCGTCGCGCTCCGGGGCGCCCAGCTTGATGTCCTCGTGGATATTGACGCTCTCGATGACCTCCGCGGCCAGCCCCGCCGCGCGGATCTCATCGCGCATCCGCTCGCATTCCCCGCGCGGCCAAACTTCCCCGGCCGGGATGTGCATCAGGCTGGTCACGACCCCGCTCACGCCGGGGATCTGCCGTATATGCTCCAGCGGGATCGGGTCCAGCTTCCCGAACCAGCGCAGCGTCATTTGCATAGAGGGCCTCCTAAGTCATAGAGAGTATCCGCAGCGTGTCGTACATCGTTTCCTGCAAGCCTTTTTCCATTGTCAGCGCCTCGTCCATGCCGAAATCCTGCAAATGCCCGCCCTTGATGGCGACGACGCGGTTATACCGGCCCTCTATCAGCAGTTCCACGGCATGGCGGCCCATCCGGGAGGCGGTGACGCGGTCGCGGGCGTTGGGCGCGCCGCCGCGCTGGATGTGGCCCAGAATCGTAACGCGGGGGTCGAGGCCGGTTTCTTCTTTGATCTGGGCGGCCAGGTCATGGATATTGCCCACGCCTTCCGCCACAATCATATCGAAGTGGCCGCGCCCGCTGATACGCGCGCGGCGTATCTTTTCGGCGACGTCCCGCTTGAAGTCGTAAGGCCGCTCGGGGACGAGGACCACATTGGCGCCGCAGGCGATGCCGACATAGACGGCGAGATGCCCCGCCCGATGCCCCATGACTTCCACCAGCGAACAGCGTTCATGCGACGCCATCGTATCGCGCAGTTTGTCCATGGCCTCAATGGCGGTGTTGCAGGCGGTGTCAAAGCCGATCGAGTAATTGGTGCAGGCGATGTCATTGTCGATGGTGGCGGGGATGCCGACCGAGGGGACGCCGTGTTTGGCCAGGTCCATCGCCCCGCGGAAGGTTCCGTCGCCGCCGACGCAGATGATCCCGTCGATGCCTAAGTATTTACAGCTTTTGGCGGCCTTTTGCAGCCCTTCCTCGGTGCAAAATTCCGGCGAGCGGGCGGTGTGAAGGATGGTGCCGCCCCGCCCGGACAGGCCCCTGACGGAATCCGGTCCCAGTTCGACGACGTCGCCGTTGATAAGCCCGTCGTATCCGCGGCGGATGCCGAGAACCGCGACGTTGTTGACGCAAGCCGTACGCACGACGGCGCGGACGGCGGCGTTCATGCCGGGCGCGTCGCCGCCGGAGGTGAGTAAGCCGATCCGATCAATTTCCATATTCAACACTCCTTTTTCAAGTCTTAAAATTATATCATAACGGAGTCAGTCCCGCAAGACAACATTTTCCTCCCCCAGCAAAGCGCGGCATTCGTCCAGCAAGCGCGGGTCAAGGCCGCATTCGCCGCCCACGCGCTTGCCGGTGCCGGCGTAGACCAGCACGGCCGGCGCGGCGCCCGGAAAGAGTTCCATCATCGCCAGGATCCGCCCCGCCTCGCGCCCGCCTTCGGCGGGGAGTTTGAGATAGAGTTTGCGCTTCGAAGAGGCTTCCTCCTCTTCCGTCGGAGGCGGGACAGGCTCCCACTCGCCCAGCGGCCTGATCTCGTCGGCCAGGATCTGCGCCGGACGGTCGTCGCGGACGCTGACCTTTCCGTCGATCAAAACGGCGTTGTCGTTCTTGATATAGCCGCCGCAGCGGTTGAGGGTATTGGCGAAAATCAGCAGTTCGACCGAACCGGCGCGGTCTTCCAGCGTGGCGTAGGCCATCAGCGTATTGTTGCGCGTCGTCTTGGTTCTCACGCCGGACAGAAGCCCGGCCAGCCGGACCGGCTGCCCGTCTTCCACGCCGCCGCCCTCCAGCCCCTCAATGACCGATAAAATCGTCGCCGCCTTGGAACGGCGTATTTCGGCGGCGTAAGCGTCCACCGGGTGGCCGGACAGATACAGCCCGGTCAGCGCGCGCTCCAGTTGCAGTTTTTCCTTGACCGACCATTCCTCGACGTCGGGGACCGGCATCTCCCTCGCCGCGCCGCCGGCCGAGAAGAGGTCGGTCTGCCCCTCGATCGCCCGCCCGCCGGCGAGGTCGTCCAGCAGCGGGGCCGCCATGTCGTACAGGGCGCGGCGCTTATAGCCCATCGAGTCGAACGCGCCGCATTGGATCAGGCTTTCGACGGCCCGGCGATTCATCTCATGCCCGCGCATCCGGCGGCAGAAATCCTCAAAGCCCGAAAACGGTTTTTCCAGGCGCTCGCGCCGCAGGGCGGCGATGAACCCATGCCCGATGTTTTTGATCGCGCCCAGCCCGAACCGTATTTCCCTGTCCCCGACGACGGTAAACCCGTCCTCCGAAGAGTTGACGTCCGGCGGCAATACCTGTATCCCCTGCTCCTGACACTCGGCGATGTACTCGCCCACCTTGTCCACGCTGCCCTGGACACTGGAGAGCAGCGCCGCCATATACTCGGCGGGATAGTGGCATTTATAGTACGCCGTGCGGTAGGCGACGACGGCGTAGCAGACGGCGTGGGACTTGTTGAAAGCGTAGCTGGCGAAGTCCATTATCTCGTCAAAAATGCTTTTGGCCGCGCCTTCCGGCACGCCGTTTTTCAGACAGCCCTCCATAAACGCCTGCCGTTCCGCGGCCAGCGCGTCATATTTCTTCTTGCTCATCGCCCGGCGCACTACGTCGGCGTGGCCCAGCGAAAAGCCGGCCAAACGGCGCAGCACCTCCAAAACCTGCTCCTGATAGACGATACAGCCGTAGGTAACGTCCAAGATCGGCTTCAGCATCGGGTGTTTATAGGTCGTCCGCTCCGGGTGGTGCTTGCTGTCGATGAAGCGGGGGATCGACTCCATCGGGCCGGGGCGGAAGAGCGCCACGACCGCCGTGATGTCCTCGATCGACTGCGGGCGCAGGCGGGTGCAGACCCCGGTCATCCCCGCGCTTTCCAGCTGAAAGACGCCCGCCGTCCGGCCCTGCGACAGCATATCAAAGACCGCCGCGTCGTCCTCGGGAAAGGTCCCGTCAAACGCCGGGTCGCGTTTTCTGACCAAATCCTCCGCCTCTTGCAGCACCGTCAGGTTGCGCAGGCCGAGGAAGTCCATTTTCAGCAGCCCCAGTTCCTCCAGCTGCGTCATCGGGAACTGGGTGACGACCGATTCCTCGATTTTGGCCAGCGGCACGTATTCATAGACCGGCTTCGCCGTAATCACGACGCCGGCGGCATGGGTGGAGGCGTGGCGCGGCATTCCCTCCAGCTTTTTGGCCATGTCGATCAGCTCGCGGGTCCGCTCGTCGTTTGCGACCATCTCTTTGAGGGTGGCCGACACGTCCAGCGCGTGGTCCAGCGTCATGTGCAGCGCGAACGGCACCGCTTTGGCCACGGCGTCGGCCTCGCCGTATGTCCAGCCCAGCGCCCGGGCCGTATCCCGCACCACCGCTTTGGCCTTCATGCTCCCAAAGGTGATGATCTGCGCCACATACCCGTATTTTTCGATGACATAGTCGATGACTTCCTGCCGCCGCCGCACGCAGAAGTCGATGTCGAAGTCGGGCATACTGATACGCTCCGGATTCAAGAAGCGTTCAAATAACAGATTGTATTTCATCGGGTCCACATCGGTGACGCCGAGGCTGTAGCCCACCATCGACCCCGCGCCGCTGCCGCGCCCCGGCCCGACCGGGATGCCGCTGTCTTTGGCGTAGCGGACAAAATCCGCGACGATCAGGAAATAATCGGCAAACCCCATCTTCACGATCATATCCAGCTCGAAGGTCAGCCGTTCCCGATATCCCTCCGGGCCGTCCGGGTAGCGCCACGCAAACCCCTGGCCGCACAGGCGGCGGAGATACGCCTCCGCGTCCGTCTCGCCCGGAGGCAGCGTAAACCGCGGCAGATGGTAATGCCCGAACTCGATGACGACGTTGCACATCTCCGCGATTTTGACCGTATTTTCCAGAGCCTCGCGCGGAAAGAGCGCCGCCATCTCCTCCCCGCTTTTGACATAAAACTCGTCCGTCTCAAACCGCAGCCGGTCCGGCGCGTCGACGGTCGTCTGCATCTGCACGCACATCAAAACGTCCTGCGCTTTGGCGTCCTCGCGGGTCAGATAATGGGCGTCGTTGGTGCAGACCAGCGGCAGGCCGGTCTCCCCGGCCAGCCGCAGCAGGGCGCGCATGACATTCTTTTGCTCCGGGATCCCATGGTCCTGCAGTTCCAGATAAAACCTGCCTTTGCCGAACAAATCCGCGAAATACCGCGCGGCGGCCGCCGCTTTGTTCATATCGCCCTCCGAGACGCGGCGCGGTATTTCGCCGGCAATACAGGCGGAAAGGGCGATCAGGCCCTCGTGGTATTCCTCCAAAAGTTCCCGGTCAACCCGCGGCTTGGCGTAAAACCCCTCGGTATTGGCGCGGGAGACCATTCGGCAGAGATTTTGATACCCCATATGATTCTCGCAGAGCAATACCAAATGGTACGGGTCGGAGTCCAGCGCGTGCTCCCTGTCGTGCCGCGTGCGCGGCGCGACGTAGACCTCGCAGCCGACGATAGGTTTGACGCCCGCCTTTTGCGCGGCCTTGTAAAACTCGATCACGCCGTACATCGAGCCGTGGTCGGTGATGGCGACGGCGGTCTGCCCCAATTCCTTGACACGCCCCATCAGCCCGCCGATCCGGCACATGCCGTCCAGCAGGCTGTATTCGGTGTGGACGTGGAGGTGGGCGAACGGGGTCATTTAGGGCCTCCGGCGGCGCCGGTCATCCCAAAACAAAGCAAACTCATAGAACCGGACCTTCTTCATTTCATCAAAAACTGCTTTTGGCCAGTATACCACAGCCCGGCCCCCGCGGTCAAATCTTATCTCAGCCGTGGTCCGGACCGCGGCCCGAATTGACAGGGGGCCGCCCTTCGTGCTATGATGCTGAAAAAGACAATAAAAGGAGGCGCGGCCGATGGCAAGGGTGACGGTGTGGAACGAGTTTCTGCATGAGAGGCGGGAGGACGCGGCGAAAGCCGTCTATCCGGACGGGATGCACGCCGTGATCGCCGGATTTCTGCGGGAAGACGGCCATGAGGTCGGGACCGCCACGCTGGAGATGCCGGAACACGGCCTGACCGCCGGCGTGCTGGCGCGGACCGACGTGCTGATTTGGTGGGGGCATATGGCGCATGACAGGGTGGACGACGGGGTCGTCGCCCGGGTGAAGGCGCGCGTCCTGGAGGGGATGGGCCTGATCGTCCTGCACTCGGCCCACGCCTCGAAGATTTTCGCCTCCCTGATGGGGACCGACACAGGGAACCTCCGCTGGTATGAGGATCACACATATGAGCGCGTCTGGGTCATCGACAAGAGCCACCGGATCGCCCGGGGCCTGGACGACTGCTTTGTCATCCCGGCCGACGAGACATACGGGGAACGCTTCGGCATCCCCGAGCCGGACCATCTGGTCTTCATCACATGGTATCCCGGCGGCGAGGTGTTCCGTTCCGGGTGCTGCTTCCTCCGGGGCGCGGGCAGGATCTTCTATTTCCAGCCCGGCCATGAGACATACCCGGTCTATCACCAGAGCGAGGTGCAGACCGTCATCCGCAACGCCGTCGAGTGGGCGCGCCCCGTTTCCGGGACGGTGACCTATCTGGCCGGCCAGACGGAGCCGGAAGAAAAACGATAAAGGAGATGATCGCAATGACAGACCAACTGCGGGAAATTGGCGGGCGGCTGGCCGCGCTGAGGGAGATCGAGGACATTAGCAAGGAGGCTCTGGCCTCCCAATGCGGCCTCACGGCGGCCCAGCTTGAGGAATACGAGCGCGGCGAGAGGGATTTTTCCTTTTCGTTTTTATATAACGCCGCCCAGGTTCTCGGCGTTGATGTGGTCGATCTGATGAGCGGCGAATCGCCAAGGCTGTCGGGCTGCTGCCTGACCCGCGCCGGACAGGGCTACGCCATCGACCGCCGCGCGGCGTATAGTTACAAACATCTGGCGTTTACCTTCAAAAACAAACTGGCCGAACCGTTTATGGTGACGGTGGAACCGAAAGACGACCTCTCCGGACCCGAACAGCACGCGCATACCGGGCAGGAGTTCAATCTTTTGGTGGAAGGGCATATACGGTTTTACATGGGGGAACTGACCTACGATTTGCATCCGGGCGACAGCGTCTACTTCGACGCGTCCAACGCCCACGCCATGCGGGCGCTGGACGGGAAGCCCGCCCGGTTTCTCGCGCTTGTCATGCAGAAGAAAGGGGATTCACGCGATGCCGTTGTATGAAAAATACACAGGCCGCCACCGCGACGATTTTGCCACGCTGGACGACCTGTACCGCAACTATAAGCTGGACGTACCCGGAGATTTCAATTTCGCCTTCGACTGCCTCGACGCGATGGCCGCCGAAACGCCGGACGCGCCCGCCCTGCTGTGGGTTTCCCACGAGGGGGAGGAGAAGCGCTTTACCTTTGAGGATATCCGCCGCCTGTCGGTCAAAGCCGCCAACTGTTTCCTCGCGCAGGGAATCGGAAAGGGCGATATGGTCATGCTGACGATGTCCCGCGACTGGCGCTACTGGCCGGTTTTGATGGGGCTGCACCGGATGGGGGCGGTCGCCGTCCCGGCCACCTACCTGCTGACGGCCAAAGATTTTATCTACCGCTGCAACGCCGCGTCGGTCAAGATGATCCTCACCACGCCGCGTTTCGGCGTGGCCGAGGCGATCGGAAAGGCGCGGCCGGAGTGTCCGACGCTGCAAACGGTGATGGATTTCCGCGATTTCGACGCCGTGTGGGAGGCCGCGCCGGAGACGCCGGTCCGGCGCAATACCGTTAAAACCGACATGATGCTGATGGCGTTCTCATCCGGCACCACCGGCTATCCCAAGATGGTCTGGCACGACTACACCTACCCGCTCGGGCATATCATGACCGGCTGCTTCTGGCACCGCTGCGAGGAAGGCGGCCTGCACTTCACCATATCCGATACCGGCTGGCTGAAAAGCCTGTGGGGGAAGATGTACAGCCAGTGGCTGGCCGGAAGCGCCGTTTTTACCTATGACTTCGACAGGTTTTCCGCGCCCGACGTCTTGGAGAAGATGGAAAAATACAAAGTCACCACTTTCTGCGCGCCGCCCACCATGTACCGCTATCTGATTAAAGAGGACCTGAGGCAATATGACCTCTCGTCGCTGAAACACTGCGCCACGGCGGGCGAAGCCCTCAATCCGGAAGTGTACCGCGTTTGGCAGAAGGGGACGGGGCATAAAATTTTCGAGGGGTTTGGGCAGACTGAAACCACCATTTGCTGCTGGACGGGGTATCCGTGGATGCAGCCGCGGCTCGGCTCGATGGGCCTGCCCGCGCCAGGCTATCGCATCATCATCGCCGATGAGAACGGCAACGAGGCCGGACCCGGCGTCACGGGTGAGATTTGCCTTCGTACGGATGAAGCGGGGGGCGGGAAACCTTACGGGATGTTCTCGGGGTATTTCCGCGACGACGAGATGACCAAAAGCGTGTGGCACAACGACCTGTACCACACCGGCGACACGGCGTATAAAGACGAGACGGGGTTTCTTTGGTATGTGGGGCGCACCGACGACGTGATTAAATCCTCCGGCTACCGGATCGGCCCGTTTGAGGTGGAGAGCGTTCTGATGGAGCATCCCGCCGTCACCGAATGCGCCGTCACCGGCGTACCGGACCCGGAACGCGGCTTCGCCGTCAAGGCCACCGTCGTGCTGTCGCGGGGCTATACCGGTTCGCCGGAGTTGACAAAAGAGTTGCAAAACCATGTCAAAAAGGCCACCGCGCCGTATAAATACCCCCGCGTGATCGAATACGCCGATATGCTGCCGAAGACCATTTCGGGGAAGATCCGCCGGGTGGAGATACGGGCGAAGGACGCCGGCGCAACCTCCTGACCGGCGTCCCCGCGCGCGGTTTGAACAGAGGATGAATTTCTGAAACTCGGTATTGACAATGATTCCCGTGTATGCTACCATACTTGAAAAGCGCGTTACGCGCGGCATATCACTTCCGTTCAAACTGAGCAGGCGATAACCCTCCGGGGGTTATGGGGCTGGGTCGCGACGTAACAGCGACAGCAGATGACACGCATCTGTGGGACAGGTAAATGTTCCACAGGTGCGTTTTTTATCTCTTTGGAGCATAGGCTGGGAAAGGAAGCGTTACGCAAGCCGCTTATAAAATCCAAAAGCTTCCTGTAAAGCGAGAAAACGGGGTTTGAGGAACAACAAACCTCCTGCTATGATAAGGGTAACAACCACGGAACCCAAAAATCATAGAAACAGGAGGCAGTTGACAAATGAGAAGTA
>Ga0082212_10010358_pt1 | contig 11938 bp, 9 predicted proteins | sample TergutNt197P3_FD_71548 | JGI IMG/M metagenome (GOLD analysis project Ga0082212, IMG submission 71548) | Neocapritermes taracua P3 segment gut microbial communities from Petit-Saut dam, French Guiana - Nt197 P3 | ecosystem: Host-associated > Arthropoda: Insects > Digestive system > Gut ... | reverse complement strand
TTCCTTTTTCCTGAAAATATTGAAAACTTACCGGTTTTCCCCTCCACAATCTGAACAACGCCGCCGGTTACGTTTGCATTGGTAAACCATGCAACGCCCATTTGCGCAGACGGATCGCCGTTGATGACGGTGTTGATGCTGTAAGGAAAATCCTTTGGAACCAGCAGCGTATGTGCTTCGCTAACGGTTTGACCCGACAGCAACGCCCGCTGGTACAGCGTCCACGAAGGAACCGTGAAGTTTTGTTCCACCGGTTCGGCGGTATTTTCGCAGGAAAATAACAACCATGCGAACGCAAAAAACACGGATAATAAAGTAACAGCCGGAGCCGCCTTTGTCCAGTATTGCCGGAAAAATTTTGAAAAAATATAGGTCATGTCAAATTGATTTTAGTTCTGGACAAAAATACATACGGTATATGAACTGAATGTTAAGAAAATGATAAGATTTGGTTAAGATTTCCCCTCAAGAAAATTATACAAACTGAAATTGACCAAATATTTCTATTATAGGCATTCATTAACTTATTAAAATCTCCTTATATAAAGCCTTTATCGTATCCCGTTCAAGTCGGACAGGATTATTGTCGAGCCTTTGGGTATTCACCGAGTTCGTCAGAATATCCAAATCATCTGGATTAACGTTTTCAGGCGGCATAATTTGAAGCGTTTGAAGCAATTGTTCAAAAAATGAAACGGCTTCTTCACAGTTCCGTTTACCGAGCGCTTCCGCAATATCATTGTAATTATTCATGTAACGCCATATTTTTGGCAGGCAAATAGCGACAGCATGTCCGTGTGGCAAGCCGTAGAGCGACGTCAGTTTATAACTCATCGCATGAGGCGCGGTTGTGGTTGTGATGTTTATAGCCTTGCCGACAAAATTGGAAGCGATGAGCATATTTTTATTGCCCTCATCTTCGTTTTTCAAATAACCGTCCATACTATCAAGTATCAATCTGATTGCTTTTCTGGAGTATTCAATACTTTCCGGCGACGCTTTTTTAGACCACCACGATTCTATTGCCTGACAGAGAGCATCGAGCATCGTACATTTTTTTTGATAAACCGGTAGCGTTTTAAGTAAATCGGGTTGCAAAACCACATATTCCGGCAATAGATTGTCATCGGTAATAGATTGCTTTTCTCCATCTATATAAACAGCCGCGAAATGCGTCGCCTCGCTGCCCGTGCCGGATGTTGTCGGAATAGCCATTACCTGAATATCAAGCTGACTATAATATTTAATACTTTTTGCAACGTCAATACTGCTCCCGCCGCCGATGGCAACAATAAAATCGCAGTTATTTATCCTTAAAATTTCCACTCCCGTTCTAATATCTTCATAACGCGGATTGGATGTAAAACCGCTAAACCTTATAAATTTACAGGGGAGATTGATGCCAAATGAATTAAAAGCGTTATCACACACCAAAAGCGTATTTTTATCATTCAACAGTTCAAATGCCCGAAAATCATAAAAAGTCCGTTGCATGGAATAATATTATTTCTTTTGTCTTTCTATCTTGTGTGTCAGCGCCATCAATAAGATGGTGGTCAGACATGCCGCAATAAGTAATTTGAAACCGGCATCCCAGCCGTAAGACTGTGCCACCCTCCCCATAACGAAGTTTGCCAATATGGATGTTCCGAAAAAATATCCGAAAAATCCTGTAAATCCAGTTGTTGCTCCTGCGGCGTTTTTGGACGACACATCTAACGCATGAACGTTGATGAGTAACACCGGACCGTATATCAAAAAACCGATACTCACTAATGCGATGCTGTCAATAAGTTTATTATCCGCGTTTTGCCAGTAAACAAATACTGCAAACATTACCAATGCCATATATACTATGGTTGTTAATGCTCTGTTTCTTTTAAAAAGGGTATCGCTGAGCCATCCGCAAAGAATGGTTCCCGGAATGGCTGCCCATTCGTACAAGGCATACGCAAATCCCATTTCCTTGATGCTGTAATGCTTCATTTCTGTTAGATAAGAGGGCGCCCAGTCCAAAACGCCAAAGCGAACAAAATATATAAACGCATTTGAAATGGCAACAATCCACAGTATTTTGTTGGAAAACACGTACTTGAAGAATATGTCTTTTGCTTTTAGTACTTTTTCCGAATGTTCGCCGTAATTATGCGGATAATCGCTGCGGTGTTTTTCGATGTTCGGCAAACCGCACGATTGCGGAGTATCTCTGACCAACAGCCAGACAATCAACGCCAACATGATGGCAATGGCTGCGGGTAGCCAGAAAATTCCCAACAGTTGCGAAACTCCTGCTGAAAACCCCAATGATAAGGCAAAGGAAACGCCCCAAGCGACAATGACGCCGAGCAATCCGCCGCCGACGTTATGTGATGTATTCCAAAACGACCATTTTGTGCCGCGCTCCCTGATCGAAAACCAGTGCGTCATTATCCTTCCGCCCGGTGGATAGCCCATACCACCAAACCAACCGACAAGAAACTGAAATACTGCCATCCACACAATGCTCGACGTTCCAAAAGCCGTCCCCGCAAGCATGATGGTTACCGAGGACAAAACCAACCCTAAAGCCATATACCTGCGTGCATCGCTTTGGTCGGAAATGGCGCCCATAATAAACTTTGAAAAGGCATAAGCCATGGCATTGCACGCAAAAGCAAATCCCAATTCCGCTTTGTCGAACCCCAAGGACTGTAAGTAGGGCATCGCCAGCGAAAAGTTTCGCCGAACTAAGTAATAACCGGCATATCCCGCAAAAATGCCCGCAAACACCTGCCAGCGAAGACGTTTGTATGTGCCGTCAATTTGCTCTTTTGGCAATTGTTCCCTGTGTGGAGGCGGTGATAAAAAGTTTTTCATCTTTGGTATTTATTTAGCATTGATATGTGAGATGATATCGGGAAGTTCTGCCATAGTATCAATGACGTAATGCGCTCCGGCTTCCGTCATTTTATGTCTGACATCGGCTATTTGCTCATTCAATTTAATTTTAGAAATAATATTTACTTCTGTTTCGGACAATCCCAATTCGCTGCTGCCGATAACAACGCCAATTGTCCAAACCTTTGCGTTCAAGCCTTCGCGGATGTCTTCTATCGTATCGCCGATTTTGATGACGCTGTCTGTGTTTTGAACGTTCAAATCAATCATGTTCCGGTAAATCATGAAAGGCGCCGGACGTCCTTGCGGTAAACCGTCAGGCGTAACACAGTTATTTGTATAATATCCTTTCGAGCGTGCGGAAGGCTCTGCCACATCCATCATGGCTCGCGTGTAACCGGTTGTTGAACCGATTTTTATTCCTTTCTGACGAAGAGAAAAAACCGTATCAACTACATGAGGAATGGGATTTGTGTAATCAGTCAAAGTTGCAAACAGATATTTTTCAAAAGACCGGTTTAATTTGGTCACATCTTCCTCATTCCAATCTCTGTTATGAATATTTTTAAACTCACCGTTAATTCGCTCCATTCGGAGCAATTGGCGTATGTGTTCTATTTTAGCCATTCCCATTGGTATGCGGACTTCCTCTGTCGTGATGCTGATGGCAATTTCTTCAAAAGCATTTATAAAAGCATTGAGCGGAGCAAAACAGCCAAAATCGACGGTAGTACCCGCCCAATCCATAATGACGCACTCTATTCTGTTATTTTTCAACATCTTTAAATTGTTGTGAAAATATTTTTAATGATTTGTTCAATTAATTTTCACCGAATACCTCATTCCCTTATTCGGCTCTACCATAAAATTCTCCACGCTGAAATTAATATCACCGCCGGTGATACCGTCGTTCAGTCTGACCGTAAAGGAGCGTTCGCTATTTGGCACAATTGTAAATGGTATGATGGCAGTGTTGCGGAAATAAACCAAACGGGCGTCACTGCCGGTTTTCTTCAAACGAAAGGTCAAATCAGACTTGTTCCTGACGGTAACAAGTACCCCATCATCCGTTTTATCTATTTTCCATTCTAATGTGCTCTCGAACAGTTGTTTCAGATATGTTTCTTCGCCAATAATAAAATCTTCGTAATAAATCGCCGTGCGCCTTTCTCTCAAAGCCTCGTGTATGGCTTCTGCTGTGCGTTCTTTGGCAAAAACGAGCGTCATGACACGATGTTGTCCGGGTGCAAAAGGTGGCATGGGAGCATGGATGTCAGAGTTGCCGAGAAAGGTTAATTTCTTTTCTAACGCCCACCGGTGCGCATCGGCGCTATAACCCTGAGAGCCACCGTTGACTACTTCAATACCCTGCATCATACCCTCTTGCAACAATCTGGTATGTTCCGGCCACCACAGAGTCGTATCGGGTTGATCTTTCTCTCTGCCGGGATGGTTCCAAAAAAAGAAGGCATTTTGCGCTTTGGCGGCGCGGAAAGAATCCATCCATTCGGGTTTATCCAACTCGTCTGAATTGTCCAGAAAGATAGCGTTGGAATGCCAGGGGGACGTGTTACAGGTGATTTCGCTACCCCTGATAAGGATAATGTTTCTTTCTTTGGCTAAAGGTTTCGCTAATTCATACGAAATATTGTGCGATATACCTTTAAGCGAAAGATTGGACTGGCTCTCTATTTCCTGCAAGTAAACACGACGACTTGTAACCGGATAAATATGCTCGGTAATTGATATGGCGTCAAGTCCTTCGCGATAAGCTTCGTCAATACGTACCGTAGGCCACACCGTTCCATCGGAAAAAACAGTGTGAATATGAAAATCACATTGCAGGGTTTTATATTCTTTCAGATCGGGGATGACGATGCGTTGCGCTTGCACCTGTACTGCGCCAAAAGCAAGGAAAAAGACAAATGACAGGATTTTAACTGTTTTCATTTGACTACACATATTGAAGTTCTATATTGTTAAAAATACGAATAATGGTATCGGGCGTTTTGGCTCCTGCAATTTCCTTTTCAAACGTTTTTGTATCGCGTTCCATTGCTAAGGCATTTGCGCAATCCAAAATATGTTTCAGTACGGCAACGGCTTCTTCATTTTTAATTTCGCCTTTGCTTACCGCTTTGCGAATATGCTTGTCCGCTTTGACTACGGCATTGTAAATGGCGGGTTTGTATATTTCGACTGCCTGTCCCGAAAAACCGGTAGAAACTTTACTGACACGCCGGTAATTAGCATGAAATGCGTTCCAACAGCCATTCAGCGAACTGCAAAGAGGATGTTTCTCATCAAAAGAAGTTTCGGATCTCGACACGGAAGCATAAACCGTTAATATATAATGCGCTTCTTTGTCGGATACTTGTTTTTGAGCCTTAACCTGCTGCGTTCCGAGCGCGAGCAAAAAATATACGATGATATTGAATAATTTTTTCATGATAATTTGATTTATTGATGATAATTATTTTTGCCAAAAAAGTTTAACATAAAAGTCGTCGCCGCCCATTATATTGCGGACGTCCTCATAATTTTTCTGATTGGTACGCTGCAAAATGGTCGGATATTTTAACCGTTGCGGCATCCTATTGCTCGACGCTACGCCCGGTCCACGGGGAATTTCCGGCAAACCTGTCCGCAGGTGTTCAAACCATTGCTGATAGTCGCAGAAAAAGAGCGCATGAAATTTTTGAAACAGAATACGTTCCAAAGTTCCGTCGTATTTGGTATGTTCGTTATCAAAATAGTCGGCAGGGAACGTAATTCCTCTTTCCCATTGCAGAATGGCGGCTTCTACTCCTTTCTTGTAGGCTTCTTCAGCGTCATCCTCAATCAATCCGCGTTGCGCCAGTTCTGCTTTGATGAACTCTATTTCGGCGTAACTCATCAAACAAATTTTCAGGGGCCATTGGGCATATTGCTGATTGGGTTCGGATGTATTACCTGCCGGAACCGTAACATATCCTTCCTGCAAGCCGTGATAACCGGAAGCCGTTTCAGTGGCATATAGAGGCAGACGCGGGTCGTTCCACAATTTAAAAGTTTCAACAAAAAATTGGGAAGCACGTAGATTGTTCCTGAAAGACACAATATTCGTCATCGGCGCTTGCATCGGCGCTATTCCCGAAATGAGCAAAAGAGCGGCATTGGCGTTGCTTGTAAAAACCGGATAAGTGGTTGCGTCTGCAAGGATTGTCCGTATTTCCTGCAAAGCATTAAATTCAGGAACATCAATCACTCTCATCAAAACGCGAAGACGGAGCGAATTGCAAAGTCTTTTCCAATTGACGATGGCGTCGGCACTGGCAATTGAGACGCCTCTTGCTCCGTATAGAAAATCACCGTCGCCATTGTAGCGAAGCCCTGCGCCTGCGCCCGACGAAGCCGTTACGAACAAATCGTTGGCGTCTTTCAAGTCGTTCAAAATTTGGTGGTAAATAGCCTTTTGGTCGTCAAATTTAGGAGTAAAATTATTTTCGCGTGCCTTGCAGGCTTCCATCATGGGTACATTGCCAAACATATCGGCGAGTATGTGAAATATGTAACTGCGAAGCGTCATGCCTATTGCCACGTAATTTGGCTCATTCAGTTCGTTTGCCATTTCTTCCATCAACATGATGTTGTTCAACAGACGATAAGATGTGCTCCATCTGCCGTCTCCGGCTGCTTCGTCCATAATATACCAGGTGTATGTGCTCGTGCTGACTAAACTTACTTTGCCCTGCATCAATTGAAACGTAAAACCGTTGTATTGGTTCCAATTGTGTATTGCTAAATCATAAAGCACCGGATTGAGTAAACTTCCGGGGTTTACCTTATTCAATCGTACAGGGTCAATATTCAATTCGTCGAAATCGGTACAGGAGGTTGCCAGCATCATTATTGCCGACAGAATGATAAATAATTTATTAGGTTTCATATTTTTCTATCTTTTAATACTTAATTTTTATTTCTTCATTGATTAAAATTCCACATTAAGGTTGATGCCGAAGGTACGTGTTGTGGGCAGCGTTCCGGCTTCGATGCCCATCGTTATGTAGCCGCCGTCCAACATGGCGGCTTCCGGGTCGTAGACAGGGTATTTGGTCCATAAAGCCAGATTTCTGCCATACAAGCCCACCTTCAAATTGGTAAAAGGTGTTTTGTCAAGCATTCGTTTGGGTAACGAATAATCAAAACGTACTTCGCGAAGTTTGATGAAACTTCCGTCATGCGTGTTTGCTTCCGTGTTGGCGGCTCTGACGCTCTCCAAGTAATAATTACTAACTGTAACAATTTGCGAATTTGGGCTGTAAGTCCCGTCTCCGTTGTCCACAACACCAGGGGCTATCGTGTACATGCTACTTATTGGATGCAACCCTGCAGCCGCAAGACGGGGGTCTGTGCCATCCATATATAATTCCGTTCCGGGCATACGACCATTCAAGGTATGTTTTATCTTTCCCTGTTCCGCCATTTTGTACCAGGTCTGCGAATAAATAATTCCTCCTTTTACTCCATCTATTTGAACGCCAAGTCGAAAGTTTTTATAAGTAAATTCATTATACAATCCGGCTTTCCAGTCGGGATGAATACTTCCGACGTATTCTATTTCTGACGGTCGGGCAGGTATTCCGTTTGCGTTGATAATTTCGCCGTTGGGGTTGCGCAGGAATTTGTAGCCCCACATATCGCCGGTTGTTCCGCCAACTGTGCCGTTAATCATAGCGCCCGACATACTGTAAATCACTTGGTTTTCGTCGCTTCCTTCGGCAAGCGAAAGAATTTTGTTTTTGTTAAGCGACCAGTTGAAAGTTGCCGTCCATTTAAAATCACGTGTTACCACAGGCGCTCCGTTGAGTAAGACTTCATAGCCGAGGTTGCGCACTTTACCGGAATTGATGGTAGCCCTCGAGTAGCCGGTGCTTGGGTCAACCGGGGCATCTATGATTTGATTTTTGGTTACGTTATGGTAAAAAGTAAAATCTATTCCTACTCTGTGTTTCAAGAAGCGAAAATCAAATCCTGCTTCGTAACTGGTGGATATTTCCGGTTTGAAGGAGGGATTATACATCGTGGTAGATGCTGACGCCGAACCGGGGAATGCGCTGGTCGAGAAATATTCCGCAGTTCTGTACGGACTCGTATCATTTCCTACCTGCGCCCACGAAGCCCTGATTTTCAACAAATCTATATTCGTCGGTAGTTCCGTGATTTCATTCAGCAGAGCGCTGAGGCTTACCGAAGGATAGAAAAATGAACGGTTTACTTTCGGTAGTGTTGACGACCAGTCGTTTCTTCCGGTTACGTCTAAGAACAGATAATTATTGTATGCGAAATTCGCTGCAAAAAACAGACTGTTTCTCGCCCTGTCACTCGCTCCGTCTCCTGAAATAGGAGTTGAAGAACCGTTAGCCAGTTTATAAACGCCGGGCGTCATCAATCCTATCACATACGAGTCAAACGAGTCCAAGTGCACCCTCATCATATTTCCGCCTGCCGTCGCATTGACATGCAATCCCGAAGCAAAACTGTGATGAAAACTGAGCAATGCATCGCTATTGATTTCATAGTCAAATATCATTCTTTTTCTGTAGAAGCCGGTAGGATATATCAGGTCGCTCACGGGGTTACGTTGCTCCTGCAGGTCGGTTGTCGCCTGTATGCCCGAACGAACCATGAAGTCGAAAAACTGGTTGATTTGCAAGGTTACCGAAGCCGTTGAAATGAAACTGTGTTTTTGTGAACTGTTTATCGCTTCGTGGAGTACCACATACGGGTTTGGAAGATTAACGCTCCACGGTATCAGTTGGCGAACGCCTTCCTCTCCTTTATACCACATAGGACGCCACCAGTCCATTTTTTGGTTTGGCTGCGTGTAGATGTTAAACATCGAAATCGAGTTGTATTGGTATCCCATTCCAGGCGTATTGTCAACTTTTCGGTTGATGTATGTCGCCTTGAAATCCGCATTAATTCTTCGCGATATCTGTTGTTGGGCAGAAGCCGACACCGTAATTCGCTGAAATCCGGTGTTGGGCAATATCCATTCGTTTTTGGTATGGGATATGGAAGCGCGGAAACTTCCCTGATCCGATCTTCCTTCCACAGCCAATGTGTTGGTCAACGTATAGCCTGTCTGGTACAAGTTTTTAAAGTTATCGGGATAACCGATCCATGGCGTTGGATTTGCGCCTCTTCCCTGAATTTCAGGATCATACTGATAAAACAGTTGCGAAGGATTGAAACGCGGTCCCCAACACGAACTTGATGTGTGCGTATTGCCTGCTCCGGGCATATCGCCGTAGGAATAATAATGTTTTCCGGGATATTCTGATGTTGCGGAGCCAATGTTTGTGGGTAAGCCTTGTCCGAACTCATACTGATATTCGGGTAAACGCAAGTAATTGTCGAAACTCGCATTACTGCTGATAGATACGCCTATGCCCTTTTGTTGGCGGCTGGCACCCGATTTGGTGGTTATCAAAATCACGCCATTGGCTGCCCGCGATCCGTAAAGAGCTGTGGCGCTCGCTCCTTTCAATACCTGAACGGATTCGAAGTCTTCGGGGTTCAGGTCGGAAAAACCATTACCATAGTCCATAGAGTTTTGTGTGGTACCGCTTGGATTGGCTCTCCCCGGATTGTGATTCGCACCCGATAGTGGAACGCCGTCCAAAATAATCAGCGCATTGTTGCCCCCAAAGTTCAGAGACACGTCGCCACGCAACTTTATTTGGGATGAACCGAGCGGACCCGTTGCATTACTAATGCTCAATCCTGCCACTTTTCCCGTCAGCGCCGAACTCCAGTTTGTTGGCATGGTTGAGGCAAGCGATTCGCCACCCACCTTTTGCGTAGCGTAACCAAGACCTCTTTCTTCGCGTCTGATACCTAACGCAGTAACAACTACCTCCTCAATGGTTTGAGAATCTTCCTCAAGTTCTACATTAATCATATTGTTACCGTTATAAACGACTTCTTCCGTGCGGAAACCCATAAAACTGAAAGTGATAACCGTTGAGCCGGATGTAATATCGCCCACATTCAAAGAATAACTGCCGTTCACATCGGTTACGGTTCCATTGGCAGTCCCTTTAACTATTACGGTAACACCCGGTAATGGCTCTCTTTCCTTATCGGTTACTGTTCCCTTTATGACTGTTTGGGAATACACAGTTCCTGCAGTGAAAATTGCAATCAGGAATAAAAATACATGTTTCATTTGACTAAAATTTTATTATTCAATGTTTTATTTTTTTGAATGATGATGTTTTATAAAACCGCCACAAAAATACATCGCGTATATTAACTGAATGTTAAGAAAATGATAAGATTTGGTTAAGATTTCATTGTAAAAATTCTAACGGGCTGATGATTTAAAATCATGAAAATCAAGTCCGGTTTTTTCATAATTTTGACACACGGAACTCCTATTGAATTGGCAATTTCGCGCAATTCTGCCAGTACTTTGGAATTTAATTCAAGAATATCGTACATATCATTTTGTCTTTGAAAATCAGAAAGTTGAAAAAAACCTGCCGATACCATAACCCGGCAGGTCGCCGACATACATAGGTTGTTAGTTACAGTACTTCCAAAACCAAACTCATGTTTTTTAAAAAACTGTTATTTCTTTTCAAAAGCGTATTGTACAATCAATGGTATTTTATCCGCAATCCATACATTATTAATACGGAAATTCGTGGGAATAGATTTGAATTGATTGTTCAACACATTGACGGTCATGATGATTTCTGTGTTAGGTTGCAGAGAAATCGCTTGAGATACGTAAACATTTTCGTCGCATATCAATTCTACGTCGAAGGTTGCTGACGACAAATTTTCGAAAGTTATTGATAAACTGTTATTATCAAATTCATATTTTTTAATATTGATACATGCTCGTACAAAGGGTTCGGCATGTTCTTTCCGTCCTATGACAAAATCTTTCCACCAAATCAATGTCCGGCGATTTTTCAAGGCTTCGGCAATACTTTCGCCGGTTCGTTTTTCGGCTAATACCAATGTCATCGGGCGATATTTCAGTCCAAACTCCCGAAGAAACAAGGGCATACTGCCGTGTGCATCGCCGGATGCTATCATGGTCAGGTTTTTTTTCAAAGCCCAATCAAATGATTGCGGAAGGTAACGATTTTCGTTAATTAATTCTATTCCATTGATATAGCCTTTATCCATCAATTTTTCGACACTTTCGGGTAACGTTATGTTGTCGTGGCTCAACCGATAGTATGGATGGTTAAAGAATACAAAACCACCTTGACTAATAGCCTCTTTCACTGCAAGTTGATAACCTGTTGAGTCAAGCGGATTTCTGTTTCCTGAAGGGTTGAAAACTTTGTTGCAATCACTGACGAAAATGGCGTTTAAATGCCCCGGAGGAACCATGCGGGTTATTTCGCATCCTCTGATGTTGAGGATATCCAATTTACGCGCCATAGGTTCAGCCAGTTCGAACGAACGGTTATGATCGGGGGACGCCAGTTCGGATAGATGCGCCCGGACTTCCAGATGCTCCGTGATTGATATGGCGTCCAAATCGTCGGTATAGGCTTCCATGATGCGTTCGGTAGGCCAAACTTTACCATCCGAAAAAATGGTATGGGTATGGAACTCACACTTCAAAACTTTATAGTTTCCGACGTCCGGAAAGATAACTTTATATTTGACCGGGTTTTGCGAATAACCTGTTGTTGCCAAAAATATTGACAACAACAGGAATACGATAAGTATATAGGTATTTTTCATTTGTTTATCTATTTGTTTTCTAAATTATTTTTCCCACCACAATTTAGTGTTGATATCGTCTTTTCCACCGGTTTGACGTGAAGTTGCTACAGAATGATTGGCAGTATTTAACGTCTGTTCATTTTCGGGATAAAGGAAGCGGGAAGGAATTTCGCCGGGGCGCGTAGGATTACGGTTGTCAATTAAAGGCTCCATTTCGGGTAATCCAGTTCGCTTGAAATCAAACCATGCTTCGTATCCAACGAAGAATTGCGCCAACCATTTTTGCATCATGATTTTTTGTAAACCATTTGCATCGTCGAAC
>Ga0082212_10010357_pt1 | contig 11939 bp, 17 predicted proteins | sample TergutNt197P3_FD_71548 | JGI IMG/M metagenome (GOLD analysis project Ga0082212, IMG submission 71548) | Neocapritermes taracua P3 segment gut microbial communities from Petit-Saut dam, French Guiana - Nt197 P3 | ecosystem: Host-associated > Arthropoda: Insects > Digestive system > Gut ... | reverse complement strand
TCCCATTGCTTGCCAAACCGCGATTAGGGCTTTTCGCAGAGTAAGCGGGGCGCGGAAAACACGTTTTTGGACGTCAGGCATACGAGGGCGATGAGCCGGTTTCCCCCGCGCTGAAAGGCGTAATAACCAGTTTATAATGCTTGTCAGCGCGGCTACTTCATCCCGTCGCCCAACTCCGTTGCGTATAATACCCACTCGTACTAATACCAGCATCTATTTTTATGCGTCATTCAATGCGTCATTGAACGCGTCATTCAATAATGTTGCTGCCCAATGCGTCATTGAACGCGTCATTCAATGCGTCATTCGAAAACAGGAGAGGAGATTTACCATTATGTTAATAGCGATTGACCACGGCAACAAACAGATGAAAGTGAGCGGAGGCAAAGTGTTCACTTCCGGCCTCCATGAGAGCGACACGCGTCCGCCCTTCGGCGACGACATCTTGAAGTACAAGGATAAGTATTACACCCTATCGGAAAAGAGGATTCCGTTCATGCGTGATAAAAGCGCCGACGACCGCTTCTATATCCTCACTCTATTCGCAATTGCGTTCGAGATAGAAAGCGCCGATTGCCACGATGATGGCTTGATGAGGGTTCAATTGATCGCGGGGTTGCCACCGGCGCACTACGGGGCGCAGTTCGAGCGTTTTGAGAAGTATTTCAAGCGCGGCGTCGTTGAGGATTTCGAGTTTCACAATAAGACTTTTAGAATCTTCATCGACGAAGTGACGACCTACCCGCAGGCGTTCGCCGCTGCAATGCCGGTCTATGGCTACATCAGCGCCTTGCCGAAAGTCATGGTCATAGATATCGGGGGCTTCACGGCGGACTACCTGTTGATCAGGAATGGGCAGCCAGATCTTTCGGCTTGTGATACGCTCGAACACGGCGTCATCATCCTGTACAACCAGGTGACCGCGAAAGTAAACTCCGAGTTGGACATTTTGCTCGACGAAAACGATGTGGACGCCATTCTCAGGGGAACGACGAACGACTATAGCGTAGATGTGAGGCGAACCGTAAATGATACGGCGCGAGTGTTCATATCTGACCTGTTCGGTAAATTGCGGGAACGTTCGGTCGATCTGCGTTCGGGAAAAACTGTGTTTGTCGGGGGCGGGTCCATACTGCTAAGGAAACAGATAGAGGAATCCGGCAAGGTTGCGTCGCCGATGTTCGTTGACAAAATTTTTGCAAATGCTAAAGGTTATGAACTACTGTACAAGGCGTCCAAAACGAAAAGGTGACAATCATGGGCGATACGAAGGTTGGGGCGAGGTTCAATATACAACTCAATTTGAAAGACCCGGATCATCTTCAAGTAGCGGGATTGCTGAACAGTCAAGGGCATCGCGGCAAAGCACAGTATATCGTCAATGCTGTGCTTCATTACGAAAACTGCGAAGAAGCGACAAAGGATCAGCGCTCGGCGCGGATTGACGAAAAAACCATTGAAGCGGTCGTAAATCGAGTTTTGCATAACAAGATGAAAAACAACGTATATGCGCCAGACGATACCGCTACCGTAAAACAACCGGATAATGAGCCGATCTTCACGGAAGAAATATATCTCGATGACGCGATGGATGCGCTGGGAGAGGACGGGTTCAGCGCCATTTCCGGTGCGTTGGCAATGTTCCGCAACAAGTGATTGTTGCGGAACATATCAAAACAAAAAAAGTTTGGCATTGATTTATGAGGCGTCTAGTACAGCGGCTTGAACTGCCAGAGTCAACAATTCATGAGCAGCCAAGTCAACAGGCTTTATTTATACTGACTCTTTTAGTAATACGATTCAAGCAGGAAAGCCCGCACAGCGTAGTGGCTCGATATAGTTTTTGAAAATCAGAACACTTCATTACAGTGGAAATATCCTCGTATTTTATCAAGGTCATCTTGCGCTTCATCTGAGGTGAAACACTCCCTGAAAAACCGATAAAGATACTTTACAAGATCAAACTCCACCTCGCCTTCTTCCGGACACCAGCAATGGTAGAACCGATAAACGTTGCCATCATAAAAAACACTATGTAGCGAAATCCCGTCCAAACCTTGCCTGTCTATGCTTCTCTCGTGAGCAAGAAAATCGAACTTCCTGTAGAGTGCATAGAAATCATCTACCTCAGTTCGACGCAACCGCCTTGCTACCTCATGTACTTGATAACTACGCAAAGACAATGTGTCCATAGTCAAGCGGATGTTTCCTCCCATCGCACCGATGTTAAAAAGTGCTGTGCAACTCCCCATAAATGCAGGTGATATATCCGTAAAGAGTCTGAAAAGGGGATAATCAGATGATTCAGATGTACGCTGGATGATTCGATCTTCGACGGGGACAGCCACAACACTTTTCAGCTTTTCTGTGTTCAAACTTTCGAAGTCTTCGATTCGTTTCAAGCCAGTAATAACATCTTCAATAAATTCTGCTGGTAACCCGCTGCTCGGAATATCCCAATGTTTGAAAGAAATTGGATAACGCAGCCATGATATGTTGCCAGGAAACTGCTCTGCACTCCGTCCAAAATCAACATGGATACAGTACCCGTCAATCATCCCGAAGTAGACATTTTCACTGTAATCAACATTGATAACTGTGCCTTCTTCACCATTTCGGTAGATTTTTCGTCCAATGAGTTCCTTCATTTTTCTCAGAGTAAAGTCAGATGGGTTTTCAAACATATTATCTGTTTTCCTTTTACCTTATCACATTTTTATCGCATTTTTCATGCTCAACTTCTATTCACAACAAAGAAGAATATGATAACCGCATCTTTTGTGATACCCACCGCTTTTGTGGCGGCGATTGCCAAGAACAACTTTCTTTAAACCTGTTGCTTTTGCATTAGTCATCTTTCCAAAATTTCAAAAGCGTAGATATACTGTACACATTCCCAATGTAGCTAAAGCCGAGTCTGTCTGCAAGCAATTGAGAAGCCGTATTGCCAAAATCGCATTGCCAAGCAGACGTCAAACCTTGCTGTTCATTGTGCTTAATGAATGCGGCACAAGTCGAGGCAGCGTACCCTTTCCGGCGATATTCATTAATAGTATTTATACCGAGGTTTATGATCCCGTCCGGTTCATTTGGAATGCCCTCTGATTCTGTCATGCTCACGATTTTATCATCAACAATTTTGCAAAAATGAATATTCCTATCGACCATATCACGAAAATCCTGAGTTATCTCCGGCTCTGAGCCAAGCCATTCGTATATAGCAGGACGTGTTCCATGACGGAAAACACAGTATTGTAAGTAGTGGTTATAGTCAAGTTTTATTGCGCTTGAATGATCAATCTGTTCATTTAGGGTTTCTATTCCGTAGAATCTATGATAGCTGTCTGTGAGGGCGTACTCTTTTCGATCTTTGACAAAATCTCTTAGTCTTGAGATTGCCTCAGCGACCGTTGCATCAGCCAACAAATCATTAATATCTTGCTCCCAATCAGGGATACATGAGACGAACACAGCGGTTTCCGTTTCGAATGCGCAGAGTGGTGTATAGTATAGCCAGCTATTTGATGGAGTGTATCTCATATTGCTTGAGGACATTGAAATGCCATTGAATTTCCCGATCCGCTCTATTGGCAAATCAAGCCAAGCCTCAAAATATGCTTTGTACTTCATGAGTATACGCATAGTCAGCGCTGTCATATTCTTCGGCATACGCGAATCATGTTCATTCTCATCATATATGGCTTGTGAATTTCTCGCTGGTTGATTGTTTAGTTCAATCAACCCTCTTAAAGCCTCGGCCGCTTCAGCCGGCGTTGCGCATAGCTCTATTGTACTTGCAAGCTTCTCAAGAAACTTCTCTCTCTCGGCATTCGTCATGGTGTTTTTCCGTCCGTGCATCTTTTAATTCGATGTATTTGTCGAGTCACTTACTATTGCAATATATTCTCCTTACGAAAAACAGCCAAGGGATAATCTCTGTCACCCAGCTTTATGTTTCTTTCCTCTACAATTTCATAACCGTGCTTCTCATAAAAAGAAATTGCTTGCTCATTGCCAATGAGTACGTCCAAAACAAAATGGCTGTACCCTTTTGCTGACAATGCTTCTTCGGCCCTAATAAAAAGTATATGCCCATTTCCACTGCCGATGTATTGCGGGCTTAAATATATAGCGGATACCTCTCCATCGTCAAGATAACCTTCGGTGTATGATTTCCCGTAAACAGCTACACCAACTAGAACGTCTGCGTCGCGCATAAGTAGAAACTCTGATACCTGTTCGTCAAACCGTGCCAATAGTTTTTGATAACGATCATCAGCTTTCATAGTACCTAAAAAAACATTTGACACTATTCCGCTATATGCTGACCGCCAACAGTTGTCGAGAAATACAGCAATTTCGTACAGTTCGTCACGAGTTGCAGGTCTGATTTCGTACTTGCGCAAATCTTTTACCATGATGTAGTCCTCATGCTCAAGTTTGTTGTCGGATAACACCGGTATCAGCTCTTGGATTTCTTCGCTACATTGGTTTCAGATTGTTATTCAGTCTGTCAACGATCTTCTCAAAATCCCTCTGCCGCGCATCTTCTGTCTTAAACGAGAGGTATCTCATAGTATAAGTCCGCTGAACGGAGGGTGACATATTGCAGAAGTTTTCGTAAGTCGGAGATAATGCGGACAATTTTCGAATGAAAGCTTCTTTTTGCTCGTCGCTGAAAGGATCTTCTTTGGGAGCGTCCCAAGTTCCCTTTTGTTTGGCTGTTTCAACAGCTTTCTCGCCCAATTCGGTCATTACTCCTTTTGAGCGGAGCATATCAATGGTTTTCTTGTTCTTTTCTGACCAAACGCTTTTTGCTCGTCGTCGGGCAAAGTATTTCAAATACTTTGTTTCGTCAACGCTTCGCATCTGCCCGTCAATCCAACCGAAGCACAGCGCTTCTTCAAGAGCGTCGTTTGCGGATTGGGTTATGACCGCTTTTGTTTTGCCGAACACAAGCCACACCCCATCACTCGTCTCGGCGTTTTCCTCAAGCCACATGCGGAAATCTCCGCGTGACGGAAACAGCAATTCAGGTACATCGGCTCTCATTTAGGGATGCCCTCCTATATACTCAAACCGCTTAACGGTATTCTCGCCAGCCACAATAAGTTCGTTCCACATAGATAGCGGACGCACCCAAGTCCCGCGCTCTCCGTAAAGAGCCTTGTATATCACCATATCTTCAAGCGTCTCGCTGTGTTTAGCAAAACCGATGACCTCATACTCGTTTCCCTTGTAGTGCCGATAGACGCCACAACAGGGGGCTTGACCATTGTAGTCCTTGCGTTCCACGTTAATCACACTCCGTTTTTTTCATCGCAACAATCTGAATATGACCGGATGTTTTTACAATCTCCCGCTCAAATCCGTACTGTTTAAAGTTCATGCAAATTTCCCTCGGCGAGTAAAATCTCACATCGCCCTCGCTTGAGAGCGGTACGAACGGGTTGAGAATCAAGCGGAGGGGAAGTGGTAGATATATTTCGGCGATATAGACTCTGCCGTTTGGTTTCATCACCCGCTTCGATTCTTGAGCAAATGCTGCCGTGTCGGGGAAGTGGTGGTAGGCAGCGCAGACGGTTATTATGTCCATCACCCCGTCGCCAAAAGGCATAGAATCGCATCCTGATACATGGAACTCCATAGCGGGATTGTCAGCAGTCGCGTTATCTATCATCCGCTGTGCAATATCAATCCCATAGCCGCATATTGGCTTCATTTCATTCATTGCCGTTAATAAGGAACCGTTGCCGCAAGCGACGTCAAGCACGTTTTGGTGTTCGTCCCACTTCATTTCGTAGAGCAGCAGCCTTTGAAAGCCACGGGTAAACTGCCCCTCGCGGCTGTCCGTATAGTTATCGGCTTTCTTGTTATACGCAATTCGTGATTTGCGTTCAAAATCGGGCATTAATAATGACCTCCATTTTGAAGGACTACTCTATTTTCTTTTTTTTAGCTCCTTCAGGGTTTCCTCAAGCATTTTGCCTTGCTTGCTCTGTTCATGTTCCTTGTTTTTCCCCCTGATCTGTGCGTCCCTTAATTGGTTAGCTGCCATCCCAGCAGCGAACCACGGAATTTTTGCTTTCTTTTCTTTTTGCTTTGGTTCCGGCGCAGGACTGCTTGGAACAGTTGCTCTGGGCATTTCCCATGTAGTTTTCGGCATCATTCCGATATAATCAGCTTTTATGCGCGTCGTATCAATTGGCCTTTTGCAATTCTTACAGTTTGGCTCTGCGGGTGTTTTTTCAAAACAATAAGGACAGAAGTATTCTTTCCCCTCAAGGCTGGCTTTTTGTGGGCTTGATACAGGACACCCGCATTTCGGACAACTAACCGCTTGGTCAGATATTTTCTTGTTGCACTCATTACAACGAACCATAGCCATTTTGAAGCCCTCCTATAAATCAAAAAACCTCATCAACCCAAGCGTCAGCGGTGAGGCTTTCCTTTAGCACTAACTCTTGCCATATGCCCTGATAATAGATACCAGGACCTTTAGCGCTGTTTTTTACGTTTTTATTAACTGCGTCAGGCATAAGGCATGGGATTTCCTTCCAAGTTGCGGTTCTATCACCCAATGTCAAAACCCTGTGGTCTGCGTAATCGAACGTACCCCATCCGCGTTGTTCTGTGCGTAGGGATAGCTTTTCCGCCGCCTCATAGATCGTATTGGTTTTATCGTCAAGCCGTTCTCCATGTCCATGCGGATGCCAAGAATAGCCCCCCTCTGCGAGCTTCTCGTTTTGGATAATTCCTCCAACTTCCAAGTAGCCGTAAATGATATGGAGGATTGGGGAGTCCTTGTCAAAACGCAGCGTACCCTCAGATACATCTCCAACCGTTTGCTGGAATCTGCCAAAAAAGATAAACAAATCACCTGTTTTGATGTTGTTATTACGCAAATAAGACTGTGCCGACCCGATCTGCCCGAATGCAGGTTTCCATTCAGGAATAGGCACTATCCGGGCATTTTTCCTGATGTCAGGATCAAGGTGGCATTTTCTGTGCGGAAACTTCGGCGCTAATTGCAATGCTATATCAAGATATGTATTTTCTCCGTACTGTAAATCGCTAAATAAAAGCGTGTCCTCTGAGGGTATCGGCATTGACAATAACGTGCCGTCAGGCAATATCGGGCTTGGGATGCCACCGTTTGATGTGTCAAAACCTTTTCTGGAAAGTATGACCGTCATTGTCCACACCTCCTGCCGACAACGATTGGATCTCCGCTGATGGCGCGATTGCTGATGATGTTGCATTTTCCAGGCTTTTTCGGAAACCAATCCCAGCCCTGTATTGCTTCGCTAAACTCCGCAAACTCCCTGCGAACCATATAGCCGCGAAACCCGCGACGGTTGCGGATGCCTGCGAATATCTCTCCAAACTTGTTTTCAATATCCATTCCTGTTTCGCCGCATTTATCGCCCCAATATGTAAACTGGTGTGAGCATAAGGCATATTGGCCGCCGATGTCCTTGCTTTGATTGTACTCTGAATGAGGGTTTCCCGCTTTCGGTTTTAGAACTCCATTTTCGAGTTTGTACACATCGTCGTTGCGTCCTGAAGCAAGCCCGTCATCAGCATAATATTCAGTCATTTCGATTACTTTGTCGATTTTTGCCAAGTATACCGGAGAAAACAGCATTTCCCTGTTTTTCGCAAGGGTTGCGCTACAAAGACCGAGTAGGTACACATTGTTGCCAGCGAGATATTCTTTCGCCGCAGATTTACGCATACCACCCCTAATACCGCCTTTGCAACAGGTGAGTGTGAGCCACTTGTTGTCAATGCAAGGCGCGAATCCGCTGTCATTCGTTAAGGCGTATATGTATACTACGGTACTATTCATAATAATCCCTTCGCTCGGTGATCAAGTCGTCGAGCCACCCTTCATCCAATGACGAGCCTCTGTTCCTGTACGGAACAGAACGCGCTTTCCCCATTTTGTAGTATTTGCATGATTTTGGGCCATAGCAAAAACTCTCGAAGCGGTATTTGTTGATTTTCCTGTCGAAATCCCAGATTATTTCGACATTTGACATTGTGGCCCAAATACATCGGAAGCATACGCCTTTCCATTGACTCTTGCTCAACATCCTTGCGCCACGCCATTCATATGTTTCCATATCCGGTGGAGGGGTTATCCACGGCGGCGGATTGTTCGCGTTGGTTTGCGCAGTCCGATTATCGAGTTTTATCGCCCCTGCCCTGTAGAAATCCGCAAATTCCCTTTTAGGGTATTGCTTTGTCCATGCTGTTCCCTTTATGACGTCGCCAATGCCGTACCCGCCAATCTGCTGCTGCTTTTCGGAAATGGCGACTACAAATTGTTTGTCCATCCCATTGGCGGAGCCGTCAAGGAACAAGTTGTAGCCTATATGGTAGTGGGTGCGGTTGTCCGTCAGGTATCTCCAGACACGGGTGCGCGGCTGTATGGAAACGACGACTCCGCTCCATGTTATTTTTTCCGAACCACCTTGCATACAGTAAATATCCCTCCCGCATCATTTTTCACTAAGCTGCTGTTCCTTTTCTATCAGCGTCAGCGCCAGTTTCAACGCGGCGATCCGGCGTTCAAGCAGCGTTCGTTGTGATTTCCCCATTTTTGCTATGTCTATCTTTTCGCATTTTTGGAGCGTCGATGTTAAGGCACGATGGGCTCCCGTGAGTTCATCTGAGGTGGAGTCGGCTTTAGTTTCTAATACGCAGGTGTATTTTTCTCCCCATTCCGGGTGCTGAAACGCAGTGGTTGAGAATCCACGCTTGCGGTAAAACCCTACCGCTTCTTCGACTGTTTCGGCTTCGAGCGGTAATCCGTACATCGTTTGCAGAGCAGTCACCATCGCGCCGCCTACGCCTTGCCTTTGACTGTCCTCGGTGACGGATATAAGGTGGATTTCAACCTTGCCGCCGTGTACCTCAAACCCGCAAATACCGACAACCCTGCCGTCCTCAACCCACCCGTAGAAGTTCAGCTTGTCGGACGACTGGTACTTCTCGGCTTCTTTGATAACGCCATCCGGCGATCCATCCATTGCGGCGTAAGAGATGATTACGCCCACTTCGGGTTCGTTTATGCGTGGCTTTATATCTTGAAAGACAGGCTCTTTTCTGTCCTTGATAATTGCGTACATCCTCATATCCACAGATTGTCCGTTTTTGACTGCGTTTTGGCGCAGTACCCCCTCGAACTGAAAACCTGCTTTTTCCAACACGCGGCACGAAGCGATGTTATTGGCGTAAGGTTCGGCAAAAATACGGACAATATCGGTGTTTTCAAAAATGTAGGCGCACATCTGCCGGACGGCTTCGGTCATTATGCCTTTGCCCCAATATGGCTCGGCGATGTAGTAGCCCATTTCTGCGGTGTATCGGTGTACGTTGTCCTTGCGGAAGACGCCGATGCTGCCGATGACCTTTTCGCCACAACAAATTGCAAACGCATATTGAGTGTCTTTTTCTGCTGAGAGCGTCGCGGCGATGAATTCTTCCGCGTCCTTTTCGGTATATGGGTACGGAATCCCGTCGCGAAGATTATCAAGCACTTTTTTGTTGTTGATTGCTGCTGCTAAATCCGGAGCGTCCGCAGTATTCCATTCGCGTAAATGAATTTGTGCGTTATCGGACATTTTTCTTTTCTCCTCTGCTTAATGCGTGTAAAGCTTTATCAGTAAACAAAACACCGTCAAGATGGTCTATCTCGTGGCAATATGTGGCGGCGAGGAAATCCGTCCCGCTGACCGTTACCTCGTTTCCGTTGCGATCATAAGCAGATACGGTGACGCTTTTCGGGCGCATCACTTTACCTCTCGGCGCGCCGGGAGCGATGGAGCCTTCAAGGACTTCCTGCATTTCCACGCTTTCATCGACTATTCTTGGGTTAACAAGCTCTACAACGCCATCTTTATCGTTTACGACAACCACCCGCCGCAGTATCCCGACATGAACCGCCGCACAACCGTACCCATTTGCTTTTTCGAGCGTTTCTCGCATATCTTCAAGCAACACCCAAAGCCGTTCGTCATATTTTTCTACAGGACGGCTTTTCTTGCGGAAAATCGGGTCATTCCAATTCGTCAAGTTTCGTAACGCCATAATAATCCCCATCGCCACACAAAAGGCATAGATTTACTTGCTACTTCCCATACAGTTCGCCGTTTCCAATAACTTGCACGTAGAATTTTCTTTTCCTCGGCGGGTCAAATTCACAAAAGTAAATTCCTTGCCATGTCCCAAGAACCGGTCTCCCGTCATCGACAAGCACCGTCACGCTTGAACCAATGGCGCTCGCTTTCAAATGAGCCGCGCTGTTGCCCTCGCTGTGGCGGAACTCCGGGCGGTCCGGATATGCTTTCGCCAAACCGATGATCATGTCACGCACAACGTCCGGGTCGGCGTTTTCGTTGATGGTTATGCCTGCTGTAGTATGAGGGCAAAACACAACCGCTATTCCGTTTTCGACGCCGCTGGCTTTTATGGCGTCGCGGACGTATTGTGTGATATTGTAAAAATCCTCTTTTGCAGTGGAGATGCTGTATTCCTGGTGCATCGCGGATTACCTCCCGTATGCGAACTTGCGTATCTGCTTATCGTCTGCGACCGGGTTCAATTCTAACACACGCCCGCGAATAGTGGCGTAAGCGTCATCTTCTTCAAGATTGTCTGCGCGGTTGAAAACGTCGGTATCCTTCCAAAACTGCTCCGTGGTACTGAATACCGTTGTTTCCCATCCATACTCCAAGCCTTTGGCGTTCATGCGGCGGCGTGTACCGCATATCGTTATGTGCAGCCGCATCTGAAGCTCCGTCAGCGCGGAATCGAATTTGCTTTTTTCTTCCCGGCTAAACCCTCCGCACCGTTTGATCTCGTCAAGCGGTAACTTTTCATGCTCTAGAATTGCGTAATAAATGCGTTTTGCGTTATGGCTTATCAAGCCGTCAGCGTATTCATCGTCAAAATCGCGCCCGCAGCGCCGCAAAGCGAGGAAGTATGGGTAGTATTCCTGCGTGATATAGCCGGACTTCTTGAAAAAACACTTGGAGTACGCAATATCGCCGCGCTCGTTCAGGACGCGGATGCGCCATTCCCAAGGGTCGGTTTCCGGGTTGCCTGTGTGCCAGACGATTGGTGCGCCTAGCGGCACGGACAGCCAGTCGTAGTCGACTATGGCGTATATACCCTCGTCGTTGCCGCCGCCTATTGAGAAACCGGACGCAAGCAGGATTCTTATGAAATCGTTGTAGTTGCTTATTCTTGGGAAAGTGTTTCGTATAGTGGCTATGTCGATTACTGTCAGCCTGATTTGTGTTCCTCCCTGCGTCTTCATATAGACCTCCGTTATCTATTTTAACATCTTCCGAAAATCTATAAGCGTATAAACCGCATCGAATAATTCTTCCGACCTCAAATCAAAAACAAGCGGAAAGAATTTCAATTTGCCCATCTGCTTCGATTCATCAATCATTCTCTTGATTTCATCGTTGAGCGGTAGGCTCGACGCTTCAGTTCGGGCTTTTTCGGGAATGTATATCGTCACCTTGAAAAACCTGTCCCATATCGAAAGCCAAAATGCAGTCACTTCTTTTTGACCACCGCGAACGCCAGCCCATCTATACAGCCCTTTCCCAAGCCATGCTTTGCTGTCGGTGTAATAACGGTATACCAAGTCTATCTCATGCTTTTTCAAATCTCCGATGAATTTTGCATAAGCGTCGTTTGCCGCGCCAAGCCCCGCTGCGATAACCTCGCTCGTTGGTTCTATATCGGGATTTCGGAGCAGTTGTTCATTTGTGTTCATATTCTAAAACCCTCTCGTGCCTCTTCATCCCCTCTGATAATCGCATACATCTTCATCCATAACATCTGTGCTATAAAACTTGCCGTCAGAGGATTGCATTTTCAGTTGGTGACAATTTGTCACCGACTGATTTCCTTCT
>Ga0082212_10010356_pt1 | contig 11939 bp, 9 predicted proteins | sample TergutNt197P3_FD_71548 | JGI IMG/M metagenome (GOLD analysis project Ga0082212, IMG submission 71548) | Neocapritermes taracua P3 segment gut microbial communities from Petit-Saut dam, French Guiana - Nt197 P3 | ecosystem: Host-associated > Arthropoda: Insects > Digestive system > Gut ... | reverse complement strand
CTTACCCAAGGCCGCCATGTGCTGCTGATTGGCGGTGGAGCCGGTATTGCCCCACTGCTTCCCTTGGCAGTGGAACTGGCGCGCGCGGGCGCGGATTGCGAGGCTATGTTAGGAGCCAGTTCCGCGCAAGAAGTACCCTGCGTGGAGGAATTTGCCACGCTGGCCCGCCTTTCTGTGGCTACCTTAGATGGCAGCCGGGGAGCTTTGGGCCCGGTATCGCGCTGGCTACCAGCCCAACCTGCGGGCTACGATATGGTATATTGTTGCGGCCCCCATCCGCTGATGCGCAAAGTGGCCGCTTGGGCTGCGCAGCACGGTATCCCCTGCCAGGTTTCCTTGGAAGAGCATATGGGCTGCGGCTTTGGTGTGTGCATGGGCTGCGCCTGCGCCATTAAGGGGCAGGGTAAGGATGAAGTAGCTTATAAGCGCGTCTGTTGCGAGGGCCCGGTATTCGATAGCCAGGAGGTGATATGGTAATGGCCAACTTAACGGTTAACCTTGCCGGCATACATCTGAAAAACCCCATCATATTGGCCTCCGGTACCTGCGGTTACGGGCGGGAACTCGCGCGGGTTTACGACCTTGCGCGCTTAGGCGGAATAGCGGTCAAGGGAACCACTCTTTTGCCGCGCGACGGCAACGCGCCGCCCCGCATCGCCGAGACAGCCTCCGGAATGCTGAACAGCGTAGGCCTGCAAAACCCCGGCGTTAAGGCGGTAATTGAAAATGAGCTGCCCTTTTTGGCTGCTTATAACACGGCGGTAATAGTCAATATAGCCGGGCATAGCCTGGAGGATTACCGGCAAGTGGCCCAGCTGCTGGAGGTGGCCGGGAATTTTGCCGCCATAGAGCTCAATATCTCCTGCCCCAATGTGGCGGGCGGCGGCATGTCCTTCGGCACGGACGCGGCGGTGGCGGCCGGCATTACAGCGGCCGTGCGGGAAGCCACCGGCAAACCCCTCATCGTAAAGCTTTCCCCCAATGTTACGAATATAGCGGAGATAGCCACGGCCGTGGAAGCAGCCGGGGCGGATGCGCTTTCGCTGATCAACACCCTGCAAGGCCTGGCCATAGATGTGGAGCGGCGCAAGCCGGTCTTAGGCGCTGTAACGGGTGGTCTTTCCGGCCCGGCCATCAAGCCTATCGCGTTGCGCATGGTATGGCAGGTGAAAAAGGCGGTCAATATCCCCATTATCGGCCTGGGCGGCATTGCCACGGCCATTGACGCGCTGGAATTCATGCTGGCCGGAGCCAACGCGGTACAAATCGGCGCGGCAGCTTTCCGCGACCCCCTGCTGCCCCTCAAGGTGGCGGAAGGCATGGCGGAATGGCTGGACGCCCACGGCGTGGCGGATGTGAATGAGCTGGTGGGGGCATTAGAAAGTTAGAGGCCGGAAGCGGGTATATCAAAAAATGGAGTATTGATTTTAGGGTATTTGATGACAGGTACCGTGTAAAAGATAAACAAAGGGGTGTGTTGCAAGATTATAATTTGCAACACACCCCTTTGTTTTTTGCTTTGTCTATCCCAAGGCCTCTATGGCCGCCATCTTAGCGCATACGCAAAATACTTCCATTGCCTGCTGTAGCTCCGCTACCGGTGGGAAGCTAGGGGCTATGCGGATGTTGCTGTCAAGGGGGTCTTTGCCATAGGGGAAAGGAGCACCCGCGCCGGTCAATTCTACCCCAGCCTGTTTGCATAGCTCCACCGTGCGTTTGGCGCAGCCTTGGGGCAGGAAAACGGAAACAAAATATCCGCCCTTGGGTTTGGCCCATTCACCAATGCCCAGCGGCGCAAGCTCGCTTTCCAGGGAATCCAGCACCATGGAAAACTTGGGCGCTAAAATCTGCGCATGCTTGGCCATGTGAAGCATTACCCCTGCTTTATCCCTAAAGAAGCGGGCGTGACGCAGCTGGTTTATCTTATCATAGCTAATGGTCTGGGCATTCAGGTACTTTTTGGTATGGGTAATATTGGCTACCGAGGCCGCCATGGCGCTGATGCCGCCATGCGGGAAGGATATCTTGGAAAACGAAGAAAACATATATACCATATCCTCATTCCCCGCGTTCTTGCAGGCGGTGAAGATATTTTCCAAATCATCGGTATCTCCCATATTAAGATGATGCACGCAGTAGGCGTTATCCCAAAAGATGCGGAAATCGGGAGCCGCCGTTTTCATGGCCCCCAGGCGGCGTACTGTTTCTGCGCTGTAGGTGATGCCATCCGGATTGGAATACTTGGGCACGCACCATATACCTTTGATGCTGGCATCATTGGCGACTAGGCGCTCAATTTCATCCATGTCCGGGCCATCGGGCTGCATGGCGATTGGTATCATCTCTATGCCAAAAACTTCGCAAATGGTGAAATGCCGGTCGTAACCGGGGGCCGGGCAGAGGAATTTTACCTTATCCAGCCTGCCCCAGGGCTCATTGCCGCCAAAACCAAAGCAAAACATACGGCTTATGGCGTCGTACATCAAATTAAGGCTGGAATTGCCGCCCACGATAACTTGCTCTGCCGGCATATCCATCAATTCCCCGAACAGCCGGCGCGCTTCCGGTATGCCTTCCAACAAGCCGTAATTCAGCGTATCCGTGCCGTCCTCCGCCTTATAATTGTCCAATGGATCCAGCATGGGCTTAGATAGCGCCAGTTGATCCGCGCCAGGTTTGCCGCGGGACATATTCAGCTTTAAAGAACGGGCTTGATAGCGCGCATATGTCTGCTTAAGCTCCTCATACATTGCAGAAAGCTCCTGCTTGCTCATTTCCTCCAGTTTCATTCAATCCACTCCTTATTTTTTATCCTTCAATATGTATATTACTGTATTATATCTACTATTGCAAGGCTTTTCTGCAAATAATACCTTCTTCCTTATTTTTTATGGTTGACAGCAGGCCATAGATATAATATGATAAAATGTATAGTGTTGTTTTAGCATGCTTGAAACATTGGAGGGAATATTTGTGTTTATGCAAGATATTCGTCGCGCGACGAAAAAACATCGTACAGTGCTGCTGGTGGTGGTGATCATATTAATGTTGGGGTTGGTTGGCTCCTTTGCTACCTGGAATTCTGCCGGCCAGGGCGGTAGAAATAATTTTTCCGGAGGCGACCTTACTTTAGAGCAGCAGATAGCCATTTATGAGGAACATATATCTAATTTGCAAAAAGAATTTGGCAATGATACGGATTATTCCGGTTCCCTTGAATTGGCCCGCGCTTATATGGATTTAAGCAGTCTTTACGCAGATAAGTATAATGCGGACAGTAAGGATATCCCGGTTCTTGATCCGCCTCTCTTTGACGAGGAAGGCAATGAGATACCGCTTAGCCCGGAAGAGGAGGCGGAGCGTGCTGTCGCGGAGACGGAGCGGGATGCGGCTATGTTGGCACTGGATGCCTGGCGTGAGGCTGCCATGAATGCGGCCATGCAGGCGGAGAGATATTATCAGCTGGCTTTGGATCATGCGCCGGAGGGCTTTAATAATGCGGGCATTGCCGATATCAAGGCTAATCAGGCCAGGGCCTGCGATATACAAGAAGATTATGAAAGAGCTTTGGCCTACATGGAGGAAGCTTACGAGTTGGCGCCGGAAAATATCAACTATCTGCTGGCGCAAGCTGCTTTGCAGGAAGAACTGGGCAATTGGGAAGCCGCTTCGGCGCTTAATGCAAAGGCAACGGAGCAGAGAATTGCCACTTATCTGGAGTATATAGCGCCCCTGGAGGAAAAGGCCGCAGCGTATGCGGATTACCTTTCTCTGGCTTTAGCTTATATTGATCTAAGTTATCTTTACGCGGAAAGGTACAAAACTGAAAGTGGCAATCTCCCGGTGCTTGATGCGCCTGAACTGGAATTGGACGAGGATGGCAATGAGATCCCGCTGGACGAGGGGCAGCAGGCCGCGCAGGCTGCTGCGGAAGCGGAGTACGAGACGGCGCTTGCTGCCGCGGAAATTTGGAATGAGGCCACCCAAAATGCGGCCATAAAGGCGGAGGATTATTATCAGCAGGCGCTGGACAATGCGCCGCAAGACCTAGAAGACACGGTCATCTCCGGTATCAAGGCCGGACAAGCCGCAACCCGTGAAGTGCGGGGCGATATGGCAGGTGCTTTAGCCTTTATGGAGGAAGCACATCGTTTAAGCCCCGATGAAGCGCGTTTTGTCAATGCAATGGCCCTCCTTCATCAGGAGATGGGTAATCATGCTGAAGCTGAAACGTATTTCAAGCAGGCACGCGAGATAGCGCCCCAGGATTTTGAAATTGCTTATTCCTATGCCTATTTCCTTGTATCCGAGGATGGTTATGAAGCAGGCATAGCAGAATTGACAGCTTATCGCGACGCGCTGCCGGCAGGAGATGCAAATATAGAAATGGCTGAATCATATATAGAATCCTGGCAGATGTGGGCCGATTTGTTTGCCAGCTTTTCTATGGGAGATGAAGATGACGATGAAGATGACCACGAAGGTCACGACCATGAATAAGAAGTGCTGATAGGCACGGAGGGTTAAAAAGTTGCATATAGATAATAATTTGTTGGTGGAGTGGCGGCGTTTGCTGCATATGCGACCGGAGATTTCCGGCAAGGAGAAAGATACCGCTAATTATGTGGCACAAATACTTGCCGACATGGGCCTTACCGTAAAAAAGAATATAGCAGGTTATGGCGTGTTGGCCACCCTCCCGGGTGATCCGCGTAAAAAATGTGTGGCACTGCGCGCCGATATGGACGCGCTGCCGATAGAGGAAAAAAACAAATGTATTTACCGATCGCAGCGGCCGGGTTGGATGCACGCCTGCGGCCATGATGCGCATATGGCAATGGTGCTGGGCGCGGCAAAGATGATCAGCGAAAGCCCGCCCGGCGGCACGGTAAAATTCATCTTTCAGCCCAGAGAAGAAAAAAAGCCCGGCGGAGCCCGGGATATGGTAGCGGCCGGGGTGTTGCGTGACCCGGATGTAGACGCGATATTTGGCACACATATCATCAACGCCTACCCGGTAGGCGTTATTGCGCTGTTTGACGGCGCGGTCATGGCGGTCTCCGATGACTTTCACCTTTCCATAACCGGTCGGGGTGGTCACGGCGCCAGCCCTCACGAAACCATAGATACCATAGCCGTAACAGGCCAGGCCATTGTGGCATTACAGAATATACATAGCCGGCGCATAGACCCCTCCGAGCCGCTGGTGTTGACCGTAGGCACCATACATGGCGGCACGGCCCAAAACATAATACCGGATCGCGTGGAGATGAGCGGCACGCTACGCTGTTTAAACACCAAGGTGCGCGATAAGGTCATGGAATATATGCACGATACGCTGCAAGGTATCACCTCGGCTTGGGGAGCGGCCTATGAGCTGGATTACGTTTACGGCTACCCGCCCGTGATCAATAATCATGATTTGAACCTGGTGGTGGCCGAGGCAGCTAATAAGGCCGGCGCGCGCACGGAGATTATGGAAAAGCCCTTGTTGGCCGGAGAGGATTTCTCCTATTATGGGCAGGAAACGCCCGCCGTTTTCTTTTTTACCGGGGCGGGCAGCGAACGTTGCCAGCGGCCTTGGCATCATAGCTGTTTTGATATAGAGGAAGATGCTTTGCCTTTTGGCGCAAAAACAATGGCTTTAGCTGCCGCCTCGGTAGCGGGGCAGGAAAAATAGATCCATATATTGTGACTGTTTTAAGCCTCGTCTCTATATATAGTGTCGAGGCTTTTTTAGTGCTGTTTTTACAAAAAAAACTTATTTTTTTGTAAAAAAAAAAAAGGATAATTGAACCTAAAGGAGAATTCAATTAGGTACAAAGTGGTAAAAAGTGGTGTAAAGTAGCATAAAGTTGAGGAAAAAACATGTTTAGTGGCGAGTTTAACCATACTTTGGACAGTAAATATCGCTATATAACGCCGGCAATATTCCGTGAGGAACTTGGTGATTCATTCGTCATTACCAAGGGCCTGGATAGCTGTCTGTTTGTTTATACGCTGGAAATGTGGCAACGCAAAATCAGCGAATTAAGCCAACTTTCCTCCACCAGCGCTGCTGCCCGCCGCTTCTCCCGCAATTTTTTTGCCGGTGCTTTGATGACTACACCGGATAAGCAAGGTCGGGTGGTGGTGCCGGAGAATTTGCGCAGCCATGCCAAGCTGAATCGCGATATTGTTACCATAGGCGTTTTAGACCGCCTGGAGATTTGGGATAAGGAAGCGTGGGCAGCGTACAATAGCGAATCGGTCACTGAATATGAGGAGGTAGCTGAGAAACTGGCCGAATTGCGCCCGGATATACGCCTGTGAATACGGAGGGGTTTTATCATCAACCGGTGTTGCTCAAGGAAACGTTGGCAGCGCTCAAGCTTAGCGCCAAAGGGCTATATGTGGATGGCACGGTGGGTGGCGCGGGCCATGCAAAAGCCATGTTGCAGGCTGCTCCTGGTATACGCCTGATTGGTTTGGATAAGGATGAAACAGCGCTAACAGTGGCAACGGCGCGCTTGGCCCCTTTTGGGGAGCGGGTACAAATCTATCATAGCAGTTTTGCGCAAATGAAGCAAGCTTTATCAGCGCTGGGATGGTCGGAAACACCCTTGTCCGGGGTATTGCTGGATATAGGCGTTTCCTCACCGCAGTTGGATACCGCAAAACGGGGTTTCTCCTACATGCAAGATGGCCCGCTTGATATGCGCATGGATGCCAAGAAGCCAGAGGCCAGAGATCAGAGGATAGAGGGTGACAGAAGTAGCAGTTGTTCTCTTACCGCTGCTGATATCGTTAATGGCTGGGAGGAGAAAGAAATCGCCCGTATACTTTGGGAATACGGTGAGGAAAGGTGGGCCAAGCGTATAGCAGCCTTTATTGTGGCAGAGAGGGCGATTGTCCCTATCGAAACCACCTTGCAACTGGTAGGCGTGATCAAAAAAGCCGTACCCAAGGGGGCGCGGGAAGCAGGTCAGCATCCGGCTAAACGCAGTTTCATGGCCTTACGTATTGCCGTGAACGATGAATTGGAGGAGCTTAGGCAGGGCCTGGACGCCGCACAGAAATTGCTAAAAACAGGCGGTAGGCTGGTTGTAATAAGCTTTCATTCTTTGGAAGATCGTATCGTAAAAGATAAATTCAATAATTGGGCCCGTGGCTGCATCTGCCCGCCGGAATTGCCGGTATGTGTATGCGGGCACCGGCCGGAAATGAAGATCGTAACCCGCAGGCCTATCATGGCGGGTGTAGAGGAAATAGCGCAAAATCCGCGCGCCAGAAGCGCCAAGCTAAGGGTAGCGGAAAAGCTGTAATCAGATAGAAGCAGTATACGGTATAAGATATAAAGGGGTGGCATACAATGACAGCAGGCAGAAGCGCGCAACTGGCGCAACCCTATTATGAGTATCCCCATCATAAAAAGTGGCAGCAAAAAAGGCTGGAATTACTGCGGCCGGAACAGGAACAACGCCTGACCAAACGCCGTTGGGAGGTTGTGCCGTTTGTATTGCTGGTGGTGTTGGTTTTTACCGCAGCCTTCGCTTATGTATGGATGGATGCTAAAATAGGCGTCTTAGGACGGGAGATCAATCATATTGATATGCAAATAACGGAAGCGCACACTCTCTCCATGCGTGCAGAAATGGAAATAGGGTCTTTAAGCGCCCTGTCTCGTGTCGAAAGCTATGCGAAGCTGCATTTAGATATGGTTTATCCGGATATCAGGGCGGTACAATATTTAGATCAGCAGGTAAGCAGCTTGCTGGCAACGGAACTCTCCTCGCTGACAGAAAATGAGGCAGAGCCGGAAGCAGAGCCGGAGCGGCATCCCTTGCTGGCAGCCTGGACAGAACTGATAAGCGGCTATTTTTCCGGCACAGCCTTAGCGCTGAGCGATTAACCGATGTTATATTGACCAATTAACTTCTCCGTTCCCCGATTTCTGACTTCCGGCATCCAAAGGAGTGATACTTATGGCCCCAGGCCGGATCAGTATGCGTCGCAAAATGACCGTGGCCTTGATATTGATGCTGCTGGCTTTTTTGGCGGTCATATCAAGGCTGTTTGTCTTACAGTTTGTGCAAGCAAGAGAGCTACAGGAAAAAGCCGAAGATGACCGTACCCGCGATATAACGGTAGCAGCTTCACGCGGGACTATATTTGACCGTAACGGTAATAAGCTGGCCATTAGCGTGACCGCTGATTCCATCACCGCCAGCCCGCCGGATGTAAAAAAATCCGGTAAGGAGAAAGAGATAGCCGCCTTCCTGGCCCGTGAGCTTGGTTTGGATGAGCAAAAAGTGTTAACGGATATAACGAAAAACTCCATGTTCTCCTGGGTAAAGCGCAAGGTCGATTTTCAGGCAGCGGACAACATCAAGCAGGCGCAACTGCCAGGTATCCGCGTGATTGGCGAATCGCGCCGCTATTATCCCAAGGGCATGCTGGCCGCCAATATCATCGGCTATGCCGGAGTAGATAATCAGGGTTTGGAAGGTCTGGAAATTGCCTTAGACGCTACGCTGCGCGGCCAGCCCGGCCGTATTATCGGGGAATACGACGCCAATGGTCATTCTCTGCCTCAAGGGCGTTTTGCCTATTTGCCGCCCAGCAATGGTTATGACGTTTATCTGACCATAGACGAAAATATCCAATACTTCTGCGAACGCGAACTGGATAAGTTGATGCTTTCAGCTTCCTCGCCCAAAAGTGCCGGTATCTTAGTCATGTGTCCGGATACGGGGGCAATCTTAGCTTGGGCGCAGCGGCCCAGCTATGACCTGAACTATTTCAGTACGGCCGACATCGGCAGTCAGCGCAATATTTTAGTCAGCGATAATTATGAGCCGGGCTCCACCTTTAAAATCATCACCGCGGCAGCTGCTTTAGAGGAGGGCACGGCCACCCTGCAAAGCCGCTACTATGATCGTGGTTATGCGCAGGTCTATGATACCAGGATCAGTTGCTGGCGCAGTTATAACCCGCATGGCAGCCAAAGCTTTACCGAAGCCATACAAAATTCCTGCAACCCTGCGTTAATAGAGATTGGACAGAGTTTGGAAGCAAAAGAAAAAGGCCTGTTTTATAAATATATCCGCGCTTTCGGGTTTGGTGCGGCGACCGGGGTGGAACTTTCCGGAGAGGCAAAAGGTATCATGCAGGCGGAAAACAAAGTAGGCCCTGTGGGCTTGGCTACCGTCAGTATCGGGCAGGGCATTTCCGTGACCCCACTACAGATGATCAGCGCCGTGTCCGCGGTAGCCAATGGCGGTAAACTCTTAAAGCCGCAAATCGTGTATCAAGTGAAAGACGGCGACACAATTATCCGGGATTTTGAACCGCAGTTGGTGCGGCAGGTAATTTCCAGCGAAACAGCAGCTACCCTGCGCAGTGTGCTGGAAGAGGTCGTTACCGGCGGTACAGGCAGAAACGCCTATATAGAAGGCTACCGCGTGGGAGGTAAGACCGGCACAGCCCAAAAGCCCGGCCCCGGCGGTTATATGGACGGAAAATTTGTAGCTTCCTTTGTAGGCATGGCGCCGGTCAATGATCCGCAAGTGGTATGCCTGGTATTTGTGGATGAGCCGGTGCAAGGACATCACCAGGGCAGCATGGCCGCAGCGCCTGTATTCAAGGCGGTAGTGGAAGACACCATGCGTTATTTAGGCGTAGTGCCGCAGATTACGGCAAAAGGCGGCCCGGAGGAGCAAAAAAGAGAAAAGGTGCAGGTGCCGGATTTACGTGGGCTTAATGCCGAAGCGGCCCGTGAGGTACTCACGCTTGCTGGACTTAAGATAGAAATACGTGGTGCAGGGGCTACAGTCAGCTCGCAGGTGCCGGCCGCTTTTGCCACGGTAGATACTGGCACCACCGTAATTATCACGGTGGAAGGGTCTACCGGAGAACAACTTTTTGTGCCGGATCTTACGGGCAAACGCCTCTCCGCCTCCGCGGAAATACTGGCGGCGCTGGGTTTGAAATTTTCCGCTGAAGGGACTGGCGGCTTGGCCTATGAACAGGAGCCTATTCCCGGCAGCGCTATTCGGGCAGGAGCTACGGTCACGGTAAAATTCGGCACTTTGCCGGATGAACAAAACGCTTTACAACCCTGATGAGAACAATGCAGAATGCAGAATGCAGAATGTAGAATTAAAAGAATGTGGGCGTCGTGCCCTACAGATGAAAGATTTTCCGGTATCTTGTAGGGGCGGCAACCTGCCGCCCGCAAAATGCAGGATTTCGCAATCGTCTATATAAAATGCTACAGGGAGGGGGAAGACTGTGGAATTACAGCAGATATTATCGGTAGCTGCCGCTTATGGCGCAACCGTTTGTATAGCGGATGAATCGCAGGCTAAGAAGGAATTAGCCGGTATCGCTTACGATTCGCGTAAGGTGGGGCCGGGTTATCTGTTCGTGGCTATACCAGGTATGGTAACGGATGGGCATAAATATATCGATTCCGCGGTGGCGGCGGGCGCCATCGCTGTAGTAGCTGAGCAACCTCCCACAAACTTGCCTCCTGAGGTTGCGCTGATCCTGACGGAAAACAGCCGCTACCTGCTGGGTCGTTTGGCCGCAACCTATTACGGCCACCCCGAGCAAGAACTGCGCCTGATTGGCGTTACCGGTACCAATGGTAAAACCACCACCACCCATTTAATTAAATTCCTGCTGGAATACAATGGTATCAAAACAGGGCTTATTGGTACCGTGCATAATCAAGCCGGGCAAAAAATATTACCGGCCACACATACCACGCCCGAATCCTTGGAACTGTTCGAGCTACTAGCCGTTATGCGGGCCGAAGGATGCCGGGCTGTGGTAATGGAGGTGTCATCCCATGCCTTAAGCCAGGGCCGCACAGACTGCTGTGATTTTTTGGGGGCGGTTTTTACCAATTTAACGCAGGATCACCTGGATTATCATGGCAGTATGGAAGCATACTGCGCTAGCAAGACCCGCCTGTTCTCCATGTTAAAGCATAGTGAACGTAAGCCTGCCTACGGTATTGTCAATATTGATGATGCGGCCGCTCCGGCTTTTATGGAAGCCAGCACGGCCCCAGTTTTGACTTTTGGCAGCAATGCGGTGGCTGACCTCAGCCTTAGTGATTATAGAATAGGGCTCTTTGGTTCATCGTTTTCCCTGCTGTATCAGGGTGAGATTTATGGGGTGCATATGCCTTTAGTAGGCAAATTCAATATTTACAATGCGCTGGCCGCCCTCACTTGCGCCGTGGCGGAAGGACTTGATATTGCGGAATGTGTACGGGCTTTTAAGCATGCACCCCAAGTGCTGGGACGCTTTGAGCTGGTACAGGCTGGTCAGGATTTTGCCGTGGCCGTAGATTATGCCCATACACCGGATGGCCTGCAAAATGTGCTTAGCACGGCCAGAGAATTAAAGCCTAAACGATTGATTTGCGTGTTTGGTTGTGGCGGCAACCGCGACAGCGGCAAAAGGCCTTTGATGGGTCGTATCGGCGCAGAACTCAGCGATACCGCCATTATTACCACCGATAATCCGCGTTTTGAAGACCCACTGGAAATCATCACTCAAGTAGAGCGTGGCGCCAAAGAAACAAAACGGGATTATCTGGTGGAGCCGGATCGCGCCAAAGCCATAGAACGGGCCATAAACATGGCTCAACCGGGTTCGGTAGTAGTGATAGCCGGTAAGGGACATGAGGATTATCAGATCGTGCAGGGTGTAAAGCATCATTTTGATGATCGGGAACAGGCCCGCAAAACCATAGAAGAGCGATTAACGATTGGTTGAATTTTCTGGAGGGAATATGCTGCTATCTATGATGGCCTTCGTGGCGGCAACATTGCTTACGGCATTAATAGGGTTGTTGCTGCTGCCGTTCCTGCGTAAGGGAGGTTTTGGACAAACAATACGCGCGGAAGGGCCTAAGACGCATTTGGCCAAAGCCGGTACGCCTA
>Ga0082212_10010355_pt1 | contig 11940 bp, 12 predicted proteins | sample TergutNt197P3_FD_71548 | JGI IMG/M metagenome (GOLD analysis project Ga0082212, IMG submission 71548) | Neocapritermes taracua P3 segment gut microbial communities from Petit-Saut dam, French Guiana - Nt197 P3 | ecosystem: Host-associated > Arthropoda: Insects > Digestive system > Gut ... | reverse complement strand
TTTTTGTCGCCGAACAGCCGCCAGCACAGTATGTCGTGCAGGATTATGCCGACCGGCGACAGAAACTGCCACAGCGCGAAGTACGACAGGCATATCTGTCCCAGCAGGTTATACTTCACGTCGCTGTAATCCCATATATCGAGTTTTAACCAAACATTGAGTATAAGCCCCGCGACCAATTCCACCGCGGAAATGACGAAGCCGCTTATGAACATCTGCTCTACAAGCGGCATTTCCCACTCCAGATAACGGCTGTTGATTTGCCCTAACAGTATAAACGCGATACCGCCAACGAGCATCATCGACGGGTGACTGAATCCCCGCCAGAGCAGCTCTATGCCGTAATACGCAATTCCGCCGATGAACAACAGTATTGCGTACTCAAATAAAATCTTCAAGTATTTCATTGATATCCTCCATCGTAACAGCGGCGTTGATTAGTTTTTCGGCTCGTTAAGCTGAGCGACAGCCATTTCCGAACCCATAATGCGGACGGGTTTTCTTGCGGCAGTTTTTACTCTCAATATAAGCTCTCTCATATCCGCCATAGCTAAAGCACCTGCAAAGCTGAATCCCGATGCAACAGGAATATTTGTCGCGGCGTCGTTAAAGGCGACGGAAACCATCGTATCAACGTGCTGTACGAACTTTTCGCCGATTTTGGTTATAAGCGCTTCGATATTTATCGCGCCTGTGATAAATCTTTCGAAATCGTCGTAAACGTGAGCGTAAAACCATTTGGTGTCGAGAGATATTTTCTTTTTGCCTATGATTTTTTCCCTGTTCGTATTCCAGTGGTTACCAGAAAATTCGTTTACTGTAACCCAGTTGTCGGGTTCTATGACGAAATCGTTTTTGTCGCCGAGAGCGAGATTTCTCGAATCCACCAAATCGCGGTAAAACGGGTCGTTCTTCCATGCGTCGTTTATAGTGACGTCCAGAACTTCCTCTATAATAGCGAACACTTTGGGCAACGCGTCCATTAATTCGCGGTATTTTTATTTACCCATCGCGTTTGCAGTGGGCATTATTTCTATAAATTTAGCCCTTATAGCTTCGTTGAATTTTTCGCTGCTTTCCTGCGAATATGCTTTATATGTTCCGTTTTTCAAATCCACAATAGCTTGAGCGGTTTGACTAAGACTATATTTCATTATGTGTAATCCTCCTGTTTATATATTTTTTTGATTTGAAATTAACCGTTTGTGATAACTTCGATAGTGACTTTGTTCACGCGGGTATCGACTATCGCGCCGACAAAATATTCGTAAGACGCTTATATTGATACTAACGATAGAGACAATAGTTTTATAAGATTAGCAACAGACATGAATGAATTTTTTCAAGATTCTATTGATGTTCTTTCCGCCTGATGAGTTCTGACTGGTTATCAGACGAAACATAGACTGTTCCTACCTACCTTACAGTCTATGTCGCGGTAAACCGCAAATAAATTAATATTGACAAATGGATTTATACATGATATTATTAAAATACAAAATAAACACAGGGAGGGATATTATTGGAATTTAACGCAACAAACAGGGAAGAAGCTATTAAAGAATTGACAAAAATGCTTGACGATTTTGCTAACGAAGCAATCATAAACGGCAAATATTTTAACAAAAATGAAGCTGACAGATATAATAAAATAGTGCATTTATGTATTGATTTTTTCCAGAATAAAAACATAAACGCAAAAAAAATTGAGATAGGAGAACCGACAAAAGGCAAACCATATGTTGGCGTAACTATATATATAGACGAATTTGAATTGACAGCCGCCAATAAAAATGAATTTATCGAATTGATTAAAATGGCTGATGTCGTTATTTTTTACGGCGACGAAGAAAATTATTTTCACTTGACTTTTTATGTTAATGACATATATACGGAATAATCCGGAACGAACGAAAAATGAGCTTATAAGAAGAAAGAATAGAACGGAGGCGAAATATAATGCAAAATCAAGTTGAATACTGGTTGGATTTATGCGACGACGACTTAAAGACAGCAAAATGGCTTTTAGAAGGCAGTCGGTTACTTCATTGCGGATATTTTTGTCATCAAGTGATAGAAAAAGCATTTAAGGGTGTTATTGCGAATACAACTGCTAAAATACCGCCGAAGATACATGACTTACCGAAGTTAGCTAATTTAGGAGATATATGGGTTGATTTGTCCGAAGAACAAAAAGATTTATTAAAAAAGTTAATTCCACTTCAAATCGAGGCACGTTATCCTGAATATAAAGAAAAAATCTCACAAACACTAACGGAAGAATATTGCGAAAAACTGATAGAAGAAACGGAGGATTTATTATGCTGGATAAAGAAACAGTTAGAGAACTCGCCCGAAGATACGCAGACGAAGTAAAAAAAATATTGAATCCTACTGCTATTGTAATTTTTGGTTCATACATCAACGGCAACCCACACGAATGGAGTGACATAGATATCGCGGTTATCGTGAACGATTTTCAAGGCAACTGGCTTGAAACTGCTTCAATGCTTTGTGGTTTGTCGTGGAATATTAGTTTTGATATTGAACCACATTTATTAGATGAAACTTGTGATAAAAGCGGATTTGTAAGCCATGTTCTTGAAACAGGCGAGTTTATATATAAAGCGGCGTAACGATACCGGACGTATTCATCAAAATAGAACAAGAACCGGAATAACCAAACGGAGGCGAAAAAAATGCAACCAAAATTTAATATGACGCGGGAACAAAATATTTTTGTCGCAAAACGCAATATAGTTGACTATATTTATAAAAGCGCAAAGTTAGAGGGTTTGGGTGTAACTTACCCTGACACAGAGGCTATATTTAACGGCGCGGCGGTTTCCGGCGTTAAAGTATCTGACATAATCGCTGTAAATAATCTAAAACACGCTTGGCAATTCTTGCTTGATACGTTAGATGTGGCACTCGATTACGCTTTTGTGTGCAAATTGAATCAATGTGTAGGCGGTGATAACCTTATTTACAACGCCGGTTATATTCGTACTTTGCCGGTTTCAATAGGAGGCACAGACTGGACGCCTGAAATGCCCGTCGAGGCTGATATAAAGGCTCACTTAATAGAGTTACAATCGGTTGAAAATCCTACGGAGAGAGCTATTGAAGTCATGCTGTACTGTATGCGCGGACAATTCTATCTTGACGGAAACAAGCGTACGGCTATGCTGGCGGCTAATCAGATAATGATTGCGAACGGACAAGGCATTATATCCGTTCCCGAAAGATTGATACGTGATTTCACACGGCAACTTGTGGATTTTTATGAATCCGGTAATGTACAACCTATTTCGCAGTTCGTTTATAATAATTGTATTGACGGGCTTGCTTTTACTAATTAAAAATTTTTATTATAACCAAAAATAAAAAAATAAAATAAACCAAACCGAAAGCATAAACGGGTAAATTATACCTGTTTGTGCTTTTTTTATTGCCCAAAAATAAAATTATACGAAAACTGGCTGAGGAACGAAAATTGCCCTTATATGCGAAAATGGTACAAATCACTTAATTATAAAATATTAGAAAACAAATTAAAAGATTGTAGAAAAAGTAAAAAAAAAATTAAAATGTGAATACGAAAAAATAAAGAATCATGAAATTCAAGTTTCGGATTATCATAAACAAAATAACGAGGCAATGAATACTAATACCGCCGATATAAATTTTATGAAAAAACAAATATTGTATTTAGTTAACTATATAAAATTTTTTGATTTAGATTTTGATAATAACCGGAAACAAAAACATTAATAAAAACAAAATTGATCAAACAAATACATAATAATGTTATAACTATTGTTTAATTAAAATATACTTTTATAGAATCTATGCAATTTTAATTAATTAAGATCAAGTTGGGAGTTGATTGTTATAAATGATGATAATATTCTCATAAGTGAATATGAAAACAAAAAAGGATATAAAATAAGGACATTCATTGAAAATTTGCCAGAAACGGAACGAAAAAATAAAAATGCTCAATTAGCACAAGATGCTCTGAAAATATTACATAGTATTTTACATAAAAGAAATAAAAAATTTGAAAAATATACTTGATGTTTTCATTTAGACGATATATAATATTATATAATATAAAGTAAACAAAAAATAGGAGTGAAGATAGTTGGTTGGAATTTATGGCAGACAATCTGTTGATAAAAAAGATAGTATTTCTATAGAAGTCCAAATTGAAACGTGTAAAAGTAAATTGGCACTAAATGAACCATATAAAATATATGAAGAAAAAGGATTTAGTGGGAAAAATACAGAACGCCCTCAGTTTTTACAAATGATGAGAGATATAGAAAATAATAAAATTACAAAAGTTATTGTTTATAAACTTGATAGAATCAGTAGAGCAATTTTGGATTTTGCCAATATGATGGAAACTTTTGAAAAATATAATGTAAATATAATATCATGTAACGACCCTATTGATACTACGACTCCAACGGGACGGGCTATGTTAAATGTAACTATGACTTTTGCTCAATTAGAACGAGAAACTATTCAACAACGATTGAAAGACAGCTTTTATTCGAGAGGAAGAAAAGGTTACTATTTAGGAGGACACGCTCCATTTGGATATAAAAAAGTAGATACAATTTTAAACAACAAAAAGACATATAAATTTGAACCAGAAATAATTCAAGCACCACAATTATATGAGATGTATTTAAAATACGGGGACACCGATATATCATTGGGAGGATTGTGTGAACAACTTAATATAAATGGCGTAAAAACATATTGGAACGGTTTTTGGAATCCTTCTGCATTGGGGTATACTCTTAGAAATCCGGTTTATGTAAAAGCAGATGCTGATGTATATCTTTACCTAAAAAATAAAGGCGCAATTATGAATAATGATGTTGATGATTATTTAGGCGAAAACGGTTGTTATATTTATGCAGATCGCAAAGGATTAACAAGAGGGAAGTTTAGTGATTTAAATAATAATTATGTTACTATCGCGCCACATATTGGAATTATCCCTTCTAATATGTGGTTGCGATGTCAATATAAACTTGATAAAAATAAACAGATTAAAAATAACGGCAAAGGTTCTCATAGTTGGTTATCTGGCTTATTAAAATGCGGATATTGTAAAATGGCTGCAAATGTAGTAAAAAATAAAAAAGATAATAGATATATACAATGTACGGGAAGAAAATTAAAGATATGTTATGAAAAAAAGCGTGTTATAAAAGTTGAAGAGATAGAAATAGAGGTACAAGGACAGTTATTACAACGAATAGAGAGAATAAAAAATGAAGAACCGACGATAATTATAGCAGAGGAAAATACAGAAGTTAATAATTTAAAAATTCAATTAGTACAAATCGAGGAAAAAATCAACAATTATGTAAAGCAAATAGGTGAAGCAAACGATGTGGTAATGAAATATATAAATCAAAATATTATAGAATTAGATAAAAATAAAGAAGACGTTATTTTAAAAATTACAGAACTAAACAGTAACAATATAAAACCTGATTATAACGGAATTGAATTGGATTATTATATAGAAAACTGGGATGATTTTGAAATGGAAGAGCGTAAAAGAATTGCTAAAAATTTTATAAAAAAGATTGATATAACCGACGATTTCATTGATGTTATATTTTTTTAAAAATGTGTTATCTTTTATATGGTGTAATACTTTACAGGAAAGATAATTCATGGTATAATATCTGTATTACTGACTGTTTTATTGTTTTAAACGCAATTATATTCTATTTGTTTGAAAAAAATTTAAAAAATCGAAAAAAAATAAATTATAATATAAAATATAATAAATAATAGATTGTAGGAAGTGATAAAATTTTATGAATGATAAGATTGATAGTTTAATCGAAAAAAAATGCTGCTACTGCGAAAATTCTTCGCCCATACGTGAAACTGACGGATATATCTGCAAAAAGAAAGGGGTCGTCAGCTATAATTTCACATGCAAAAAATTCGTTTTCGACCCGATAAAACTCTCGCCGGTTTTACCGGCAAAAGTTCTGCGGTTTTCTCCGGAGGATTTTAAATTATAGAAATAAAAAAATAATATAAAAAACAAAAGGAATTTTATTTATGTTTGAGAATTTCAAAAAGTTTGCGCTCAAAGGCAACGTAATTGATATGGCGGTAGGCGTGATAATCGGAGGGGCGTTCGGCAAAATAGTGACGTCGTTCGTAAACGATATAATCATGCCCGCGTTATCTGTATTCACAGGTCAGATAAAATATGAAAATCTTTTTATCGCGCTCGACGGTGGCAATTACGCAACTATTCAGGAGGCAGGCGAAGCGGGAGCGGCTACTTTAAATTACGGCTTGTTTTTAACTTCGATAATTGATTTTCTGATAATTGCAATATCTGTGTTTATTGTGTTCAGCCAAATGGGAAAATTGCAGAAAAAATTAGAAAAAAAGAAAGAAACCCCCGCGCCGACAACTAAAGACTGCCCGTTCTGCAAGACTTCGATACATATAGACGCGTCAAAATGTCCGAACTGCACGTCGGATTTGGATATAAAAGACGATAAAGAAAACAATAATACTCAGGAATAGACGGTTTTTATAAATTTATAAAAGGAATAAAAAATGAAAAAAATTATTAAATCAATAACAAAATTTTTCGAAAAGATTTTTGACAAACTCGGGCTTGGAATGAGAGCCAAACTTATTATTATTTTTCTGCTTGTAAAAGTAATACCCCTGCTTATCGTCGTGCTGATAGCGTGGGGTCAGTTTGGCGTTCTGGGGGAAACTCTGAGAAGTATCGCCGTACGCGACTCGGCCGAGGCTTTAAATAAAAGCGCGGTTGAAAATATCGAGAGAATGTCAACCGACGCGGCGCAGAAAGTCGCGGATTTTCTCTACGGACGCGACGGGGATATTATCGAGCTGTCGAAAATAGAACGGACCGAGGAAAGCTACCGCAGGTTTATCGAGAGCAAAACGGGACGCATAATAAAACAGGGCGCATGGGATATTTCACCGGACGGCGATTCGTGGGTCGAAATCAAATCTTTTGATTTGCTTAAAAACGAAGCGGAACATCGGGCTCTCGATATTATCCAGCAGTCGCCCGACCACAGCCTTTCGGACAGGCAGAGAGAAGAACTCGCGAAATTAAATATTACCGATGGAAGAATCCAAGAACTCATAAATATCTCGACAAATCAGGAAAACAACGACGAGGACCACGGCGCGGGTTTTCACTACCGGCTGCCGGATAGCTTTGAATACGAATATATCCCGTTGTACGACGAAATAACTTATATTGATTTGGACGGCAACGAAATAATAAAAATAGTTTCGGACTCATCTCCCAAGAAAAATTACAAACTGAGCAAAGAATTAAAGAACGTTTCTGACAAAAAAAATACATACGTGAAAGCCGAGACTTATTTTAACGAACTTAAAAAATTAAAGCCCGGTGAAATATATGTCTCGGACGTTATCGGGGCTTATGTGGGTTCGAATTATATAGGCATGTACGCTCCGGAGATATTAAAAAACCTGCCGGAAACTGACCCCGAAAAAAATATCGTCGCGCACCCCAACCGCGAACTGTTGGTTGACATCGGCGGAAAAACGCCTGCCGAATTTACAAAAATAGCGGAAAATCAAGCGTTCGCAGGAAAAGAAAACCCCAACGGTCAGCGTTTTGAGGGAATCGTAAGATGGGCGACCCCGGTCACGGGAGATAACGGCGAAATAATAGGCTATGTAACATTCGCGCTAAATCACGACCACATCATGGAATTTGTTGACCATATAACCCCGATGGACGAGCGTTATACCGAACTGACAAGCGCGTTTGAGGGCAATTACGCTTTTATCTGGGATTACAAGTGCCGCAGTATATGCCACCCGAGGCATAATTCGATAGTGGGGTTCGACCCCGAAACCGGAGACGCCCAAATCCCGTGGCTTGAAACCTCGATTTATGAATCATGGCAAAATAGCGGCGTAAATAACTGGCTGGATTTTGTAAATTCAAATAACATAAAAACTTTCGACGAACAGTCAAGGACAAAAAAACCCGCCGCGGCACTCACGAAAGCAGGGCTTGTCGGGCTTGACGGGCGTTATCTGAATAACGCGCCGCAATGCACGGGCTGGATGGATTTGACTAAAGACGGGGGTTCGGGTTCGTTTTATATTTTATGGAGCGGGCTGTATAAACTCACGACAGCCGCCGCTATCCCGTATTATACGGGGCATTACGCGCCGTCTGAGAACAACGGTTATTCTTTGCGCGGGTTCGGGTTTGTGACGATAGGCGCGGGTCTTGAGGACTTCCTGCACCCGGCGACGCAGACCGAAATTACGCTTAACAACGCCATAGACAAAGTAGACTCCGACACGACTTTGCAGTTTATGTTTTCTACTATAATTATAATTATTATAGTCGTGCTTATAGCTATATGGCTTGCGTCTTATCTGACAGGAAGTATCATGAATTTAATCAAAGGCATCTCCCGTTTCAGGGCGGGCGAGCGTCAGTTCAGGTTCAATTCAACGTCAAAAGACGAGTTCGGCACCCTCGCGGATTCGTTTGACGATATGGCTGAAAGTATCGTCGTCAGCGTAAGCAGACCTCTGAGCATAATAGATATGTCGCATAATGTCATATATATAAACGAACAGGGGCTTCATTTAGTCAATAAAAACCTTTCGGAGGCAATCGGCACGCCTTACGATTCAATCAGCGTTTACCCGTTCGGGTCTAAATACTGCCCTATAACGGCTCTGCACGAAGGACGCGCAAGCGAAATAATCTATGTCGAGGAAAACGACTGCTATATGCAGGGTGTCGCGGATTATCTGTTTGACAAAGAAGACCATAAGATAGGTTATATAATAACAAGCACAGACGTTACGGAGATGATACAAACGCAGAAAAAACTGGAGCAGGCTGTAAACGACGCGAACACGGCAAGCAAGCACAAAGGCGATTTCTTGGCGCGAATGAGTCATGAAATACGCACCCCTATGAACGCGATAATCGGCTTATCAAGCATAATCGAAAGAAAACTCGAAGATATAATCGAAGAAGACGCCGGAGCGGGCACAGACGAAATAGTAGGGATAAAAAACGATATAGACCATATAGAAACGTCGTCGCAGCATTTACTGGGGCTTTTAAACGATATTCTGGATATATCGAAAATAGAAGCGGGCAAAATAGATATTACCGAAGAAGAAACGGACTTTTCAAAACTTTTGCATTCTATCACGAACATAATCAAGCCCAGATGTGACGAAAAGAATATAAACTATAAAGTTTTAGGCGATTCGTTTGAGCGTCAGATGTTTATAACGGATTCCCTGCGCCTGCGTCAGGTATTGATAAATCTTCTCGGAAACGCTGTAAAATTCACGCCGGAATCCGGGGTAATCGAATTTTGCGTTGACAAAAAAGACCGGGCAGACGGGAAAACTTTGGTAGAGTTTATCGTCCGTGATACAGGGGTCGGGATACCTCAGGAAAAACTCGCGACGATTTTCGAGGCGTTTGAGCAGGCAGACGAAAAAAGTTCAAGACAGCACGGCGGAGCGGGTCTCGGGCTTTCGATAAGCAATACTATCGTGCGTATGCTTGGCGGGGATATTACAGTCAAAAGCAAAATCGGCGAGGGCAGCGAGTTTAAGTTCGCGATATGGCTCAAAGAATCGGATTATGTCCTTCCCGAAGAAGAAACTCTTGACCCTGAGGGGAAATTCGCGAATAAAAGAGCGTTGCTTGTTGACGACGTTGAAATAAACCGTATGATAGTTATAGCGATGCTTGAAATCACGGGAATGGAAATAGACGAAGCCGACGACGGGCTGAACGCGGTCGAAAAATTCAAGGAATCGCCGGAAGGTACGTACGATATAATATTTATGGATATTCAGATGCCGAATATGGACGGGTATGAAGCGACGTCCGCAATACGAAATCTTGAACGTTCAGACGCAAAGGCAATCCCCATAGTCGCGCTTACGGCAAACGCTTTCAAGGACGATATAGACAAGGCTTTGGATTACGGCATGAACACCCATATAGCAAAACCGGTCGAAATGGATAAATTAGTCGAGGTTTTGTTTAAGTATCTGGGAGAATGATTTTATATAAACTGCATGTAGGGCACGGCGACCCCGACGTGCCGCCGGCAAAAACCGATGTGAAATCGGATTCGCGGCGTGCCGGGTCGTCACGCCCTACAATTATATTTCAAGTATAACAAATTTTCATATTATCTTATAAGAAAAAATTACCAAATAAAATTCGCCTTATTTCTGCATTAATTTTATATCCGATGGCAATACTCAATTATAGCAATTTATCAAAATTGACAAAAATATTAATTTTGTTGATTATTAATTGTTAATTGTGAAAATGATTGGGTGATTTTATGTTCAGCAATAAAGTGGATATATGCGGCATTAATACATCTAAATTAAAAGTGCTTACCTCAGCCGAAAAAGAACGGCTCCTGATTGAAGCCAAAAACGGGAATGCCGAAGCAAGAGGCAAACTTATCGACGGGAATTTAAAATTAGTCCTGAGCGTTATCCAGAGATTTAACAACAGGGGGGAAAATCTCGACGATTTATTTCAGGTCGGCTGCATAGGGCTGATAAAAGCCGTGGATAATTTCGACATAACCATAGGCGTAAAGTTCAGCACTTACGCCGTTCCGATGATTATAGGCGAAATCAGGCGTTATCTGCGCGATAACAACGCGATAAGAGTAAGCAGGTCAATGCGTGATTTAGCGTATAAAGCGTTGCAGGTAAAAGAAACGCTTGCCAAAACTATGTCGAGAGAACCCACGATAGACGATATTGTGAAAGTTTTCGAGGTTATCCCGAAAGAAGATATAGTTAACGCCCTTGACGCGATTGTTGACCCTATATCGCTGTTTGACCCGGTATATTCAGACGGCGGGGATTCTATATTCGTCATGGACCAGGTGAGCGACGAAAAAAGCAACGACGACGCGTGGCTTGAGGATATAGCATTAAGGGACGCTATGCGGAGATTAAACAGCCGCGAAAAAAAGATATTAATGATGCGTTTTTTTGACGGTAAAACTCAAACGGAAGTTTCAGAAGAGATAGGCATATCGCAAGCGCAGGTATCAAGGCTTGAAAAAAATGCTTTATCCCAGATGAAGAAATATTTTGTTTAATTCAAAAATTTAAAATTTAATATAGAAAATACCCTATCCCGGATTTGCGGCGTAACGCCGCGAAAGGATAGGGTAAATTTTTTAAAATTAACGCCGCATTTAAAAACGCGAAAGCGTTCATTCATATTTAAAGCGTTAAAAAATGATATAATTTTTACAGTATCATTATAATTACCAGATTAAGGAGAAATTTTATATGTCATGCTGCGAAAATAAGAAAAAATTAAACGTTTTATTCTTCGGTATCGACTCCCTCAGACGCGACCATATGTCGCTTTACGGCTATAAACGCCAGACTACGCCGAATATCACAAAATATCTTTTAGACGGCGTTGTGTTTGACAACTGCTTCTCCCCGTCAATCCCCACGACTCCCGGATATACTTCGATGATGACCGGTTTTGATATTTTCAGCACCGATGTTGTGGCTCTAAGACATCAGGGAGATATTGCGCCGGGTATCAAGACGTTCGCGGAGATTCTGGGCGAACGGGGGTATAACACGACCTGCGTCGGATTTTCAGGCAATGTCGGCGGCAGAGGCTATCAGAAATATATCGAATTTGACGGCTGGAATCCCAGCGACGGCGACGGCAGAGCGCACAAAGCCGAAAACTTGAATGACGTTGCTCTCCCCGAACTTGACAGGCTCGCGAAAATTTACAAAGACAAAGCTCAGCCGTTTTTCCTGTTTTTGAGGCATATGGACCCCCATGCCCCTTATTTGCCGCCGCAC
>Ga0082212_10010354_pt1 | contig 11940 bp, 13 predicted proteins | sample TergutNt197P3_FD_71548 | JGI IMG/M metagenome (GOLD analysis project Ga0082212, IMG submission 71548) | Neocapritermes taracua P3 segment gut microbial communities from Petit-Saut dam, French Guiana - Nt197 P3 | ecosystem: Host-associated > Arthropoda: Insects > Digestive system > Gut ... | reverse complement strand
TTGCCCGAAACCTGTTTAACTATGGCGAAGCACGCCAAATCTGGCTAATGAAAGATGAGGGTTTTTTGAAAGCATTAGAGGTGATTAATGATGATAAGATTTTTAAAAAGTATAATGTGGATTTTTGATAGTTCGTAGAATTACACATAATTATTTTGAAAGCGTAAATATATCACTTTATATTCAAACCTTCATTTTATCAGTCTTTATTATTTTTACTTGTCCACTTGTTCGCGTGTTACTATTTTCCTACTTTCGCGCTCCTAAAAAAATGTTACTATGTATAAATTAGTGTTAATTCGCCACGGGCAAAGTGTTTGGAATCAAACCAATCAGTTTACCGGTTGGACTGATGTAGGTTTAACCGAGCGAGGCGTAAACGAGGCAATAGATGCCGGAAAACGCTTGAAAGAAGCCGGTTTTAATTTCGGATATGCTTATACCTCTTTGTTGAAACGCGCCATTAATACATTAAACTATGTGCTGGAAGAGATGGATTTGATGTGGATTCCGGTAGAAAAATCGTGGCGTTTGAATGAGAAACATTACGGACAGCTGCAGGGAATGAATAAAGTGGAAATGGTTGAAAAATATGGCAAAGAACAAGTGTTGGTATGGCGCAGAGGCTATGAAGTACGTCCGCCCGAAATTCCGTTAAATGACCCGCGCCATCCTGCCAATGATCCGCGCTACCAACAAATTCGCGAAACAGGCGCCCAACCCGGAACCGAATCTCTTTTTGATACAGTAAAACGTATTGTGCCCCTCTGGAAAAACGATATTAAACCCAAACTGAAAACGCACAAAGAAGTGCTGATTGCTGCGCACGGAAACAGTTTGCGTGCTATGATCAAACATCTGAAAAATATCTCCGACGAAGAGATTGTAGATTTGAATATCCCCACCGGAATTGCCTACATTTTTGAGTTTGATAACGATTTTAATCTGATAAACGACCATTTTTTAGCCGATGAAGAAACATTGAAGGCGCTGATGGAGGAGGTGGCGAACCAAACGAAGAAATAGGTATGCGGCGGTCTAACGCAAAAGATGATGGTGCAACAGTAAAGAGTGTTGTACGCAACGCCTCTAAAATCTTCACATCATCTCATCTAAAATTGTATCTTCGCCGCACCTAAAAAAGTAATATTATGTCCAAAATCAATGTGAAACCGGGTGTGGCTACCGGACAAGATTTGACAGCCATTTTTGAAGCGGCAAAGGCAGAAAAATTTGCGCTGCCCGCCGTAAACGTAGTAGGCACCGATTCTATTAACGCCGTGATGGAAGCGGCAAAAGCGGTGAGCTCTCCCGTTATCATTCAGTTTTCTAACGGTGGCGCTGTTTTCTATGCCGGCAAAGCGCTGAAAAACGAAAACGAAAAAGTTGCCATTGAGGGTGCTGTTTCCGGCGCCAAACACGTGCATCAAGTAGCGGCATTGTACGGCATCCCCGTAGTGTTGCACACCGACCATGCCGCAAAAAAACTTCTCCCATGGATTGACGGCTTGTTGGATGCCGGCGAAAAATTTTACGCAGAGCATAGTAAACCGCTGTTTAGTTCGCACATGCTCGACCTCTCGGAAGAACCGCTGCACGAAAACATTGAAATCTGCAAAAAATATTTAGCTCGTATGAGCAAAATCGGGATGACGTTGGAAATTGAACTCGGTATTACCGGCGGCGAAGAAGACGGCGTGGACAATACCGGCGTGGACAGCTCCAAGCTTTACACCCAGCCCGAAGATGTCGCTTTTGCTTACGAAGAACTGATTAAAGTGAGCCCCAACTTTACCATCGCGGCATCTTTCGGCAATGTGCACGGCGTTTACAAACCCGGCAATGTAAAGTTAGAACCGATTATTTTACATAATTCTCAAAAATTTATTGAAGAAAAATATAACACAAAACCCAATCCTGTGAATTTCGTGTTTCACGGCGGCAGCGGATCAGAGCCGGAAAAAATTGCCGAATCGTTGCAATACGGAGTAGTGAAAATGAATATTGACACCGATACGCAATGGGCTTTTTGGGAAGGTGTTATGAATTACTACAAAGAAAAGAAAGATTACTTGCAGGGTCAAATTGGAAATCCCGAAGGCGAAGACAAACCCAACAAAAAATACTACGACCCGCGTGTTTTCCTCCGCGAAGGCGAAAAAACAATGGTGGAACGTTTGAAAACGGCTTTCAGGGATTTGAATGCGGTGTATAGGTATTAAAAGCATTTTTTTGGAATCTATACTTTTAATTCAATAAATGCAAACCCTAAATGAAAAAGAGCCCCCCCTTACGGAGCGGCTCCCAAAATTATGAAAACAAAAATTTAAAAACAAAGGTTATTTCTTCCCTTTGTCTTTCTGTCCGGCATGACCGCGGAAAATGCGGGTGGGAGCAAACTCTCCCAACTTATGCCCTACCATATTTTCGGTGACGTACACCGGTATGAATTTGTTGCCGTTGTGAACGGCGATGGTTAGTCCTACAAAATCCGGAGAAATCATGGAAGCGCGCGACCACGTTTTAATGGTTGATTTTTTGCCGCTTTCCTGTGCCAATAAAGCACGTTTTTCTAATTTATAATGGATATATGGTCCTTTTTTTAATGATCTGCTCATACTATGCTACTTTAGGGTTATTTCTTTCTTCTTTCAACAATATAATTGTTCGATTGTTTCTTTTTAGAACGGGTTTTGTAACCTTTTGCGGGCAATCCCTTGCGCGAGCGCGGGTGTCCCCCTGAGGCGCGTCCTTCACCACCACCCATCGGGTGATCTACCGGATTCATTACCACACCACGCACGCGCGGGCGGCGACCCATCCAGCGATTACGTCCGGCTTTACCCGAAACCTCCAAGTTGTGGTCTATGTTTGAAACAATACCAATAGTAGCGCGGCAAGTGCAGAGCACCATACGTGTTTCGCCCGAAGGCAAACGAAGGATGGCGTATTTGCCGTCTCTTGACATCAGTTGGGCATAACTTCCTGCGGAACGCGCCATCTTAGCGCCTTGTCCCGGTCGAAGCTCAATGTTGTGAACCGTAGAGCCGAAAGGAATCTCTCCTAACGGAAGTGCATTGCCAAGGTCGGGAGAAACTCCCTCACCGGATACAATCACTTGATCTACTTTTAATCCGTGCGGCGCAATGATATAGCGTTTTTCGCCGTCGGAATAGAATAACAAAGCAATACGAGCCGAGCGATTCGGATCGTACTCTATGGTTTTTACCGTTGCCGGAATACCATCTTTGTCTCTTTTAAAATCAATACAACGATACATCTTTTTGTGACCGCCTCCGCGATACCGCATCGTCATCTTACCACTGTTATTTCTTCCGCCTGTCCGAGGTCTCGGACACAATAAACTCTCTTCCGGTTTATTGGTGGTAATCTCGTCGAACGAACTTATTACTTTAAATCGTTGACCGGGCGTTACTGGTTTGTACTTTTTTAATGCCATGATTAAATACTGCTATAAATGTCAATCTTATCTTCTTTATTTACAAAAACAATCGCTTTTTTAACGGTGTTTTTTTGTCCGTGAATAACGCCTGCTTTGGTATTACGGGTAGTAGCTCTGCCGCGCTGAATCAACGTGTTGATTCTGTCCACGCGAACACCGTAAACATCCTCAATCGCAAACTTAATCTGCGATTTGGTTGCTTTTCTATCTACAATAAAGCCATAACGGTTGTATTTTTCCGATACCGCCTGCATTTTTTCACTAATAATGGGCTTAATTAATATGTTCATTTTTGTTATCTGATTTAATGTTAATCAATAATTGAGCGATGCGCTTAGTCTATCATCTTGTTTATTTCAGCTACGCTGCTTTCAAAGATAATGAGTTGTTTGGCATGCAATACATCGTAAGTGTTTAAGTCACAAGTACGAATAACTTGGGTGCGGGGCAAATTGCGCGCAGAAAGATGAACATTCGTGTTGGTATCGTTTGCCAGCATCAACGTTTTGGTAGTGTCCAAGTTAAATTTCTTCAACATTTCCAATACGGCTTTCGTTTTTGGGGCTTCCAACGATAAATCTTCGATAACAAGAATGTGGTTGTCTTGTGCTTTGTAGGTTAATGCCGAAAAGCGAGCCAACCGTTTAATTTTCTTGTTCAATTTAAACGAATAGTCTCTGGGGTGCGGACCGAACACCGTAGCACCGCCGCGAATAGTGGGCGATTTGATGCTACCGGCGCGGGCGCCGCCCGTTCCTTTCTGACGTTTCAATTTGCGGGTAGAGCCCGATATGGTAGATTTCTCCAACGTATCGTGCGTGCCTTGTCGTTTGTTGGCTAAGATGTGCTTCACATCCAACCAAATAGCGTGGTCGTTAGGTTCAATGTTGAAGATGTTATCGTTCAACGTAACCGTTTTTGCCGATTCGCTTCCGTCTGTTTTATATACTTTTAGCTCCATCTTTCAATACTTATATATGAACCATTGGGTCCCGGAACGGAACCTTTAACTACTACTAAATTTTTCTCGGGAACGAGTTTTACGATTTGGAGGTTAATCATTTTCACATTTTGACCTCCGGTTCTTCCAGCCATTCGCATTCCTTTGAACACTCTTGAGGGCCAAGAAGATGCACCCATTGAGCCGGGCGCTCTGAGGCGGTTGTGCTGACCGTGTGTTCGGTCGCCCACGCCGCTAAAGCCATGACGTTTTACTACGCCCTGAAACCCTTTTCCTTTTGAAACACCACTCACATCCACATATTCGCCTTCAATAAAAACAGATACGTCTAAAACATCACCGAATTTCTTTTGGTGACCTTCTTCAAAACGTGTGAACTCTTTTAACACCTTTTTCGGCGTAGTGCCTGCTTTGGCAAAGTGTCCCTTTAACGATTTGGTAGTCCGTTTCTCTTTCTTTTCGTCGAATCCTAACTGGATGGCGCTATAACCGTCTTTTTCAACGGTTTTTACTTGCGTAACGACGCAAGGACCAGCTTCGAGAACAGTGCATGGGATTATCTTCCCAGAGGCATCGAAAATGCTAGTCATTCCAATTTTTTTTCCTATTAATCCAGACATTGTTAATAATTAATTTGTTATTGTTATCTGCGCAACACGCGCAATAGTTTTCTTATAAATACTTAAATCTAAATATCTAATATCTAAACTTTAATCTCCACATCCACTCCGCTCGGCAACTCCAATTTCATCAGCGCGTCTATGGTTTTTGAGGTTGTGCCGTAAATGTCAAGCAAACGTTTGTAAGTAGCGAGTTCAAATTGCTCTCTCGATTTTTTGTTTACGAACGTTGCGCGGTTTACGGTAAAAATCTTTTTGTGTGTCGGCAATGGAATAGGTCCTACTAATACAACCTTGTCATCTTTAACGGCTTGTACCGTTTTGACAATTTTTTCTGCCGATTTGTCCACCAATGTATGGTCGAACGATTTCAGTTTGATTCTAATTCTGTGACTCATTTGTCAGTATTTATTCGTTATATTTTTTTGTTCATTTTTTTTCGTTACACGTTACAAGCGTTACACGTTACAATCATCCAATCTCCACATCATCTAATCATCTCATCATTTCGCATACCCCTTTTTTTTGGGGCGGCAAAAATATAAAAATTTTAATGCAAAAAATATTCAAATAAAATAAAAGGCAAAATCTATCTCCTATGCCCTTTCTGTCCCCCAACTATCCACCATTCATTACCACCGGATTTTTGAAATAATTTTCGATGATATACAACGGCACATTGGTCATCCAATCTTCTTTGTGATAATTGGATAATGATGTACGGATGGCGGTTTGCGGTTTAAATTTTTCACAATAAACCTTTAAACTTTTTGCATTCAAATTTACTCCCGATTTTACTTCTACCGGCACAATCTCATCATCTTCGTTTTGAATAACAAAATCTATTTCCAATCTATTGTTAATCTGGTAATAATTTACCACTAATTTTTCATTTAATAAAAGTTGTTGAAAAACGTATTGTTCTGCCAAAGCCCCTTTAAATTCAGTAAAAACAGCATCGCCTTTGAGTAATGTTTTTGCACTGAGATTTGACATTGCACTGAGCAATCCGATGTCGTTATGATAAATTTTAAACGCTGATAATTCTTGATATGCAACGAGCGGAAGTCCGGGCTTGGAAACGTTGTAAACCTTGTGTAGCAATCCGGAATCAATAAGCCATTGAATAGCCATTTCGTATTCTCTTGCACGAGCGCCCTCTTTAATTGCCCCATAAAAAAACTTTTTATTTTCTTTTGCCAACTGTGCCGGAATACTTTTCCAAACTAAATTAATTCGTGGCAAAATCTCTTTGGGTGCGTGTTTAGAAAAATCGTTTTCGTAAGATTTTAAAATACTGTTTTGAATGATGCGAACTTCGTTCCGGATGAAGCGTCAAAAAATCAACTTTTCCAACCGGAAACGATTCGCCCGGATGTATGTTTACGCCCAACAGCGAGCCGGCAGAAGCCAAGTTTTTCCAACCTGTCTTGCCCCTAAAAAAAGCAAATGTTTTCTACTTTTATTTATCTTCCACTTTTTCAATTCATTAATCTCTGTTCTGTACATTTTTTACCAATTTTAACATTAAATTATCACATTTTTTACTGAAATACATGGCAAAAAATACACATTTTTTACAAGATTGTGCTGTTTGGCGTAAAAACCATAACAAATCTACCTCCTATACTTGTCTTGAATTCAATTTAACAGAAATGATAAATTGTTTTTTTAAACGTCCACTGTTAATATAAGTTTATTTTTGCCGCTCAAAATGCAAGGGCAAATGCATATTCACCCAATGCTGCAAGGGCGAATGATTATTCGCCCAAACAGAATAACCTAAACCAAAAACTATGAACCCCAAAGTTGAAGAAATAAAACAACAATTAGACCAATTTCAAGTAGAAACCGCTGAACAATTAGAGCAATTTCGGTTGCAGTTTCTCAGTAAAAAAAGCGAATTGCAAGAGTTGCTCGGCGAAATTAAAAATGTGGCGCCGGAACTGCGCAAGGATTTCGGGCAAAAAGTGAACGAACTGAAACAGTACGCCCAGCAGCTGTTCGATGCGCATAAAAACAGCGTGGAAAATTCCGCAACTGTTCAAGTTTCGGAGATTGACGTAACCCGCCCTTCAACGCTTTATAGCACAGGTGCGTTGCATCCGGTTTCGTTGGTAATGAACGAAGTGTGCGAAATCTTTGAGAAGATAGGATTTTCAACGGTTTCCGGTCCCGATATTGAAGACGACTGGCACGTTTTTTCCGCGTTGAATTTTCCGCAGGAACATCCGGCGCGCGATATGCAGGACACTTTTTTTGTGAACGTAAACCCTGAGTTGCTGTTGCGCACGCACACCTCCTCGCTGCAGGTGCGCACGATGGAGACTTGCCCGCCGCCCATCCGCGTTATTTGTCCGGGCAGAGTGTATCGCAACGAAACGATAACAGCGCGCTCGCACTGCATTTTTCATCAAGTTGAGGGACTGTACATTGCGCCGGAAGTCTCTTTTGCCGAGATGAAACAGGTGTTGCTCTTTTTTGCCAAAGAGATGTTTGGGCAAGAAACCAAAATTCGCCTCCGACCGTCCTATTTTCCTTTTACCGAGCCTTCTGCAGAGATGGACATTGAGTGCAAAATCTGCGGCGGCAAAGGCTGCAACGTGTGCAAACATTCCGGCTGGGTAGAGATTCTCGGCTGCGGTATGGTGGATCCCAATGTGCTGGAAAACTGCGGCATAGATTCCAAAAAATTCAGCGGCTACGCCTTCGGACTGGGCATTGAACGTATGGCAATGCTCAAATTCAAAGTCAACGACATTCGGCTCTATTTTGAAAATGATGTGAGGTTTTTATCGCAGTTTGCGGGGAGTTAAAGAATTAGGAATTAAGAATTAAGAGATTATTAACTGATAAATAAATTCTGAGTTATCTTATGGAAACTTTTCAAATAGAAATTTTAGAAACAAAAACAAAAGTTATTGAGATATTAGCTGAGTCTATTGGAAATGCATTACAGATTGCAGACAAAATGTATAGAAACGGTGAAATAGTTTTGGATGATATGGACAATTTGGATTATAAGATTTCAGTTTTGTAGTATATTTAAAGCCAATGAATATAATATAACCTCCATAAGAAAAAAGTCTGTGAGGATTTATAAGTGGATAATTCTGTTGATTATAAAAAGAAGAAATTTCTAACGATATTTAAAAAATTGTAAAAGAAAATATTAACAAAAAAAAATTATGAAAGCAAATGAAACCAAGATAGATAAATTTTTAGCAACAAGTGAAACCACTTTTGCAATTCCTGTGTACCAACGAAATTACGATTGGACGATAAAAGAATGCCAACAATTATTCAATGACATAATCAGAATAGGCTCAAATAGCGAAAATGCACATTTTATTGGAAGTATAGTTTATGTTCACGATGATATTTATTCTGCAACAGGACTTAGTGAATTAACCATTATTGACGGGCAGCAACGACTAACAACAATTACATTGATTTATAGCGCATTATTTCGTTTGGCAAAACAAATGGACGATAATATTTTAGTAAATAAAATTCAAAAAATGTATTTGATTAACGAATTTGCACCTGAAACGGAAAAACTAAAATTAAAGCCTACCGAAAACAATAAAGAGGCATTACGTTTTATTCTTAATTCTGATGAGACATACGAATTTTCAGGCGGCTATTCTCGAATTATCGACAATTTTAATTTTTTCAAAAGCCAAATAAATACAAAAAATTACGAAACAGTTTTAAAAGGTTTGTCAAAACTTGTTTTTGTTGATATTGCACTTGACAGAACAAAAGATAATCCACAGCGTATTTTTGAAAGTTTGAATTCAACAGGGCTTGATTTGTCGCAAGCCGATTTAATTCGCAACTATATTCTAATGGGCTTAAAACAACGTGAGCAAAACAATATCTACAAAAATTATTGGGAAGTAATTGAACGAAATGCAAAAGATGAAACACTGAATATCAGCATGGTATCGGATTTTATTCGAGATTTTCTTACATTGAAAAACAAAGAAATTCCAAATAAAAAAGATGTTTATGCAAAATTCAAACAAAAATATCCGACAACAACGGTAGAAGAATTAGAATCTGTGCTTTCAGAACAAAAATCACTTGTGAAATTTTACAACCAACTGTTGAATCCCAAAAATGAAACAGATAAACAAATTCAACGACAATTAAAATACATAAACCAACTTGAAATCAATGTTGCTTATCCATTTTTAATGAAAGTTTATGAAGATTATAGCAATGAAATAATTGATAAACAAATGTTTATTTCAATTTTAGAGTTTATACAATCTTTTGTTTGGCGAAGATTTATTGTAGGTCTGCCAACAAATGCTTTGAATAAGATTTTTATGGTGCTGTACGAAAAAATAAATCCCGAAAATTATCTTTATTCATTGCAGCTATCTCTTTTACAGAAAACAGGTGCGGTTCGTTTCCCCAAAAATACTGAAGTTACAAATGCTTTAAGAGAAAAAGATGTTTATAACATAAAAACAAAAAATCGCACATATTTTCTTGAACGATTGGAAAATTTTCAAAATCAAGAACCTGTCGTAATTGAAGGTAATGAAAAAATCACAATTGAACATATTTTTCCGCAAAATCCCGACCCAAAATGGAAATTTGATTTGAAAGAAGAATATGATTTTATTAAGGATAACTATTTGAATACCATTGGAAATCTTACACTTTCAGGAAATAACGGCAAATTAAGCAACAAACCGTTTAGTGAAAAACGAGATATGAACGAAGATAACGGCGAACAAGGTTATAAATATAGTCGTTTATGGTTAAATCGCGAGTTAAAAGAAAAAGAAATTTGGAACAAAACGGAAATAGAAAATCGTACTCAAGTGATTACAGAACGATTTTTGAAAATTTGGGGATACCCCGAAATAAAAATCGAACACACAGAAGATAGTGATGAGGTAAATATTTTTGATGCAGCTGACCCAACAGGGAAAAAATTAGATTACGCTGTGTTTTTTAACAAAAGATGGGATATAACAACAATTTCAGATTTATTTGTAAATGTAGTAAAAGAACTATTTCTATTACAGCCTGAAATATTTTTCAATACGGAAATAAAAGAAAAATTACGAATAATAACCAATTTGAACGATACAAGCCAAAATATTCGGTTTGAAAAACTAAATGATACATACTATTTTAATACAACATATAGTAGCACTCAAAAGTTTGAAAAACTAAAGGAATTACTTACTGCCTTTAGCTGTGAAGATGAATTAAGTATTAAATATGCTGAAAACAGCAGTTCAGAATGATTTTACAATGATAATATGACCCGCGAAGAACTATTAAAACACTTACAAGATATTGAATGGGAGAATTTTGAAGTTAAAACAGCCCATACAGATATTCCAAAAGACGTTTGGGAGACGGTGAGTGCGTTTGCCAATACTTCGGGCGGTTGGATTGTTTTTGGGGTGACACAAAAGGGAAAAAAGTTTGAAATTGTTGGCGTTGAAAACCCTGAAAAAATGGAAAATGATATGCTCACAACGCTCCGTTCAAAAACAAAATTCAATGTAAAATTGTCGCCATTGGCAAAGAAATATAAAATTGACGTCAAAACAGTTTTGGCATTTTTTGTTCCGTCTTCTGATATTAAACCGGTATATTTCAATCATATACAAAATACTTTTATTCGCACAGGCAGTGGCGACCAACGTGCCAATGAATTTGAAATCAACGCGCTGTATCGCGATCAGGCATTTGGCATAATGTCGGAAAAACCTGTTGAAGGAACCTCAGTAAATTCGCTCAACAAAGCGTCATACAATAGATTTCGAGAGTATTTGAAAGGTTTTAACCCGAATTTGCATTACAATTCAATGGAAAATGACGAATTTAATCAACGTCTGAAAATTGTAACAGACGGCAAACTTACTTATGGCGCTCTTTTGTTTTTGGGTACAAATGCCGCAATAACAGACCATTTTTCGGATTTCAGAGTTGATTATTTGGAAATTCCTGCTACCAATTATGCCGATGCAGAACCACGTTATACTTTTCGGGTTGAAGAGCAGGAAAACCTTTGGGAATACTATTTTGTGCTTTTTCAACGCTTGCGAATTTATGCAAATAATCCGCTGACAATCGGCGAAATGGGAATAGGACACGAAGACACCAAAGAAATAGACGCCCTGCGCGAGGCGCTCGTCAATTTGCTCATTCACACCGATTATTTCAGTCCGATGAAACCGCGTATTCGGGTTTTCACCAACCGTATAGAATTTGAAAATCCCGGAAAATTGCCCAGATCTGTCGAAGAACTTATGAAAACAGACGAAACATTGCCGAGAAATCCTGTTTTGGCAAAATTCTTTCGTGTCGCTAAACTCTGTGAAAGCGCAGGTTTTGGTTTCGACAAAATGCTTCAATGGAAAAAGCAAACAGAAAATGATGTCTTCTTTGAAACAACCATTGATAAAACGAAATTTACCTTTATGATTGATACCGCAAATAGAAAAACCGAAAGCGATACGAGGGAAGAAAAAAGTGGTATGAAAAGTGGTATGAAAAGTGGTATGAAAATAAAAACAATAGATAAAATTATGAATTTAATAATAGAAGACAATTCTATATCTATTGCCCAGATTTCAACTATACTACAAATCAATACTTCTGCAATTCAAAAACATATCGAAAACTTAAAGAACAAAGGCATTATCCGTCGTGAAGGCGCTGACAAAGGTGGAAAATGGGTAATCATTAACGCAAATATTAAACTCTAATCCCCCCCCATGCCCCCCTCCACCATTAACAAAACCCGTATCGCCAAAAACACCGCGCTCCTCTATTTCAGGATGTTGCTTATTATGCTCATTCAACTCTATACCCTGCGGGTGCTCTTGCACGTGTTGGGCGCGTCTGATTACGGCACT